>ERZ802824.147-NODE-147-length-35914-cov-23.3874_pt1 | contig 35914 bp, 32 predicted proteins | sample MGYA00345650_ERZ802824 | MGnify/ENA primary metagenome ERZ802824 (study PRJEB30503, sample SAMEA104212361) | marine metagenome | biome: Westerlies Biome; feature: [SRF] surface water layer (ENVO:00010504) within the epipelagic zone...; material: water... | reverse complement strand
TGGGGCGTGCACTTTCCTCGCGGTGGCACCGGTGCGCTGGTCAAGGCGCTGGGCAAACTGATGGTCGAGCAAGGCATTGATATCAAACTGAATCAAAGCGTCGCACAGATACAAATCGAGCAAGGTCAGGCCACCGGCGTCGTGCTTGCCGACGGCTCTACCCTCAAAGCCGACAAGGTCATTTGTAACGGCGACCCGGCCTATACCTACAAAAACTTGATTGATTCCGCCCATCGCAAGACCTGGACGGATCGACGTATCGATGGCCTGAAGTATTCCATGGGTCTCTATGTGCTGTACTTTGGTACCGACCGCAAATATGACGATGTGGAACACCACACGATTATTTTTGGCGACACTTATCAAGAACTGCTGCAGCGTATCTTTGACGGCGGCGCAGTTGGCGACGATCTCAGCCTGTACCTGCATCGACCCACCGCCACTGACCCCGCACTGGCACCGCAGGGCAAGGACGCATTCTATGTGTTAGCGCCGGTACCGAATTTGAAGCGCGATGACTGGCATACTGTTAAAGCTCAGGTGAAAGAGCGGGTGCTGGATATATTGGAAGAACGTGTGCTGCCGGACCTGCGCGATCACCTAGAAGTCTGCTTCGACTTTGATCCCACGGATTTTGCCCAGCAGTATCAGTCGCAGTGGGGGGCAGGATTCTCCATCGCGCCGATTTTTACTCAGTCGGCCTTTTTCCGGTTCCACAATCGCGCCGAAGACTTCGACAATTTGTACTTTGTTGGCGCTGGCACCCATCCCGGAGCAGGCGTACCCGGTGTGCTAAGCTCCGCCAAGGTCATTGAAGAACTTCTGCATCAAGACTGCCCCGACCTCACACCGGCACTGTCATGACACAGCAACTCGAATACGCCAAAAGCACCTTTGCCGCTAACGCCAAAACCTTTGCCTTGGCGGCGCGCTTTCTGCCCAAGGCTCGCTATGAGGCGGTGGCGCGGCTGTATGCCTTTTGCCGCCAGCTAGATGATCTTGCCGACGCAGCGCCGGCTGGGGTCAACCACGACATGCTGGTCAGTATTCGACAGCAAATCTGCGACGGCGAAAGCACGGATCCGGTCATCGACGACATGCTGCAGCTTCAGCGCGACTTCGAGATTCCCACAGCCTTGCTGCTGGACTTCGTCGATACGCTCATCGAAGACCAATACCCACGAGCATTGGCTAACGTCGACCAGTTGGTGCGCTTCGCCTACGGGGTCGCCTCGACGGTAGGTCTCATGATGTGTCATGTCTTTGGCGTTCGAGACCAGCGTGCCTATCCTTTCGCGGTGGATCTTGGTGTGGCCATGCAAATCACGAATATTGCCCGAGACATTTTAGAAGACGCAGAACGTGATCGGCTTTATGTGCCGGGCACCTTGTTAGACGCGCCAGTGAGCTGCGAAGGCTTAGCGCAGGGCGATGCCGACCAGCGTGCCAATGCCTATCAAGGTGCGATGCGCATGCTCAGTATCGCAGACGAATACTATGCCAGCGCCGCCTTGGGTTACGGTTACCTGCCGCCCTCTGTGCGCCAGGCGATCAAGGTTGCCGCCCGCCTGTATCAGGCAATTGGCGAAAAGGTCGCACGCAACGAGACCGCCTACTGGCAGCGCCGTACCGTGGTTTCTACCGAACGTAAGTGCCTGCTGATCGCTGAACTGTTTATGCAGCGCATGCGCGACGGCTCCAGCACACTCCAGGTAGGCAAGTTTCAACACGCAGAACACCTGCACGTAGCCTTAGATCAACGTCGCTTTACTGCCTGATTCATCCTCATGAACCAGTCGCCCGATTTCGATGTGGTCATTCTGGGTGGCGGGATGACCGGTCTGACGTTGGCTCATCACATTGCTCAGCACAATGCCGCGCAGCCCGCGCGAGGGCTCAAGACCCTTGTCTTAGAACCAAGAGAATCCTACCGGCGGGATAAAACCTGGTGCTATTGGCGCCAGGCCAGCACTCCTTTTGATGAAGCCATCACACACCAGTGGTCGCAGTGGTCTGTCTCGTTTAACGGCGAAACTCAGGTATGTCGTAGTGAACACATGCCCTACGTGCGCGTCGACAGTGGTCGTTTTTATGACATCGCCCAGCGAGAGATTGAGGTCAGCGACAGCGTCACCTTGCGCCTCGGCGAGGCAGCGACGGCTATGACTGCCCAGCACGCCGGGGTGGCGATCACCAGCGAAGGCGAGAGCTGCTGCGCGAAAAAAGTCTTTGATACCCGGCCCAAGCCGCTACCCAAGGACATACTACTGCAGCACTTTGTCGGCTGGGAGATCGAAACCGACAGCGACGTCTTTGACCCTAGCACGGTGATACTGATGGACTTTGTTAACACCGCGCAAGACATCCACTTTTTCTACGTACTGCCGTTCAGCCCCCGCCATGCATTGGTGGAGACCACGCATTTCTCTAAGGTCATACCGGCTGATGAGATCTATACAGGCGAGCTTGAAACGTATTTGGCGAGCCGCTTCGGTTTGCGTGAGTGGCGCACCCTGCACCGCGAACAGGGGGTGATTCCCATGCCTCGCAAGGCCCCGGACTTAGCCGCCCGAGCGCACCGGCAGATTGTTCCACTGGGTCTGCACAGTGATACCGTGAAACCCTCAACAGGTTACTGCTACCCCCACGCACAGCAGCAGGCGCTGGCGCAGGTTCGGGCGCTTTTTGCCCGTCCAGATGCGAACCCAAATACCAACCCACAGGATCACGCCGTGGCTGCTCGCTCGCGGTTAAACCGTTGGCTCGATGCGGTATTTATTGGCTTTTTAGAGGAGCATCCTGAACGCGCTGGCGAAATTTTTTACCGCCTGTTCAGTCGGGTTCCCAGCAATGCCTTAGTGCGCTTTCTCAGCGATCAGGCCAGACCCACTGACGTGATCCGCGTGATGACCGCGCTGCCGATGGGGGCCTTTATTCGCCAAACTTTCCGCCATGTTGTCAGCGCTTAGACCCTTCGGTCTGTTCCTTGGCGGTGCGGTGCTGGCGTTAGTGCTCGGCTTTCTCGCTGGCAGCGCCGACCTCGAGTTTGTCGGGGTATTGAGTTTGCTGATTTTGCTTGCCGGCCTACCCCACGGCGCATTCGACTACTACCTGTTAGCCGCCCATTACCGAGGCGCCCAGCTTGCTGGCGCGCTGGCGGGCTATCTTGCCTTGATCGGCATCACAGCATTGATCTGGTGGCTGTTGCCGCTGGTGTTCTTGTTCAGCTTCCTGGCCTATTCCGCCTTTCACTTTGGCGATTCAGACTGGCCCGGTCAGACACCTATGCACAAGTGGGCATGGGGACTGGCCGTCGTCACGCTGCCCTGCTTGCTCGCTCCTGCCGGGGTCGCATCACTCTTTAGCGTCATCACCGGTGTGGCTGACCTAGCGCAATTAACATCATTATTTGGTTTGTTGGCGATTCCTGCGGTGATTTACTGCTGCTGGCCGCGCGATACGGTGTCGCCCAACCCCATGCCAGTCCTGCTTGGGAGTTACGCGCTAATAGGCCTCGCGGCAGGTCCACTGGCGGCCTTTGCCTGCTACTTCGCCTGCCTGCACAGCCCGTTTCATTTGCGCCGTTGGCGTCAGCGCACTGCCCATGGTTCTCTGCTAGCGGTCTATGCCCTGACCGCTGTGGTATTGGCCTGCGTGGGTGGGTTGATCTGGCTTTACCCAGTGGCTTGGCAGCACGCGTCGGCCGCCACCATCGATCCGTCAGCCGTGCGCTATACCTTTGTCGCCCTGGCCGCACTCACCGTCCCGCATATGACCCTGCTGTTCGCCCTGCAGCGCATGGACAGCGCGCAGGCCTAGCGAGCAATCAAGCGAAACACGCCAAACTGATCACCGGCTTCAGCCAGTGTTGGAAACCCAGCCACGATGTCTGGATAGTTCGGTCGGTATTTATCCTTATAGGCGTTAAACAGCCGTTCGAGATCTTCGGTGACCGGCACGGCATTTAACGCATAGGTGTTGCCGGAGAGCCGCATTTCAACTGCCGCGCCATCGCCAAGACGCTGCACCCAGCCGCTGGCGCTATTACCAACCACATAAAGCGCGCCGTCCACTTGAACCACCCAAATCACCACCACCCGAGGCAGTATGCCCGGCACCTTGAGCAGTATTTCATCGACCTTGGCGGTCTCTGGCCATGTTTGGGGCACTGGGGTCGGCTGGCCACCGATAAAGAATCCTGGCAGGGGCCCAATGGGTGTTACAAAAACCAATATTGCCAAGATGGCGGTAAGTAGGGCGATCAGGCCGCGGCGTTTTGTCATAGCTGTTCCCAAAAAAATTTCCTTCCATCGCAGGGTTACAAGGCAGGGAAGCCTTTGCCATGCGCATCCGACCAACGGTCAACACTGCACCCTCACGACCATGAGTCTTGACTCGCGTTACCGTCAAAGAGAACCTGCCGGCTCCCAGTCAATAAGCCTTAGCCATGACACAGACCGAGCAGACCGCGTACACCACCGCCAACTGGAATCAACCGCCCCACAATCGACACAGCTTTCAGCATATGTCAGCGCTGTTCCAGACCACGCAAATTCGTCGCTCGGGCGACCAAGCCTCGGCGCTTGAGTATGCGCTAGAAGACCTCAGCCAGTTGCCCTACCCGGTATCCAAGAGCGAAACCCAGCCACTACAGCATTTTCTCGACAGCACCTACACCGATGCATTCGTTGTACTGCAGGACGGCGTCGTCATTACCGAGCAGTACTTCAACAACATGAACGAACAGACACCGCATCTGTTGAACTCGGTGTCAAAATCCTTCGTCGGTATGTTGGCGGGTATCGCCGTCGACGACGGTGCCTTGGTCGCCGATAGCTTAGTGAGCGATTACTTACCTAAGCTTGCCGACAGCGCATTTCGACACACGACCGTGCAAACCGCCTTAGATATGACCGCAGCGGTAGCGTACTCCGAGGACTACGATCAACGCGGCGATGATTTTTGGCATGAGGCCGCGGTGGTGGGCTGGCGTCCCGACCTACAAACCGACGCGTCGCCGCGCTCCTTGCTCGACTACTGCCAACAGCGCAGCCAAACCGAGCAAGACGAAGGCGCGCACTTTCACTACCGCACAGTACTCACCAACCTGTGCGCGGCGGTTATTGAGTCCGCTGTTGGTCAGCCTTTCGCTGACTATTTTTCGCAGCGGCTGTGGCAACCCCTTGGCTGCGAGCAAGACGCAAACGTGGTGGTCGATGCGACTGGCCTGCCGTACATGGGGGCAGGGATGAGTGCCTGCGCTCGAGACCTCGCACGCTTTGGTGAGCTACTGCGTAACGATGGCTTTTACAACGGCGCGCGGATCGTGCCTGCCAGTTGGGTGCGCGATACGCGCCTAGGTAATGATCAGGTGCGGCAGCTGTTCGCTGCCAGCGAGTATCGAGGCTTGTTGCCGAACGGCCACTATCGTAATCAGGTGTGGGCGGACCCAACTGCACAAGAGATCATGTGCATTGGTATTCACGGCCAGTCCATTTACGTCGACCGCGCCAAGGCGCTGGTTTGCGTCAAACTCTCTTCTCATCCACATCCCACAGATTTGTCCTTATACGGCACCACCTATCGAGCGCTTCGCGCCTTGGCTGCCCAGCGATGAGTTGCGTCATGTTGCAATATACGAGTGTCGCCAATGCGCGCCGCTGAGATTGGATCTGCCAATGTCATCGTCATCGGCGGTGGCATCGTCGGCTGCTCTATCGCCTATCACCTGACCCAGCTCGGCGTCAGCGATGTGGTTTTGCTGGAGCGCAAAAAACTCACCAGCGGCACCACCTGGCATGCCGCAGGATTGGTTGCGCAGTTGCGGGCATCGCAAAACATGACGCGCCTGTCGCGTTACTCCACGGAACTGTTTGCCGAGCTGGCCAAGCACACTGGGCAAGAAACCGGCTACCAGCAAACGGGTTCCATGACCCTGGCCCTGCACGCCGAACGGTTGGAAGAACTCAAGCGCCAAGCCACCATGGCCAACGCCTTTGGGGTGCACTGCGAGCTGATCGATGCGGCCTTTGTGCACGAGCAGTGGCCGGGGATTCAAACCGAAGACTTATGTGGCGGGGTTTATCTGCCCGGCGACGGGCAAACCAACCCGGTCGATACCACGCTGGCGCTGGCAAAGGGCGCCCGTCAGGGTGGCGCGCAAATCTTTGAAGACACCAAGGTGGCGCGGCTGGCGATTGAAAACGGCCAAGCGGTGGGGGTGTATTTAGACGACGGCACGTTGATCGCTGCCAAGCAAGTCGTCCTTGCTGGCGGCATGTGGTCCCGCGAATTTGCCGCTCAACATGATGTTCATCTGCCCCTACATGCCGCCGAGCATTTCTATTTGGTCACCGAGCCGCTGCAATCCTTTACTACCGTGCGACCAACCCTGCGCGTGCCCGACGAACAGGTCTACTACAAGTACGATGCAGGCAAGCTCCTGCTGGGCTGCTTCGAGCTGGAGGCTAAGCCTTGGGGTATGGAGGGTATTGCAGAAGATTTTTGCTTCGACGCCCTACCCGATGACTTCGCCCACTTTGAACCCATACTCGACACAGCCATCCAGCGGTTTCCCGAACTTGCCGATGCTGGCATCAACCTGTTCTTTAATGGGCCGGAAAGCTTCACCGCAGACGACCGTTATCTGCTTGGGCCAACGCCAGAACTGGACAACCTCTTTGTGGCCTGCGGCTTCAATTCCATTGGCATCCAATCCGCTGGCGGCGCTGGTAAAGTCTTGGCCCAGTGGATGCACGAAGGCATGCCGCCCATGGATCTTTGGGATGTAGACGTGCGCCGCACATTCCCCTTTCAAAGCCAGAGCGACTTTTTGTTTGAACGCACCAAGGAGACCTTGGGGCTGCTCTACGATATGCACTGGCCACACCGCCAATATGCGACCAGTCGCGGCATTCGACTGAGCCCGCTACATGATTGTGTACTGGCACAGGGTGCGGTGATGGGCGAGTTGGCCGGCTGGGAGCGGCCCAATTGGTACGCCGAAACCGAACCCGCCGAGTATCAATACACTTATGGCAAACCCAACTGGTTTGAGGCCTGCCAACGAGAGTGCGACGCTATCGCCGAGGATGTGGCTTTATTTGATCAATCCAGCTACCCCATTTTTCACGTGGCGGGCCCCCAGGCGCTGGCTTGCCTACAGCATGTCTGCGCCAACAATGTCGATGTCGTCGTCGGCAAAATTGTCTATACCCAGTGGCTCAATGAAGCTGGCGGTATCGAAGCCGATGTGACCATCACTCGACTGGCGACAGATCGCTTCATGATCGTCAGCGCCTGCGTCAGCGAACGCAGAGATTGGTTTTGGTTGAGCAAGCGCGCTGCGCGGTTTGATTGTGACGTCAGCCAAGATCGCGAGACCGCCATCATCGGTGTCATGGGACCCAAGTCGACCCGGCTGCTGACGGCGATTTGTGATGATCCTGATCAAGCCGAACGGATCGACTACTACACATCCGCTCTGCTCACCGCGGGGGATATCACATTTCGTGCCAATCGACTCAGCTATGTGGGTGAGCGCGGTTTTGAACTGTATCTGCCTGCCCACAAGGCAACGAAACTGTGGCAACGACTGCTGGGCGCCGGCGCACCACTGAACATTCGCGCTGCGGGGTTTCATGCCATGAACGCCTGCCGCATGGAGAAGGGATATCGGCACTGGGGAGACGACATCCACGATCACATCACGCCGCTGCAGGCGGGCCTTGGCTTCGCCACCGCGAAAGACAAGACAGGCTACCTCGGCCAACCGATCATCGATGCCCAGCGCGGGGTGCAGACGCGCCGCCTAGTGAGCCTGGCCATCGAGTCCGCTGACGCGCCATTCATGCTGCATGACGAACCGATATTGCGAGACGGCATCGCCGTCGGCCTGACCACCTCAGCCGCTTGGGGCCACCGCGTGAACAAAAGCCTCGCCATGGCAGAAGTCCACAATGCACAGGGCGTGACAGGTGCGTGGCTCAAAGAGGGCAACTTCGAGGTGGAAGTTGCCCTGCAGCGATACCCCATAACCGTTCAGTTGGGGGCCTTTTATGACCCTAAAAGTGAGCGTATGAAATAAGGCCTAAGGCCGGTGGCTACCACAAATCGTATTTTTGCAGTTCCGCTCGCCCCACCACCATGTGATGGACTTCATCAGGGCCATCGGCAAAACGCAGATGGCGCATATCGGTGTACATGGTCGCCAAGGGCGTCCACTGCGAAATACCCGTAGCGCCATGCATTTGAATGGCTGCATCGATAATCTCGCATACCTTCTCAGGCACCATGGCCTTCACCGCGCTGACGTAGACTCGGGCCTCTTTGTTACCCAGCACATCCATGGCCTTGGCGGCCTGCAGCACTGCCAAGCGCATAGCATTGATCTCGATGCGCGCGCGGGAAATGACTTCAATGTTCTTACCCAGCTTGGCAATTGGCTTACCGAAGGCAACACGCGTACCCGAGCGCTTGACCATAAGCTCTAGGGCTTTTTCTGCCTTGCCAATGGAGCGCATGCAGTGGTGAATGCGCCCCGGACCAAGGCGCACCTGAGAGATCTCAAAGCCTCGGCCTTCCCCGAGCAACATGTTTTCTTTTGGCACACGCACGTTATTGAAGCGAATGTGCATATGACCGCGCGGTGCGTGGTCTTCACCAAACACCTGCATGCCCTCGAGTATTTCGACGCCCTCGGTATCCGTTGGCACCAGAATTTGCGATTGCTGACGACTGGGGGCGGCATCGGGGCTGGTTTTGACCATGGTAATCATGATCTTGCAGCGTGGATCACCGGCGCCGCTGATGTAGTACTTCTCACCGTTGATTACCCAATCATCACCGTCGAGCACCGCTTGGGTGCTGATGTTCTTAGCATCCGACGATGGCAAGGATGGTTCAGTCATGGCGTAGGCAGAGCGAATCTCACCGTTGAGTAGGGGCTTTAACCAGCGCTCCTTTTGCTCTGGCGTACCCACCCGCTCAAGCACCTCCATGTTGCCGGTGTCGGGTGCACTGCAGTTGAGTGTTTCAGAGGCCAGCGGCACCTTGCCCAACTCCGCAGCAATGTAGGCGTAATCCAAGTTTGTCAGGCCCTCGCCGGTATCTGAGTCGGGCAAAAAGAAATTCCACAGACCGGATTCTTTGGCTTTGTTCTTCGCACCTTCCAGCAGTTCGAGCTGTCGTGGGTGCCAGCTCCAGCGGTCAGTTTTTTCGCTGTTCAGCGCGTAAAACTCTTCGACTATGGGCTCAACATGCTCAGTAATGTGGCGCTGTACGGCGTCCATCAGTGGCTGCGCTTGCGCCGACATGGCCAGTTCAAACAGATCGCTATCTAAATCTACGGCTTCGCTCATCTTTCCCTCTCGTTTTTTTATTCAGCGCGCTTTGTACCTCTAGATTCGAAACGGGACAAGTTGCCGTGCTACATTCGCGAGCAGATCAATAACAAACTCGGGGGAGAACATGATCGACTTTACCATTCCAGAAGAGACCAAGGCCGTGCGCGATAAGGTGCGCGCCTTCGTACAAAGCGAGTGTCATCCGGCTGAAGAGGTTTGCACCGCAGACAATTTTGACGAGACCATGGCCGGGCTGCGCAGCAAGGCGCGTAGCCAAGGCCTGTGGTGCCCGTTTATTCCAACCGAACACGGCGGCATGGGCCTGCGCCCGCTGGCCAACGCCTTGGTGCAAATGGAATTAGGCGAAAGCCACCTGGGCGCGTTATCGCTGAATACCCAAGGACCAGATGACGCCACCATGCTGACCCTGCTCGAACACGGCACCGACTTTCAAAAAGAAAAGTACTTAAAGCCGCTGCTCAACGGTGAAAAGCGTATCTGCTACTCCATGACCGAGAAGGCCGCTGGAGCAGACGCTACCGGTATGCAAACTACCGCCGTACTCGACGGCGACGAGTGGGTGCTCAATGGTGAGAAGTGGTTTAGCTCCTCCGCCAGCGTTGCCGACATCGCCGTGGTCATGGCCAAGACCGACCCAGATGCGCCGCGCCATGAGCAGTACAGTACCTTTATTGTCGAGCTGCCTAACCCGGGCTATCACATCGTGCGTAACATCGAGACCATGCAGCCCCATACCGACTTAGGCCTAAAACTCGGTGGCAGTCACTCGGAAATCAAAATTGAAAATCTGCGCGTGCCGCGCGAGAACATTCTCGGTGGCCAGGGCCAAGGCTTCAACATGGGCCAACATCGCTTGGCCTACGGTCGGCTGCGTCACGGCATGCACAATGTTGCCATGGCCCAGCGAGCATTGGATTTGGCTGCCAAGCATGTGACCAACCGCAGCACCTTTGGTGAACGACTGGCGGATCGCCAAGGCGTGCGCTGGATGCTGGCGGATTGCGCGTCAGAGATTTACAAGGCGCGATTGATGCTGCTGCACATCGCCTACAAGGCTGAGAACGGCATGGATCTGCGCAACGAAAATGGTATCGCCAAGGTCTTCTTAGCGAACATGGTGCATCAGGTCGTCGATACCGCACTGCAGCTGCATGGCGCACTCGGCTACAGCCACGACACGCCACTCGCGCGCTGGTACACCGGCATTCGCTCCCAGCGTCTGGTGGACGGACCGGATGAAGTGCACCGCTGGCGCACGGGTGCCAACGTCATCAAAGCCTTTGAAAAACATGGCACCACGGCATCAGTCTGTGGCGGCGAGCTATTCGACTGACAGCCACTTAGGGCGCCAAGCACTCGCGGCAAGGCCGAGGCACACGCCAGTGTGATCTCGGTCGCGGTGCAACATGTCATTGCCCAGCAACCATCATCGCTGTAGCGTCACCTTTTGATTCACACAAAGGCTCTCCAGAGTGATGCAACAAGGTAATGGGACTTGTATTGGCCTCGTGGTCGTGAGCGCTCTCGCCCTATCAGCTTGTGGCGGCGGCAGTAGCGACGGCGCTGACACGATGACCGCCGGTGCAGGCGCCAACAGTGCCCCTGCCATCACATCCCAAGGTGAGGTTTCGGTGGCGGAAAATACCACCTTGGTACTCGAAGTCGCTGCCAGCGATGCCGAGGGCGACGCTCTCACCTTCACCCTCAGTGGCGCTGACGCGAGTCTGTTCAGCATCGGCGAGAGCGGCGCGCTGAGTTTTGCAGCGGCACCGGACTTTGAAGCTCCCGAGGATGACGGCGGCGACAATGTCTACAACCTGACGGTGACGGTTTCCGACGGCTCGGCCAACGATTCGTTAGCGATTGTTGCCACGGTAACCAACGACGACAGTGATGACTTTCAGCTCACCGCAAGCGCTTTCGATACGGGCACGGCCATACCGCTCATACACGCCTGTGCCGATCTCGGCGGTAACAACTACTCACCCCAACTCAGCTGGCTCAACGCTCCGGCAACAACCGACTCCTATGCCTTGATCATCGACGATGAAACCGCCCCATGTGGCACCGATGCTAATGCTTGTGTGCACTGGAATTTATTCAACATCGACGCCACCGTTGAGCGCTTGGTGGAAGACGTCGATCCGGCAACGCTAACTGACGACACCGGCTTCAGTGATGTGGTTGAAGGCTTGACCTATGCGGGCACAAACGACTACGAGGGACCCTGTCCGCCACAGGGCAATGCCCATACCTATTACGTCGTCCTCTATGCCTTGAGTGCGGACCAACCGCGAATGACGCGTCTTGATGCGCTCACGCGCAGCGAATTTGAAGAGGCCTACGCCGACAATATTCTCGCCCAGACAACCATTACTGGCACCTTTTCGCGCTAGCGCGCGGCTCGATACATTGGATGCACTGGCGGCGAACTTGCGCTTTGAATACGCCCCATTACCTCAAAACCGTGACGCTCATACAGCGTGATGTTGGCTGGATTCGAAGACTCTAAGTAGGCCGGCAAGCCCTGTGCATCGCATTGGGCGAGGGCGTATTTCATCAGCTTCGCACCGAAGCCTTGTCCTTGGTGGCATGGGTCAACCCCGATTAGGGGCAGGTACCAGCAGGGATCTACCGGGTGATAACTCTGCATTTCACTCAGCACGCGGGTCACTTCATCGAGTCTCTCGGGCGCAACGATCTCCACCAAAATTTGCCCAAAGGCCTCTTCCGCCGCCTCGTCCGCCGCCTCGTCCTCGTGGCCCGGTGGCACCCACAAGGCGGCCCCAGCAAAGCCTGATACTTCATAAGCGGTACCAGCCGCAAAGGCCGCGCCGCCAAAGGCATCGAAAATGCGCACGCCGTAGGTTAAGTAGCTGTCTGCTTGGGGCACAACCCAGCGCGTTAGTGGGTCGGCGGCAAAGGCTGCCACGATGGTGTGCAGGGCTTTTGCTTTGTCGGCATGGGCAACGACGCTAACCTCCGGCATATCAGGGACAGGCATGTCGCTCACAGGCAAATCCTTGTTGTCGTTGTTCTCTCACTCACCGAGCGCGGTAACGCATTGCGCTCTGCAGCCTAAAAACTCAGCTGCCAGCCATTGTCTTTCAGCCACTGCCTTTTCATTTTGTACTGCGGCTCGACTCGCTCAACCTCAGACCAGAAGCGTTTGCTGTGATTCATTTCCAGCAGGTGACAAAGTTCATGCACCACCACGTAGTCCATGATGTGCATCGGTGCGTGAATGAGCCGCCAGTTCAACTGAATACTGCCGTCGGGCTTGCAGCTGCCCCATCGTGCCCGATAGTCCTTGATTTGAATTTTCGTCGGTGCCGCCCCGACCCGTTGTTTGTAAACGTTGACGCAAAAGTTCAGCTCCTCAACGGCTCGCCGATAGAGCCACTGCTCCACCAATGCGCGTATTTGGTCTGTGTCAGCGAGCACATCGGCGGCAGCGTGGATCTCGAGGCAGTCGGCACTTTGTACCACCTGCATGTGGCCCGACTCACACAGTCGTAGCGATAGCCGCTTACCCTGCACCAAAATCTGAGAACCATTCGTCAGCGTTGCGCTGATCTCAGCTTGCTCGGCAATACCCGCTCTCTTGCGCTTGGCCTCGGCGGTTTTTCGCTCAATCCAGGTGGTTTTTTCAGCCACCAGTTCGTGAATGCGAGCCAGCGGCAGGTCTGCCGGCACACGTACAGAGACTCCCTCTAAATCGACCTTGATGACGGCGGTTTTCCGTCGCGTCGAGCGCACGACTGTCACTTCAAAGTTCTCGAATGTCAGCGTCTCTGCCATGGCGATATTGTGACCGAATTTAGGCGCCAACGTGAACGCTATCGCTTGCAGCGAGAATTGCTGAAAAGGCTATTGCGACACAGTTAAGTCCTCATCCGCGCATTGAAAGCGCGCCCAAAGTGCACTACAACACCGGCAATACTCCTGTTCTCGAGATCGTCCAATGAGCTTGCAGCAACAACGTCGTAAAACATCGTCCATCGTCGCAGTCATGCTAACCGGCCTGATGCTTTCGGCCTGCGGAGGCGGGGGCGGCTCTTCAAGCCCGCAGCCGACGGCTGTGAATCAAACAACCAATACCGGCACGACGCAGACCGGGAACACCAACAACTCTGGCTTCGTCGCCGGTGTTTTTCAGTCCTCCAGCGTTTTCAAAGACTCCTGTGGTGCACCGCGCACCAGCACCGCTAGCGAGACCTTCCCTGATATGCAGGGGAGTTTTGAAGACGAGGGTTACTGGCTACGATCTTGGTCTAACGACACCTATCTGTGGTACGACGAGATCCAAGACAGAGACCCAGGCCTTTACGCAACGTCTGCTGCAGGCGTTGCCGAGTACTTCGAACTGCTCAAAACCGAGGCAACCACGCCGTCGGGTAACCCCAAGGACCGCTTTCATTTCACTCGCGACACAGCCGAGTACTTGGCCGAGAGCCAGCAGGGTATTACCTTTGGCTATGGAGCAACGTACAAGCTCATCAGCAGTTCGGCGCCGCGAGAGTTAGTCATCGTGCTGGTGAACGACAATTCGCCCGCCGCGGATGCGGGGTTGCAACGCGGCGCGCGCATCGTGACGGTAGACGGCGTAGATCTTATCAACGGCAGTGATGCCGATACCCTCAACGCCGGGTTATGGCCTAACCAGGTCAATGAAGATCACAGTTTCGAGGTGCTCGACCCCGGTGCCACAGAGCGCCGCGCGATCACCATGACATCTGCGCAAATCGACACCGACGCGGTGCCGCAGACGCGCATCATCGACACTGACTCGGGCAAGGTGGGCTACTTGCTGTTTACCGATCACATTCTCACCGCAGAGCAGCAGCTGGTGGATGCGGTGACGCAAATGCGCGACGCCAACATTACCGACCTAGTGTTGGACTTGCGCTACAACCGAGGCGGTTATTTGTACTTGGCCAATCAAGTGTCCTACATGATTGCTGGCGCGGGGGTCAGTGGCCAAACCTTCAACTCACTGCAATTCAACGAGAAGAATCCTGGGGTCAACCCGGTCACCGGCGGCGCGGTGAGTGCTGATGCCTTTTTGACCACCACAACAGAAAATGCAGCACCGGCGGGTGCAGCCCTACCCACGTTGGCATTGCCGCAACCACGGGTCTTTGTACTCACCACCAGCAGTACCTGCTCGGCCTCAGAGGCGATCATTAACGGCCTGCGCGGCGTGGGCGTCGAGGTCATTCAGTTTGGCTCTACCACCTGTGGCAAACCCTATGGCTTTTATCCCCAGGACAATTGCGGCACCACCTATTTCACCACCCAATTCCGTTCGGTTAATGCAGCTGGCTTTGGCGACTATCCCGACGGCTTCTCGCCGGTTAATAGCACCGAATCCACCGTCGGAGTGACCTTGCCCGGCTGCCAAGCCGTTGACGATTACACGCCACTGGGCGAAACCACCGAACCCATGCTCGCCGCAGCCTTGGCCTACCGACAAAACGGCGGGGTCTGCAGTGGAGCGAGCAGTCAAGGCACCACTCGCGGGGTGCTCTCCAGCTTGAACCAAGGTTCATTGATCGGCCCCACCGGCACCTTGGGCGGGGATATGGGCGGCAATATGTACATTCGGCCCTCAGATGGCTGAGCCTCAGCCTTTGACCACTTGCCTGTCAGCCTTGGGTCGAAAGAGGATATCTCCACGGATGTAGCGTCCACCGAAAGTTTGTGCCACTGTTTGATCTCGTAAGAGACAACATGACTTGGGGGATAGGATCATGAAGACACCGAACAAATCCATACTCCTCGTTGAGGATCACCAAGAGTTGGCGGAGACCGTGGGGGCCTATCTGGAGGCCAGCGGCTACATTGTGGACTACGCCACCGATGGGCTAACCGCCATGCACCTTGGCGTCACCAATATCTACGAAGCCATCGTGCTGGACGTGATGTTGCCCGGTGTTGATGGTCTGACGGTTTGCAAGCGTCTGCGTGACGATGCCAACGTAACCACACCCATCATTATGCTGACCGCCCGAGATCAGTTGACCGATAAGCTCAAGGGCTTTGAATCTGGCGCGGATGACTACCTGATCAAGCCCTTCGACATGCCGGAGCTAGAAGCGCGGCTCGAAGCGGTTATCAGGCGCAGCCAGCATCTGGAGAAGGAATACCATGTGGGCGGTCTCACGCTCAATCTCGACACCATGGAAGTGGTGCGAGACGAACAACCCCTGACGCTCTCGCGGACCCTGTTCAACATTCTGCATGTGCTCATTCGAGAATCGCCCAAGGTAGTGACTAGGGCGGCATTAGAGCGGGAACTCTGGGGTGATGAGCCGCCGGATAGCGACACCTTGCGCAGCCATATCTATAACCTGCGTCGCATTATCGACCGACCCTTTGAGGAGCCGCTGCTGCAGACTCGTCAAGGTCAGGGTTATTGCCTGCGCAAAGCAACCGCCGAGTAATCGACAGCGTCTGGCACCATGCCTAGGTATTGAAAGCGTGATCTAGTTCACATTTTCTTTGACAAAATAAAGACAACGCCTGGGCTAAGTTTTGTCGCGCGTCATTGCAGCCTTGCCGAGTTTTGCCGATTGTCGCCGGAATTGCGCCCAACCATGGGCGATAGATGCTGAATCAGGCTACATCCTGAGCCCCCTGCGAGCCCTCGGTACGACAGCATCCAGTCGGAAGAAAATATGTCCACTCACCTTGTTTGGTTCCGCTCAGATTTGCGGACACTCGACAATCCTGCCCTGTACGCCGCCGCGGCAGAGGGCCACGTCACTGCGTTATTTCTACTTACACCCGAGCAGTGGCGCCTACACGGTATTGCCGCGAAGAAGATTGCGTTTCTGCTGCGCAGCATCGACACCTTAAGCGCAACCCTAGCAACCCTTGGCATTGAATCCCGAATCATCTGCGGCAGCACCTTCAGCGATGCGGCAGAACACGTGGTCGCCGTGGCAAAAGACATTGGCGCATGCAACGTTTTTTGGAACAACGAAATAGCACTGGATGAGCAGCGCCGCGATGCATCGGTGGAAAAGGCACTAAACGCCCAGGGCATTGGGGTAAGACGATGCGAGGCCGCCACCAGCATGCCGGTGGGCAGCGTGCGCAAACCCGATGGCACACCCTATTCCGTCTTTACACCTTACAAAAAACGCTGGATTTCACTGCGTATCGATCAGTCGATACAGACCCTGCCGGTACCGCGCCCTCAAGGTTCAGCGGTGGCTGCGTCTACGGCGCCGCAAATCATCGACGGCATTGCTAAAACCGCTGGCGCCGATACTTGGCCTGCAGGTGAAGCAAATGCACTAACGTTGCTCGATACCTTTCTAGATCGCGCCATTGAGGGCTATGCCACGCATAGAGATCTGCCGAGTTTATCCGGCACCAGTAAGCTCTCCCCCCACCTCGCCGCGGGCACTGTCTCCGCTAACCACTGTCTGCTGGCCGCCTACGAACGCAACCAAGGACGGCTTGTTGGCGGCAACGACAGCATCGACACTTGGATCAGCGAGCTTATCTGGCGCGAGTTTTACAACCACATCATGGCGGAAAACCCACGTCTGGCCATGGGCCGGGCGTTCAAAACCGAAACCGATGCACTGCCTTGGAACCGCGATCCAGAGCAGCTGGAGCGCTGGCAGCGCGGCGAGACAGGCTTTCCCTTCGTTGACGCAGGCATGCGTCAGCTCAACAGCACGGGCTGGATGCACAACCGTCTGCGCATGGTCACCGCCCAGTTTCTGGCCAAACACCTATTCATCGACTGGCGGCTCGGCGAGTCGTATTTCATGAGCCAACTGGTTGATGGAGACATCGCTGCGAACAACGGCGGCTGGCAGTGGAGTGCGTCCACGGGTACTGATGCCGTGCCATATTTTCGTATTTTCAATCCGGTTCGTCAGGCTGAGCGATTTGACCCTGACGGCGCCTTTGTACGCTCCATGATTCCGGAGCTTGCCGGTGCAAGTGCCAAACAAACCCTTGAGCCGTGGAAGTTTGGTGGCGTGGGCGACTATCCCAAGCCGATGATTGATTTGAGCGAAGCACGAGACAGAACGCTGAGCGTTTGGAAAATCGCAAAAAAAGGCGGCTAGCGCCCTGCTAGCCCTCGAAGAACTCGATGGTGACTTCGGTACCCTTACCGACATTGCTTTGCACATGAATAGGCCAATCGAATTGGTGCACAAGGCGCCGCACGATGGAAAGACCCAAACCGTGGCCCATGCTGCTGGCGCGGCTGCGCTCGCCACGATAGAAAGGCTCAAACGCATGCTGCAATTCTTCTGGGCTCATACCGATGCCCGTATCGATCACGCTGATGGTGTTCTTGCGAATGCGCACCACCACCGAACCTTGCTGGGTGTAGTTGATAGCATTGCGCAGCAGGTTCGTCAGGATAATCTGGATCACCCGCGATGGTGCTTTGACCCACAGCTGGGCCTGTTCGTCTATGGATAAATCCAATCCGCGATCTGCGGCCATGGGCGCCAACTGCTCCACATAGACCGGTATCAGCTCGTTCAAGCAGCGGATCTCGTGAATGCGTTCAACCTCTTCGCCCCTGGCCAGTAACAGCAGGGTTTCGATCAAACCCTCCATGTCGTCTACCGTGCGCCGCATCCGCGCAAACGCCTTTATGTCATCCTCGGAGCGATCACTTTTACGCTGCAGCAGGTCCAGTGAACCTTTGAAGACGGCGATGGGCGTTCGCAGCTCGTGACTGGCATCTCGCGTAAAGATGCGCTCTCGTTCAATAAAGGTATCTAGCCGCTCGGCGAAGCTATCGATGGAATCGATCATGACATCGACCTCTACATTTGCCAGCGCGCGCAAATCTCCTAGGTCCACGGCAGGTTGGTTGTAGCCGCCAAAACGAAATTCCTCTAAGTAGTCGGCCAACTTCACGATGGGCGATATGGCTCGGTGCGATAGGCGATAGGTGAGCAGCGAAAAGCCGTAAACCAGTAACAGCGCTAGCGACAGCGGCAAGATGCCGAAATAGAAGGCGAGTTGAGAAACGTCTTCACTGAAAAACACCAGATACAGCATCGGTCCAAGGCCATCGCTTTGCTGACTGACGAACAACGTTGGCGTCTCACCGTTCATCGAGACCCGACCCAAAAACCCTGCCGGATGCTGTAGTAGTTGCTCTTGAGCGCTGATGCTGCCGGGTGACATGGGATCTGCTTGCGGATCGACCAAAAACCCGCGCATGTTGGCGGTATCAGGTAAGGGCTGGTTCGGATTTTCGGCGTACAAAGACCAGTAATGGGTGGCTTCGTTCTGCAGCGCTTCGGTGATGAGGAAATCTTCAACAATCGTGTTGGTGATGTAGATACCCGCGGCAACTGCGGCGCTGATCAGCACGACCTGCAGCGCGACCACACGCCCGAGCTTGGTCATTAGCCTGGTTCGACGAATCTTCACGCAGCATCCCCAAATGACATTGTTCTTGTACTGAGAGTCTCCCGTCTCTCAGACCGAGGGCGACAACGCGCCGTATCGGTCCCCTTGATAATGACATAGGTGTTACTCGGCGGTCAGTCGAGATTTGGCTCGGCTGAACACGAAGAAAAAGAGCATCACCCAAATCGCCGCTAAGACTACTAGGCCTTGGGCACTGGGTATGGTGACAGCGCCAAAACTTTCTCCCGTTAAATAAGACAAAGGTGCACCACCGCCGACCAGTAGTGCGCCAAGAACGGGGCGGTTAACCAAGAAGATGAGGCTGTGACGAATACTCAGCCCCACGGCCAACCACAGCAGAATGATCCAAGCAGGGGCAATGCTTAGACCCGGCGCGAGGTCGAGCGCCGCGTCGCCGTAATCGAGTACGCCAACGTACATCCAAAATGTATCAAGACAGAGGCCAATCAGGCCCAGTGCAATGACGAAGGGTCGGTCGCCGGCAAACTCGCGCTGCCAGAAACTAAGCGCAAACATGGCGGCGAGCGCTGGCATGCCATAGTAGATACCACCCAGCACGCAGCATAGCCAAGCGACTTTGAGCATCAGGGCGTTGGCTATTTTGTAGCGTCCGGGCGCGGCGAACATAGCGGGACTCGAGTCGCTAACCACCTTGGCTCTGATCAGCGTTACCCATGTCCGCTGCGTAGCCACCCTGACCTTGGCCCGTGCTGCGGCTCAGGCTCGGTAGTTTAGCCAACAACTGTTCGGCAGCGTCTACACCACTGCGAAACCCGTCTTCATGGCCGCCCATACCCCAATAAGCGCCGCAGTAGAATGTGCGATCTAACCCATTAATTTGAGCCCGACGCTGCTGAGCTTGATAGGCATCGGCGTCCAGCACGGGATGGCGATACTTGCGCTCAGTCCAGATACGTTTGGGGGTGCTCTGTGGATTCAACGTGATAAAGAATTGCGGCCCGCGGATGCCCTGCACGCGATTCATCCAGTAGGTTGTCTCCGATCGACCGCTTTGCGCATCGATGCGGGCATTCCAGCTTGACCAGTTACGCGGATCCCTTGGCATGTAGGTGGCGTCGCCATGCAACACCACTTGGTTGTCCATGTACTTGATTGCGCCCAACACATTGGTTTCGGCTGTTGTGGGTTCCACTAAGGCATCCAAGGCCTGATCGCTGTGACAGGCCATGATGACCGCATCGAATTCTAGTGATTCGTGCTCGGTTTCAAGCACCACACTGCTATCGGTACGCAATACGCGCAGGACTCTAGAGTTGCAGCGAATATCACCAGGAAATTGCTCAGCGAACACTTCGAGATATTGCGATGCGCCACCGCTCACAACCTGCCATAGCGATTGAGTTGGATGCTGGAAGATCTTCTGATTTTGCACAATTGAAGCCAAATGCTGCAGCGGCGTGTCCAGCGCGCTGGCCTGACTCTGCGCCCACAGCGCAGCGCACAGCGGCGCCATATGCCGCTGCACAAAACGTTCGCTGTAGTTGTTCTGACGAAAGTACTCACCGGCATTTACCAAGCCTTGATGCTCTGCGGCCTTGGGCGCTTCCATGTGGAAACGCTGCCAGTCCCACAACAAGCGCCAATGCTTCAGCGAGAACAGTAGTTCGCTGGAAGAGAAAAATGTGCGCCAGCCAATCGTGCTGTACTCGAGACCTTCTTCGTCGGCCCGAACGCTGAACGTCATGTCCGTGCGCTGCGTTGGCACACCAATTTGCGCTAGCCACTGACAAAAACTGGCGTGGCCGGAGGGGTGAAATGCCACGAACCCGGTATCGATGGTATAGACCTTGTCCTCGACCCAGACTGAGTGTGAATCAGTGTGGCCGCCTAAGCGTCGCTGGGCTTCGAATAGGGTGACATCTACCGATTCCGCTAGGCGGTGGGCGGCTGCGACCCCAGAAATCCCGCCACCGACAACGGCAACTCGACGCACGTCGGCGGCACCTTGGGTGGGGCTTTTTGGATTGTTCATGAACTTTGCTCTGTGAATGACCTGCTAATTGAGGAGTCCCGAGGCAAGCAGGCTTCGACCTTGATCGCAGGTGCAGCGGGGTTTGAACTTCCTAACTCAACCCGTCTTCTTGTCACCTAGTACGCACAGAGGAGAATCAATCTCAGCTTTGGGACTTTGTACGCCTTACATTTTCGTTGTTAGGCGTGAAGCCGTCGTGAAGCCAGTCATGTTGCGCTTCACCGATTTTTCACGACGGCATCAATAGCCTGCAGCCATGAAAACCTTACCCCTAATTTTATTTGTTAGCTTTATCGCCACCGGCTGTGCCAGTACCACACCCGACCAGCGCATGAGCCCTTCCTACCCGGTGGCTTACCAGCAGGCCTTGGCTGACTTCGACGGTACAGGCGAGGTCGACGAGAACGTGATCGATGATTTTGTCGACTTTCTGTCTAATCTTGGCGCCGATAACACCGCGGAGCGGGCAGCCGAGCTGTACGCCGAGGACCTGTATTTCAGCGACGCGCTGATGCTCACCAACAGCAAAGGCGCTGTGGTAAAGCACTTTCGCGGCTTGGTGGAGGGCGGTGCCAGCGTTGAAGTCGAGATGCTCGACGTGTTGGTGCAGGACACAGACATCTATCTCGTCTGGCTGATGACGGCATCGTTTCAGCCGATCCGAAAAACCGTTACCAGCAAAACCATTGGCATCACCCACGCGCGCTTCAATGCCGCTGGCAAAGTTATCCTGCACCAAGACTTCTGGGATACCGGCCTGGGCTTCTATCAACATGTGCCGGCACTGGGCGGTGTCATTAAGAGCATTAACCGACGCTTTGAAGCCGAGGATACGACCCAGTGATTTGGGCCGCGGGGCTCGCCGCGCTGCTGACCCTGCTGAACAGTGTGATCGCGTGGCGTCTTGCCGCCCGCTATCAGTGCGCGAGCATCGCCGACGTCTTTTGGCCCCTACACCATCTTGTCAGCATGACCACTGTGCTACTGCTTATGCCGCAGAATCTGAGCTCGGCCTCCCTGCTGACGGTGATTTTGGTCATGCTCTGGGGGGTTCGACTGGCAACCCACCTGAGCATTCGTCAGGCGGGCGTTGAGGAAGATCCCCGATATCAAGCCATCCGCGCGGGTATTGGTGCGGATTTTGACCGCAAGAGTCTTTACCTCATTTTTATCCCCCAGGCCCTCATGGCTTGGTTTATCTCGCTGCTATTAATACCCGCGCTGACGGCGGCCCAGTGGCATCCCTTGGCCTATGTCGGATTGCTGCTGTCCTGCGCCGGATTACTATGGGAAATTGTCGCCGACCTGCAGCTGAGTGCGTTTTTGAAAATGCGTGCACACCAAGCCAGCAGCGACTCACATGTTTTGACCCGGGGCCTATGGTCGTTCAGTCGCCACCCGAACTACTTCGGTGAGTGGGTATTTTGGTTGGGCCACGCCATCACCGCGGCCCTGTTGATCAATGGTTTTTTGATCGTGTCTCTTGCGGCCATGGGCTTGCTCACGTTTTTATTGCTGCGCTTCACCGGCGTTGCCCGCTCAGAACCAGGCATCGCGGACAAACGACCTGATTACGCCGCCTATCAGGCCAGCGTACCCGCCTTCTTTCCCAGTCCCATAAAAATGTGGTCCGCCCTAACGCAGAGCGCGCAGCAAGCGCCCAATACCAAACACCAGCTTGGCTGGTGGCTATTGCTCTTCGCCGTGGGCTTGGCAGGTCATGCCGATCTTGCTAGAGCGCAAGGGCTCCCGGCACAGTCATGGTTTTTCGATGTGCGTATAGACGACAAAGACGTAGGCTTTCATGAATTCAACCTACGGCGAGTCCCCAGCGGTTATACGATGGAGGCAACCGTTGAGTTTCGCTACAAGATACTCGGTGTCACGGTCTTCTCCTACGAGCATGCGGTCAACGAGCGCTACGACGCCGATCTATGCCTGCAGAGTATTTCCAGCGAAACCAAGACCAATGGCAAATCTCAGTCTCTCAATGGCCGTGCGGTGACAGAAGGCTTTGCACTAACTGCCCAGCCCTCGGCCCAGCCCCCGACCCAGCCCTCGACCCAGCCGGCAACCAGTGTCGACGCAAACTGCTTACTGACGTTTGCCTATTGGACGCCGAAACTGCTTTCGCAGTCGCAAATCCTCAATGGCCAAACCGGCGAGCTGGTAGACATTGTCATCACGACAGAAGATTCCGCAGACAGCGACCAGCTTTTGTATGCATTAACCGGGGACAATATCGATGTGCGCCTAGGCTATGACGAGGCGGGTAACTGGCGCACTCTCGATTCAACGCTGCAGAACGGCCGCTTGTTATCTTATCGATTGCGCCAGTAGCGCGTTGCCACGCGCCGACTCTGCAGCCCGATGGCTCAGATGCCTAGGGTCTTTTCGTCATGCTGCAAAACCCCCGCTGAGGCCAAGGTCCTAGCCTCACCGCTGTCACGACCAAGCCACTGCTGTAGTACCTCAGCGTTATGTTCGCCACGGTGGGGCGCCGGACCGCGTACACCACTGCTGGCGTCAGAAAAACGGTAGGGCGATTGCGTCAGCGGGCGCGACCCACCGGCTCGGTCGTCCATCTGCACAATGGCACCCCGAGCCACCAAGGTTGGCTGCTCTACCACATTCTCCGGCTCACGTACCTTACCCCAGGCCAAGTTCATCGCCTGCATGGTGTCTTCTACTTGGGTCCAATCGTTCAGCGCCAGCAAATAATCCGCGACAATCGCACGCCGGGTCGCAATTTTCTCCGGCAACGGAGTGTCTTTGCTGGTGGGGTCATTGACGCCCATGATCTTGGTCAACTGGATCCACAAGAACCGGAAATCTGCGGACAAAAGAATGGGGCCAGCACCGGTAGCCCAGACATCGTTCGGTAAGGCGGCCGTATCCTCTGCATCCTCCAAGGCATAATGCACCTGGTCGTCGGTGGCAAAGGTCGCGTCGATCATCGCGATATCAATATGCTGCCCCTTACCGGTGCGCTGGCGCATGACGACCGCGGCCAGTAGCCCAACCAAACCGTGCAAACTGGCGTTGGTATCGGCAACCGATAGTGGCAAATCGGTGGTCGCGATACCGCCCCGATTCGCCTGACGCTGCATCAGGCCTGCTTCGGCGTGAATGATGGGCGCATAGGCGGGGCGGTGAGACTCTGGACCGCCCTGACCAAAGCCAGAAATCGACAGCATGATCAGGCCCGGATTGACCGCCTTCAGCGTGTCGTAGCCGAGCCCGAGGCGCGGCATCACATCAGGACGGTAGTTCTCGATAACGATATCCGCCTCGGCGACCAAGTCCTTGACCAGCTCTACCGCGCCAGACGCGCGCAGATCCATACAAATATTGCGCTTACCCGCATTTTGCTGGTGGTAATAACCCGGCAGCCCCGCAATGTTGCGACCCCACAGGCGAGTCACATCGCCGTCTGGTGGCTCAACCTTGACAACATCAGCCCCCAGATCACTGAGCATGCGACCGGCGAAGGGGCCCGCCAGCACCCTGGAAAAATCCAGCACTTTCAAACCGTGCAGGGGGTAGTTTTCATCGGGTTGTTGTGTGGTCAATGTCCCATTCCTCAAAGGCTCCCAAGCCCTTATGCTCTCACGACTTCAGCCGGATTTGGCAGGGCCGATGACAAAAAGAACAATGCAACAGAGCAGCCAAGTACCAGCGGAGCCGCCGCTGGTCGCAGACAACAGGACGCTAGCAGGCTCGGTACATGAGCTAGGGTGGGCGAACGCCGATGCGGATGCCTTTGCCGAACAGCGCGAATACTTAGCAACACACAACGGCATGCGTGGTCTAGAGCGGTTGCAGCCGACGGATATTGAAGACGCAGTCCGCATCTTCTACCGCGATGGCTTCGTGGTCATAGAAAATGCGCTCACGGAAAAACAACTGGCAGAACTCAAGGAGGCCTCGGAACGGGTGATTCGCGAAGTCCTTGCCATGGATAAGAACCGTCAGGGTAATCGAGGCTCCCACCGCTATTCCTTTGGTTCCGCTAGCCTCACCGGACAGCTCCTGCACGAACCTGCCTGGGCGATGTTGGTCGACCTGCCCACAGTGACGCCCATCATCACGGCGATCTTTGGCAGCCGCGACTACATACTGCGCGGCGCAGGGGGTGACTTTTGCTTGCCCGGCGCGAGTACCTATCAACCACTGCATTCAGACATGAATGATCGCATCGAGTATCAAGGCAAGACCTTCGGCTCGTTCCATGATCCACGGGGCAAGCTGAACTATCGCGACCTACCCTGCCCCTACGTTTGCTGTAACTTCTTGACCAGTGACTTCACCGCCATCAACGGACCTACCCGGCAAATTCCCGGCACCCAGCACAGTCAGCAGCGCATCCCTAAGCTCGCCCAAGAACCCGAATGGATGAAACTCAGCACCGTCTGCCCAGCCCCGGCTGGCAGCGTACTGATTCGCGACACCCGGGCGTGGCACGGCGGCACGCCAAATTTATCCGATCAGGTACGAGCTATTCCCAACGCGGAATATCACGCGCCGTGGTACCGCGAACCCATGGGCCGATCCATGCCACGAGAGATTTACCAATCTCTGAGCGAGCATGGCCAGTACATTGCGCGTTACGTCGTCGCCGAGGCCGGTGAAGCGCTGATTACTGGCTTTCGTGAAGACTTAGGCACGACACCGCCGGGACTGAGAGACGACGCCTAACCAGCGAACAGATTAATGAATCTCCGCTGATTCACCCTGAGCAGCGCGAAGCTTGTCGATGTCAAAGTCGGGTTTCTGCGCTGCTGAAATGATCACGGCTTCGCGCCGCGCCAACTGTTCTGCCGCTGCTTGCACCTGACCAATGACCTCAGCTGGAATCACCACCGCACCGTGTTGGTCAGCGTGAATGATGTCGCCATCGGTTACCCGCATACCGGCCACGTCTACCGGTCGGGAGTAGTCCACCACATGCACAAAGGCATGGGAGGGTAATACGCTGGCGGCGAGCATCTGAAAACCCGGTGCAATATCGGGCACATCGCGTACGCCGCCGTCGGTAATAACGCCTTGGCAACCAAAGCCCATATGTATGTTGGAGTTCACCTCACCCCATAGACAGCCGTAGCCGTTATTGCCGTCCAGATCTTGGATCACCGCGATGCTGGGCTTGGGTCCGCGGTCAATGTACTCGTAGTAATTGTCCGATAGCGCCCGCGCTTCTTTGCCAGAAAGATCCGATGGGTGTGCGGCGCGGATCGTCGCGGTGCGCGCGTAGCCAATCACGGGCGGCAGTTCAGGGCGCGTACAAACCAGCTGGGAGGTGGTAAAGCCATAGCCCCGACGCTCGGGAATGAGCAGCTCTAGGGCGTTACAGACCGTTGGGGTATCGAAACGCTGCAGCGTTTTAATCAACGCGTCGTCTAGTTCTGTACTCATGTTGTTCTTCCTTCACGGTTGGGGGAATTGTCGATGCACGCGCGCGCGACCGAGGTCTGTCAAGTTGGGTTCTGATTGCGCATTCGCTACAGTTTAGCCAGTCATTACTGACATCGCCTAGGGTAGAGGAAGGGAGAGTTTTACTGTGTCAGATCATCAACCAAGCCGAGCGGAGGTGCTGGCCACCCTAACCGCTCCCGGTCAGCCGTTCGAACTCATCGATAGCACCGTGTTTGGACGTGCTTGTCGATTCTTCAAAAACGCACCGGCCACACTGCGTGACCTCTACTACGATAACGCTAGCGATCTTGAATTCTTAGTCTACGAAGATGAGCGCCTAACCTATGCCGAGGCTTACTCCAAGTCTGCGCAAATCGCCCAGCTGTTGATTCGCCAGTACGGTATTACAAAGGGCGACCGTGTCGCAATTTCCATGCGCAACTACCCAGAGTGGGTACTGTCCTTTATGGCGGTCACCTCCATCGGCGGTATCGCGGTGGCCATGAACTCCCTGTGGCGCCCTGACGAGATGGCCTATGGTTTGCTCGACAGCGGTGCCAAGGTGCTGCTGGCTGACGAGGAGCGACTGGCGCGATTTGCCCAAATTGAAAACACGCCGGGCCAGACGCTCGACGTGCAGACTATCGCCATACGCACCAGTGCCTACCCAGACAGCCCAGAGCTAAGCGCCCTGCTAGCGCAGCAGGCCCGCGAGCACGGTGTACTGGCCATGCCCGAGCAGTGTCCCGACGCCGAGGACGATGCGACGATTTTGTATACCTCCGGCTCTACCGGACATCCCAAGGGCGTGGTGTCCTGCCATAAGAATATCTTGGCGGCGCTCATGAGCTGGGAGCTAGATCAAACCTGCGCCATCGCCATGCTGCCGGAACCCCCACCGCCGCCACCCCAGCAGGCGGCCACCCTGCTCGCAGTACCGTTGTTTCATGCAACGGGCTCCCACGCGGTGTATCTGGCCAGCTACCGCCACCAGCGCAAGATTGTCTGCATGTATAAGTGGGATGCCGCGTTAGCCGCAGAATTGATTGAAGTCGAAAAGATCAGCTCCGTTATTGCGCCTGCCGCGATGACTGGAGATTTGGTGCAGGAAGCGACTCGCACCCAACGTGACCTAGGATCCCTCGCTGCGGTAGGCGGTGGCGGTGCGCCGCGCGCACCGGATCAGGTGCGCAACATCGATCAGTCCTTTGCCAATGCGCTGCCAAATACCGGCTGGGGCATGACAGAGACCAACGCCATTGGCACCGGCATTGGCGGCATGGACTATTTAGAGCACCCAGAGAGTTCCGGGCGCTGTAGCGCGGTGATGGAACTCAGCGTTATCGATGACGACGGCAATGCACTGGCAGCAGGCGAGCGCGGCGAACTGCTGATCCGCGGAGCCGGAGTGTTCCGTGGTTATTGGAACCGCCCGGATGCCAATGAGGAAACCTTCTTACCCGGCGGCTGGATGCGCACTGGTGATGTGGCTTACCTTGACGATGAAGGCTACCTCTACATCGTCGACCGCATTAAAGACTTGGTCATTCGCGGCGGCGAAAATATCGGCTGTGGCGAAGTGGAAGCCGCCTTGCTCGAACATCCGCTGGTGCAGGAAGCCTCTGTATATGCGGTACCCGATGAGCGGTTGGGCGAGGAAGTAGGCACCACGCTTTATGTGTCATCTGACATCACTGAAGACGAGCTATCCGGATTTCTGCAGGAACGACTGGCAAAGTTCAAGGTGCCGCGCTATGTCTATCAGCAGCAGGCACCATTGCCGCGCACTGCGTCAGGAAAAATTCTCAAGCGTGATTTGCGCGAAGAAGCCTGCCAAAGACTCGGCCTCGCCCAGTGAGAGCCATCGCCCTGCTGTGGGTCTGCGGGCTTATGGTTGCCTGCGGTCAGGGAGAGGGAACAACCGTGAATCAGTCCCTAGTTAAGGAAACCCAATCCGGCAGCTTGCAGGGCGCTTGGGCAGACAAAGCCGCCGACATACAGGTCTTTCGCGGCGTGCCTTTCGCCCAACCACCAGTCGGTGAATTGCGCTGGCGCCCGCCAGCACCTATGGCGCCCTGGCGCGATGTGAAAAGCGCCGAGCATTTCGGCCCCGCCTGCTATCAAGCATTTAGCGAGGATGCCTTTGTGTGGAGTCGCGGCGAGTTCGAGCGCAGCGAAGACTGTCTGTATCTCAACATTTGGGCCAACGCTGAACCTGCAAAGCCCCTACCCGTCATGGTGTGGTTCCATGGCGGTGCCCACACTGGCGGCTTCGCGCATGTCGAACTGTTCGACGGCACCGCGCTGGCTCGTAAGGGTGTCTTAGTGGTAACGGTCAACTATCGCCTTGGGCCCTGGGGATTTTTCGCGCACCCAGCGCTGAGCGCAGAATCCGCCGAGAACAGCAGCGGCAACTATGGGCTACTGGATAAGATCGCTGCCTTACAGTGGGTACAAGACAACATCCAAGCCTTTGGCGGCGATGCCACCAACGTCACGATTTTCGGCCAGTCTGCCGGTTCCATGAGCGTCTGCGCGCTGATGGCATCGCCCTTGGCGGAGGGCCTTTTTCACAAGGCCATTGGCCAATCTGCAGCCTGTTTCAATCGCTACGGCCGCGACCCAAGCGGCGAAGAGCGCGGTGCAAAGCTCGCCGACTACTTGCTACCTAACACCGCAACAATCAACGCCGAGGATCTGCGCAGCCTCAGCAATGATCAGCTGCTGCGAGCGTCTACCGACAGCGGCTGGGATCGCGGCGGCGGGCTGATCAGTGTTGATGGCTGGGTGCTGCCTGAGGCGCCACAAACAACCTTCGCAAACGGCAAGCAAGCCAAGGTGCCGGTATTACTCGGCTCGCTGGCCAATGAAGGCATTGAGCTGCTGACGCTGCACGCGAGTCTGACCGAGGCAGAATTTGATGCGTATTTAGCAACCAAATTTGGCGGGCTCGCAGCGCCAATCAAACAAGCCTACGACGCCGAGCGATTGATCAGCCCGGGACTTGCCCAGCGCAGCATTGAAACCGATTTATTCATGGCACTGCCCATGCGCCAATGGGCGGGGTATCAAACCGCGATCGGCGCGCCCAGCTATCTATACTTTATGGATTACGCACCACCGGCTTATCAGATCTATCGCGTCGATCAGCCAGACCTAGACCTGCCGAGCGGACCGCGCAGCGCTGGGGCCTACCATTCTGCTGACCTCGCCTTTGTCTTTAACAATGTAGGTAACAGCGGCGACTTCTGGAACGATGACGACTTCACCATGGCGAATCGTATCAGCGATTACTGGACGCGCTTTGCCAAGACAGGCAACCCAAGCCATGCCGAACACCCTAGCTGGGAGCCCTATTCAGTGCAGACCCACAACACGATGATGCTGAATCTAGCGGGGGAGCAAAAGCCGGGTGCGCTGCGCGAAAAAATCGATTTGCTCGCCGCCGCCCAAGGCGTGCTGGTCGAACATCACCGGTCTTAGTCCGCTGCCCATGGTCGGGCCGCTAATGATAGAACTGTTAACTCTGCGCCAGCACGGTAAACTCAGCTCATGAGTACAAACACAGACCCAAGCGGTGACGAGCAACTGAGTTTTGAAGAAGCCATGGCAGAACTCGATGAACTCGTGTCGCAGATGGAAGACGGCGACCTCAGCCTAGACGACTCACTTAAAGCCTTCGAGCGCGGGGTCATGCTTACCCGCAAATGCCAAGAAGCGCTAAGCCAAGCGGAACTGCGGGTTAAGACCCTCACCGATGCCGACACCATCGAAGCACTGAGTTCAGGCGACGCATGACCGACCCCTTTGCGCGCGTCAAAGACGCCATTGCCGACACCCTCGGCGCTCTGCTGCCACAACAATCCGACATCGCCCAACCCATGGTCGACGCCATGCGTCATGCGGTGTTGGGCGGCGGCAAGCGCATGCGTCCACTCATGGCCTGTGCGGCCTGCGAGGCATTTAGCGGCAGTTTCAAGGCCGCGTTGCCCGCAGCGTGCGGCCTTGAGTTTATTCACGCCTATTCACTAATCCACGACGACCTACCGGCCATGGACGATGACGAACTGCGTCACGGTCAGGCGGCCACCCACATTGCTTTTGGCGAAGCCAATGCGATTTTGGCTGGAGACAGCCTACATTCCTTGGCTTTTCAAGCTCTCGCCGAAGCACCGCACCTCAGTCACGCGGCGAAGCTTCGCTGTATTTCGCTGCTGTCTACGGCAGCGGGTTGGCCAGGAATGGCGGGGGGGCAGTGCCTGGATATTGCCGCCGAGGGACAACAGCTAACACTGGCGCGCCTCGAGGCACTGCACAGCGCTAAGACTGGCGCGCTGATCGAAGCATCCTTGGTGATAGGGGCGTATTGCGCGGAAGTGGAACCCGATAACCCACGACTTACCTTGCTGCGCACCTTTGGCCAACGTATTGGGCTGGCCTTTCAGATTGTCGATGACATTCTCGACGATACCGAAAGTTCGGAAACGCTCGGCAAGCCTGCTGGCTCCGACCAAGCGCTGCACAAAAATACATTTCCCAAGCTCATGGGGCTAGCGGGCGCACAACAGCGTGCGGAGGCCTTGCTGGCTGAATCCTTGGCCTTGCTCAAGGAAGCCGACTTAGCCACTGAGCTGCTGACAGGTTTGGCGGAGCGTTCGGTTAAGCGCCGCCACTAGACGGTTATAGCGACCAGTAGAAAGCCATTGGCCCCAGCACTGCCGCGCACAGTGCGCCAGCCAACAGATCGTCGGCCATAATACCCAGTCCGCTGTGCAGCCTACGGTCAAGTACGCCAATGGGCCCGGGCTTAAATATATCGGCAAGGCGAAACAGCACGAAGGCAGCCAGCGCCCACTCTAGCGCTTGCGGCAGCCAAATCAGAGCCAGCCACATACCTGCGACTTCATCCGCCACGATTTGCGGCTCGTCCTGAATGTCCAAGCGCGCGACCAAACGCTCGCAAAGCCACCAGCTGAACAAGAAGTAGGCGACAACGATGCCCAGCTGCACCGACCAAGACAGCGAACTCAAAAAGAACCACCAAAACACGATGGCACCCAGCGAACCCCAAGTACCCGGGGCGGGCCGCAAAAATCCCAGTCCGCCCGCGGTCAGCCACAGCACGGAGGGTTGCGTCATCAGGCGCGGCGTGAGCATGCTTTATTGGTCGTTGCCGAAATGATCAAAGCCCTTGGCGGCGAACGGCGCTCCATCCAAGGTTAGGCCCGGCTCAGTGGTCAGCACACCAATGGTGTAAGCCCCGGGCAAGGCTTCATTACTGGCTACCAACAGCTCGTAGTCGTCACCACCAAACAAGGCGTCCTCTAGGGTTGCGCCTGCCCCTATGGGGATAGACAAAGACTGTAGGGCGGCACCACAACCGCTGGCTGCGCACAAATGCGCCAAGTCTTGGCTTAGCCCATCAGAGATATCCAGGCCCGCGCTTGCCGCTTGCACCATGGCAGAAACGTCAAAGCGCGCTTGGGGTCGGTAATAGGCGTGCTGCAGTGGCGTTAGCGCCTTTGGATCAACGGGCAGCATTTGACCCGTTCGAACACAGGCCGCCGCTGCGCCAAGGGCTCCAGTCACCGACAACTGCTGACCCGGCTGCCCTTCTGAGCGACGCAGCAGGTGTTGATGTTCCACCTCACCATGCACACTGACGGCAATGTTCAGCGGGCCACGGGTTAAGTTGCCCCCGCAAACATAAACCCCAAGCTCCCGGGCGGCGTCCGCCATGCCGCATGCAAGCGAGGCCACCCACGCTGCGCCTTGGGATTCGTCCATCGACAGCGATACCAAACAGTAGCGGGGTGCCGCGCGCATTGCAGCGAGGTCGGAAAACGACACCATCAGCGCGCGATAGCCGATCAGCTGCGCCGGGGCGGCGGCAGGAAAGTGCACATCTGGCAGCAGCGTGTCGATAGAGGCAACTTGAGCCAGACCCGGCGTGGCCTTAATAACCGCAGCATCGTCGCCCGGCCCCACGCTCACCCAGTCGCCGGTGGCGCGGTCACCCAAGCCTTCAACGATGGCATCGATTAGGGCGAATTCATTGCGCATGAGAGTTAGCGGCTCTGATTCGCCGCGACTTCAATACTGCGGACATCTTGCGCGAGACGATCCAGCACGCCATTGACGTACTTGTAGGCGTCTTGGGCGCCAAAGGTTTTGGTGAGTTCGACATATTCGTTGATGACCACGGAATACGGAACGTCGATGCGATGATTCAGTTCCGTGGCAGCGAGCCTAAGAATGCCGCGTTCCACCAGATCCAACTGCGCCGCAGAGCGATCCAGCAATGGTTCCAGCTGGGCATCCAGCGTCTGACAGTGACGTACCATGAGCGTGAGAATGTCGGCGAAAAACTCCGCGTCGGCTTTATCCAGCGCCTTCTCGCCGAACTCCCTGCGCAGTTGCAGCACCTCGGTTTGGCTCACCTGCCACTGATAGGCCGCCTGCGCCAGCGCCCGCCGCGCCTTACGACGAGCCCACATATGGGTTTTGTTTTTCGGCGCAGCATTCTCTTCAGACATGGGATTCCTGTAACGCATTCGACGCAGGCTACTGCGCGGGCTGCAACCGTAGCTGTAAATCTTCGCCGATCATACGGTGTTCTACGACTTTCGCGCGGTGCGCATCTGCCAAGTGCGACAGCGCAAATTCGGCCAGCGACAGACTGGCACTGCCCATGGCCATGGGCGCGATATAGCATATCCACTCATCCCACAGCGGCGTTGCTTGCGCTGGGTGCAAAAAACTGCCGAGAATTTTGGGCCCCGCCTCGACCAATACGTTGTTACAGCCGCGCTGCGCCAAGACCTCGAGCAAACCCGCTAAGTTGCGCGGTCCACCGGCCAAGGACAGATACTCCACGGCGCCGGGTGTCGCGTTCGCATAACGGGCGCCTGCGCCCAACCCATGCACTACCAAGGTGTGGTCGGAAAAAATTTGTCGATTGCTGGGTGCGCGCAGCGCGCTATCTAACACCACGCGCAGCGGCTGCTGGAGGGGTTTCGCCAGCAGACCTTGGTCACGCACGTTGAGCTGGGGGTCATCGAAAGCAACCGTGCCCGCACCAGTGATCACCGCATCGCTTTGCGCGCGCAGTTGCTGCACTTCTTGGCGTGCAGCGGCGCCGGTAACCCACTGGCTTTCGCCGCTCTCCAGCGCCACGGCACCGTCTAGGCTGCTGGCAGATTTCAGCACAACTCGAGGGCGCTGACGGGTAATGCGAGAAACGAAGCCCGCGATCATCTGCCGCGCTTCAGGTAAGTCGAACTCGGCGACCTCGATGCCGGCATCGCGCAGCATCTGGCAACCCTTGCCCGCCACTTGCGGATGCGGGTCTTGGGTGGCCACCACGACGCGACTGACCTGGGCATCGATCAGGGTCTGGGCGCAGGCCGGTGTGCGGCCTACAAAGGCGCAGGGTTCCAAGGTGACATAGACCGTCGCGCCGGCCACGTCGCCACCCGCGTCCGCTAACGCATTGACTTCAGCATGGGCATGACCGGCTTGTTGGTGAAAGCCTCGGCCAATCACTGCGCCGTGCCGGGCGATAATGCAGCCCACCGGCGGGTTCGGTGCGCAGCTGTTACGCCCCATGGCTGCCAGTTCTAGGGCGGCCTGTAAAAACAAGATATCTGATTGGCGTGACATCGCTAGGCCGCTAACGCTCAGGAACTGCCAGACTTGCGGCTGTTGGCGAGCTTATTGATCTCAGCGGCGAACTCGCTGATGTCTTGGAAGTCTCGATACACCGAGGCGAAGCGCACGTAGGCGACAGGGTCCAGCGCACGCAGTTCTGCCATCACCGCTTCGCCCACCTGCAGCGCCGGCAGCTCGCGTTCACCCGTAGAGCGTAGCTTATGCTTGATGTGAGTCACGGCGGTTTCGATCTCGTCAACGCTGACCGGGCGCTTTTCCAGCGCCTTCGACAGACCATAGCGCAGCTTTTCCTCGTCAAAGGGTTCGCGACGCCCGTCGCGTTTGATCAGGTGAGGCATGACCAGCTCGGCGGTTTCAAAGGTCGTAAAGCGTTCGCCGCAGCTCAGGCATTCGCGACGACGTCGAACCGAATCGCCTTCGGCCACCAATCGGGAATCGATCACCTTGGTGTCGAGGTCGCTGCAAAAAGGACAGTGCATGTATCTGGCTCCCAAAAGACGGGTGCCCTTACCCGTCCTGTGCTTGTTTAAGCCCCTTTAGGATACACCGGGAAGCGCTGGCAGAGTTCAACTACCTTGGCCTGCACCGCCTTGTTGGTTGCCTCGTTTTCAATGTCATCCAGAATGTCGGCAATCCAATCGGCAAGCTGTCGGCATTCGGCTTCTTGAAAACCGCGACGCGTTACCGCTGGCGAACCAATGCGAATACCGCTGGTTACAAAGGGTGAGCGCGGGTCATTGGGTACCGCATTCTTATTCACCGTAATGTTTGCTGCACCTAGTGCTGCATCAGCAGCCTTGCCGGTAATGTCTTTATCGACGAGGTCGAGCAACAGCAGGTGATTGTCCGTGCCGCCAGAAACAATCGAGTAACCGCGATCCATCAGCCCTTTGGCGATGGCACGAGCATTGGCCAGCGTTTGCACTTGATAGTCTTTGAACTCCGGCGTCATGGCTTCTTTGAAGGCCACCGCCTTTGCAGCAATCACATGCATCAGTGGCCCGCCCTGACTGCCAGGGAAAAGTGCCGAATTCAGCTTCTTTTCGATCTCAGGATTTGAGCGCGCCAAAATAATGCCGCCCCGCGGGCCGCACAGCGTCTTGTGCGTGGTGGAGGTCACCACATCGGCATAGGGCACAGGGTTTGGGTATTCGCCCGCGGCGACGAGTCCGGCAACATGCGCCATGTCGACCAGCAGGTAGGCGCCAACCGAGTCGGCGATGTCACGAAACTTTTGCCAATCCAATCGACGCGAATAGGCAGAAAAACCCGCGACGATCATTTTCGGCTGGTGTTCCTTGGCCAGGCGCGCGATGTCCTCGTAGTCGACCTCACCCGTGGCAGTATCGATACCGTACTGCACCGGGTTATAGAGCTTGCCGGAGAAATTCACCGTCGCGCCGTGGGTTAGGTGACCACCATCGGCAAGGCTCATGCCCAGCACCGTGTCGCCTCCTTCGAGCAAGGCAAGATAAACCGCTGCGTTTGCTTGGGAGCCTGAATGCGGTTGCACGTTCGCGAAGTCGGCGCCGAACAGCGCTTTCGCACGCTCAATCGCCAACACCTCGGCCTTATCCACATGTTCGCAGCCGCCGTAATACCGCTTGCCGGGGTATCCTTCGGCGTACTTGTTGGTGAGCACACTGCCCTGAGCCTCCATGGAGCGCGGGCTGGCGTAGTTCTCAGAGGCGATCAGCTCAATATGCTCTTCCTGCCTGCGGGTTTCGGCGTTGATGACTTCTGCCAGCTCCGCATCGAACTCGGCAATGGTTTCGTTTCCTACAAACATGGGCATTCTCGTATGGATTTTCGGCGTTGCCGCGAAGCGTGAAAGTATAAACCAAGAAGCGATCATGGCGCCCTGAAAGAACTGTGACTTATGCTGAAACAGCGCTCATGCGGGGTATCGCTACGGATTCGACGAGGGAAAAATCTCAGGAAATCGCCGCCCTTTTCGCACAAAGGTTGCGCGGCACCGTATACTGCGCCGCTTTAGCCTTCAGGAGTACTCATGGCGCAATACGTGTACACCATGCAAGGGGTC
>ERZ802824.142-NODE-142-length-36375-cov-20.7011_pt1 | contig 36375 bp, 38 predicted proteins | sample MGYA00345650_ERZ802824 | MGnify/ENA primary metagenome ERZ802824 (study PRJEB30503, sample SAMEA104212361) | marine metagenome | biome: Westerlies Biome; feature: [SRF] surface water layer (ENVO:00010504) within the epipelagic zone...; material: water... | reverse complement strand
TGTCAGTAGTGTTTGTGCCAACACCCTCACACATTCTTTTTCTACCAGCACCAGATCCACCCGACTCTACTACTGGTGTTGGAAAATCAAAATTCTCACCAAATGCTTCAGCAACAATTGACGCATAAGGTAAAACGGTTGAAGAACCAGCTACATGCACATAATCACGTGCGACAGCACCACCAGAAGCTATCAATAGAGAAGACGTGGCAGCCAAAGCTAAATTTCGAATATACATTATAAAAAACTCCTAATAAACAAATGATTCCCAATTGGAATGCTTAACAACTATGTTTTTAAGGAGTCTTTTATGTGAACTTTTTGTTACGGTTTTGTGACAAATATTTTTAATTTACTCTATCGGGAAAAATTACAGAAAATACACTGCCATTGCCCGGTTCACTCTCTACTAGCAATCTTCCGTTATGACGTGCCATAATATGTTTTACGATAGACAACCCTAACCCAGTGCCACCTTTATTTCTCGATCTGTGGTCATCTACTCTATAAAAACGTTCGGTTAGTCGCGCCAAGTGATGTTCCTCAATACCTATTCCAGTATCTTCAACGCTTACTTTATAGCCAGCTGTCAGCAAAGCTTTATGATACTCAATACTATTCATAATAACTTTGATCTTATTGCCATCTCCACCATATTTTATTGCGTTCTGAAGAAGGTTTGTGAAAACTTGAACAACCTGAGAGTAATCTCCTATTATAGAGGGATCTGATGCCTCCTGCACATATTCAATACTAATATTTTTTTTTGCCGCAGTGGCAGTAAGTATTTCAATCACCTCATGCATAATATTGCCAAGATTTATCTGCTCTGTGGGTAGTTGTTTATCAGTGGCTTCAACTCGTGATAGATCCAGTAAATCATCTATCAAGCTACTCATTCGTAATGACTCCCGTTCCATTACGTTCAGAAACTGTATTGCTTTAGACGGATTACTTTTTATAACTTTGGAAAGAGTTTCTATAAAACCAAGTATTGAGGTAAGGGGCGATTTTAATTCATGACTTACGTTAGCCACAAAATCTCGTCTCATTTGGTTTGCTTGGATTGCGTCAGTAACATCATCAAAAGATAGGCTAACTATTTTTAATTCTTTAGAATACTTCGCGGTTACCTGATATGTTCTATCAACTCCTGAAACGGTTTTATAAAAATTTTCTTTTTGTATTTCATTCGAGCCAGAAACATTTTCAAAAAGATTAATTATAGCTGGCTGTCTTATTGCTACATAAAAATGTCTATCCTTAAAATCACTTCCCAACAAATCAATCGCAGCTTTGTTCGATGATATTACATAGGATCGATCATCTATTACTAATACAGGGGTGTTAACGGTCTCAACGAAACTTTCTATTACTTTGATGTAATCCATATTCATCTTAGGTATGTTTTAAGGCCAATTCAAACTTTCCTCTTAACGAACTAATATCCTCCAAACCAACAGAAACACGAAAAAAACCCTCAGTAATCCCTAAAGTTAACCGCTCATCTTCTGAAAGACCTCTGTGAGAAGATGAAGCAGGGTGGGATAAGGTTGTCCCAACATCTCCAAGAGTTGGAGCAAACGCTATACCGTCTAATTGCTTTACAAATCGATTTGCAGCTTCTCTCGTTTTATTTTTTAGCTCAAAACTGACTATATTACAGCCGTTTGAACCAAGATTTTGTCTAACATGAGCTGCATCAGGGTGATCAGGCAGGGTTGGGTAAATTACTCTATCAACATTTTCGTTTACAGCTAAGTACTCAGCAAGACCCAATGCCGTAGCTTGACTGCTGTCAAACCTTAACGGGAAAGTCATTAAACCCCTTTCCGCTAGCCAGCATTCATAAGGACTTGGGGTGAGGCCAGTTGTTACTACAAAATCGTAGATAGATTTATTTAACGTTTTATCTTTAGCCACCACATAACCAAGGGTTACATCTGAGTGGCCCGCTAATAATTTTGTTACAGAATTTACTACAATATCAGCACCAGCGTTCATTGGTTTGAAAGCCTTCGGCGTGGTGAAGGTATTATCCACCAAAAGTTTAATATCTTTTTCTCTACATAAACTTACGATGCCAGAAATATCTGCAACTCTTAAAGTGGGATTGGAAACCAATTCTATTAAAATCAGTTTCGTATTTGACTTAATAGCATTTTTAACCTTTGAAATATCGGTAACATCGGTTAGCGACACTTCAATGCCAAATCGTGGCAAATCAGATTTCATCAACCTTAGAGAGCGACCATATAATTGATCGCCTCCAACAACATGATCCCCCGATGACAACGTCCCCATTATAGCTGCTGTAATTGCAGCCATACCAGAACCAGTAATAATTCCACCATCTGTCTGTTCAAGAAGATCTATCTGTTTGGCAAGAGCTGTTGCATTCGGATGCCCTTCTCTAGCATATGTGTAGCCTTGGATACGCCCTTCGTACTGATCATCAAGCATATCAGGGGTTTCAGAGGCATAAACAACTGAAGGGTATATTGGAGAAACTACACTAGCGCTTTCACCCGGTTGGAGTGAAATAGGACGCTGAATAGTTTCATTTTTTTTCTTCATAATTTTAGCCTTTATTGACATTTAGGCTTGTCATAAATCGAGCGGCATTTGCCTGGTAGTTTTCAGCACTTTTTAGCAAACCATTTATTGCATCATCGTCTAACTCTTTAACAACTTTCCCCGGCATTCCTAACACCATTGAGCCATCAGGTATGCTCTTTCCCTCGGTTATTAACGCCCCTGCCCCGACCAAACAATTTTTACCTATTTGTGCGCCGTTCAGGATCGTTGCACCCATTCCAATTAATGTATTATCGCCAATTGCACACCCATGAAGCATTGCTTTGTGACCTATTGTACAGTTTTTTCCAATTGTAAGTGGGAAACCTATGTCAGTGTGTAAAACACAATTTTCTTGAATATTTGATCCAAACCCAACTGTTATAAGTTCGTTGTCACCTCTAAGGGTTGAGCAGAACCAAACGGAGGACTTTTCGTCTAAAATAATTTTTCCAATTATATTCGCATCTGGCGCCACAAAGACACTTTTATGAATTTTTGGTAAATTTCCTTCAAAATTATATATAGTCATTATCTATTCTCAAATTCATTATTTAAATTTCGAACATCATTTACGATTTGAGGTTGCTGAGTTAACTTTAATCTCTCCGCCTTAATAATTGTTTTTAAATCATTTTCTGTCTCAGATAGATCGCTATTAATTAATACATAATCGTATTCTGGCCAGTGACTGATTTCATCCCGAGCCATTGCCATTCTTTTTTTAATAACGTCCTCGTTATCTTTTGCTCGAGATTTCAGTCGGCGCTCTAACTCGGCAATAGACGGAGGTAGAATAAATATTGAAAGTGTGTGTTTGCCTAGTGTAGAGTTCCGAATTTGCTGACCGCCCTGCCAATCAATATCAAACAAGACATCCTGACCACTCTCGATTGCTTTAGAAACTGGCTCTAGCGGGCTACCATAAAGATTTCCAAATACCTCAGCATGTTCGAGCATCTCGTTATTATCAATCATTTTTACAAACTTTTCTTTTGACTTAAAGAAATACTCGCGCCCGTCCTTCTCACCTTCACGCGGCTCTCGGGTAGTCGCAGAGACAGAAAATACGATATCTTCATCCCACGACCTCAATCTATCAGATAATGTTGATTTACCTGCGCCGGAGGGTGAAGATAAAATAATGACAAGCCCTCTACGCATCTTGCTTATCATTGCTATCCAATTGAATCTTCGTTTTGTTAGTCATTAGTCTATTTCGTACTCCGCGATGGTTCCATATTAGTTTAAATGTTTACACGGCAGCCTGATGTTCAATATTGCCATTGCGGGACGCGACTAACTCTTCCGCTACCAGAAAAGCCAACTCTAAAGATTGGCTAGCATTCAGCCTAGGATCACACGCAGTATGGTACCTATCAGATAAGTTCTCATCTGTGACGGCCCTAACTCCACCAGTACATTCCGTTACGTCCTGACCAGTCATTTCGAAGTGCACCCCTCCCGGAATAGTTCGTTCAGCGGAATGAATTTGAAAGAACTCTCGGACCTCTTTTAAAACGCTGTCAAATGGGCGCGTTTTATATCCACTAGATGATTTTATTGTATTCCCATGCATTGGATCACAAGTCCAAAGAACATTGCTACCATGCTCCTGTACCACCTTGATCAATCTAGGAAGATGCTCTCCCACGCTCCCCGCGCCAAACCGCGCGATTAAAGTCAATCTTCCCGCTTCATTCTCTGGATTTAATTTATCTAATAGCTTTTTTAAATCATCTTCAGACATTGTAGGACCACATTTTAGACCTATTGGATTCAAGACACCGCTACAATAATCTACATGTGCGCCGTCTGGTTGCCTCGTTCTATCACCTATCCAAATCATATGACCAGAACCAGCTAACCACTTCCCAGAAGTCGAATCTAGCCGAGTTAGAGCCTCTTCGTACTCCAAAAGCAAACCTTCGTGGCTAGTATAAAAATCCACTGTGCGCAGTTCATTTGACACATGACTATTCAAACCAGCAGCTTTCATAAAGTCTAGTGCATCACTAATTCTATTAGCCATCTCTCGATACTTAGAAGCCTTTTCGCCCTCTATAAAACCAAGTGTCCATCCATGTACAAGGTGTACATCAGCGTACCCGCCCTTAGAAAAGGCCCTTAACAAGTTTAATGTAGCTGCGGCCTGAGTATAAGCTTGAAGCATTTTGTTAGGATTTGGTATCCTCGCGTCTTTAGTGAACGCAAGTTCATTAATAATATCACCTCTGTAGCTAGGTAGCTCAACCTCATTAACAATTTCTGTAGGAGCTGATCTGGGCTTTGCAAATTGACCTGCCATTCTACCTACTTTTACAACTGGTACCTTTGCTCCATACGTTAGCACCATAGCCATTTGCAGCATTACTTTAAAAGTATCACGTATTCCGTCAGCACTAAATTGCTCAAAGCTTTCTGCGCAATCTCCGCCCTGAAGTAAAAACGCATCACCCTTAGATGCGGCAGCAAGTTTCGATTTTAAAGATCTAGCCTCGCCAGCAAAGACAAGCGGAGGATAATTTGACAATTGGCCTTCTACTTTTTCCAGTGCTTCCGCATCCAAATAATCCGGCATTTGGACCCTAGGTTTTTCTCGCCAATCTGATTTCTGCCATTCGTTCATCCCAGCCTCCTGGTCAAATTTAAATATTAGATAAATCGTATACTTGAGTTTTAAAAAAAGAGCCATACCACTCTATTGAATTGACTTGACGTTGTAAAAAAAACTCACAAGATAATTTAAGGCTTAATTTTTTTTGAATTTAATTTGTGTCAGGCTTTAGTCATGAAATTACAAGATGAAAAAGTTGTAATAGACATCGATGCCCCTGATAACGCAACGCGTCGCTTTGCTTTTCTACTAATGAAAAACTTCACCTTACTTTCATTCGCTTCAGCTGTAGATGCTCTTAGAATAGCTAATAGAATGTCAGATAAGGCTATCTACAGTTGGGTCTTTTTAAGCGAAGATGGCAATCCTGTTTCCTGTTCTGCTGGCACATCATTTAATGTGGATAATAGTTTAATTGATTTGCATCGAGATGATACCATCATGGTTTGCGGAGGTATGAATATTAGTGAAACTACAACTAAACCCATTTTAAATTGGATCCGCAAAGAAACACGCCGAGGATTAAAGATTGGTGGTTTGTGTACCGCTGCTTACACCTTAGCAAGAGCTGGAATACTAGATGGAAAGCGAGCAACTACTCACTGGGAAAACCAAGACAGTTTCTCAGAGGAGTTTATGGAAGTAGACCTTAAAAAGTCTGTATTCATCATTGACGGAAATCGAATGACAACAGCAGGTGGAACATCTTCAATAGATTTATTTTTAAAGATAATTGCCGACGACCATGGAGAGGAATTGGCAAACGCTGTTGCAGATCAAATGATTTATAGTTCAATTAGGACAGATCAAGATAGTCAACGTTTGTCTGTGCCAACAAGGATCGGAGTCCGACATCCAAAACTGAGCCTAGTTATACAAATGATGGAAAAAAATATAGAGGAGCCAATAAGCCCTTCTATTCTTGCAAAAGATGTTTCGATGTCTACGCGCCAGCTTGAAAGATTATTTAGAAGGTATTTAGACAGAAGTCCAAAGCGTTATTACATGGAACTGCGGCTTCAAAAAGCTCGAAACTTATTGATGCAAACAGATATGAGCGTGATCAATGTAGCATTAGCATGCGGTTTTGCGTCACCATCTCATTTTTCAAAATGTTATCGAACACATTACAATACAACTCCTTATCGGGAGCGAGGGTCAAAATCTTCTCGTATTACAATTTAGCTTCTACAGCCTAACGATATAATTCACTTTTCAGGTATCATACCACGTGGATAGAATCTCAACATTAACAGCAGAAAGAAACCCATTGTAAGTAAACGCATTTGAGAAACACTATCTAATAGGTGCAATCTTAATGCATTTTCAGGATCAAGAGGTCGAGTAATAAGATCAACCAACCAGTAACCTATCGGTTCAACTTGTACCCATAGAAACCAAACTAAAAAGCCGCCTAAAATAGATCCCAAGTTACTTCCAGAGCCTCCCACTATGACCATCACCCAGATTAAGAAAGTGAAACGTAGTGGCTGATAAGCACCTGGGGTTAACTGCGCATCTAACGTAGTCATCATTGCACCGGCTATTCCACAAACAGCTGAACCAAGAATAAAGATTTGTAAATGTCTAGCCTTTATATTCTTGCCCATTGCTTGTGCTGCAGTTTCGTTGTCTCTTATAGCTCTCATCATTCGTCCCCAAGGACTATTTAAAGCGCGTTGGGACAACCATACCAGTAAGAAAAGAACTAAACCGAACAAACCTGCGTAAGCAATCTTTACAAATAAAGTTGAAGCAGTTGTTGGGTCTAATCCGAAACTTTCTGCTCGAGTTACAAAACTCTCACTTGCCTGTAAGTCAATCTCGTACGGAACTGGCCTAGGAATTCCAGCAACATTTTTGACGCCTCGGGTCATCCAATCTTCATTTTTCAAAATTGCGATTATTATCTCGGATATACCGAGTGTTGCTATAGCTAAATAATCTGATCTTAACCCTAATGCAGTTTTTCCAATTATCCATGCAGCACCGGCTGCCAATAATCCACCAACAGGCCAGGCTAACAATATCGGAAAACCTAACCCACCCAAGTAACCTGTAGCGGCGGGATTTACTGCTTCAACCGCAATTACTCCTGGAGTAAGGATTTTTTTATAAACAAAAAAACCACAGATCAAGAAAATGGATATTGAAATAAATCGCAATCTACTATTTTTAATCTTTTTATAAATCAAAATAGACAAAACTATTGTCAAAACGCCAAAGAGCAATCCAAGTAAAATACGAAGCCCACCTGCATCCCATGCCTCGGGCACTGGCTGCATACCAACCAAAACAGCAGCTAAACCACCAAGGCCAACAAACCCCATAATGCCAACATTAAGAAGTCCAGCAATTCCCCACTGCAGATTTACCCCTAAGGCCATGACCGCACTGATTAATCCCATGTTCAAAATAAATAACGCTGAATTCCAACTTTGAATAATGCCAGTAATTACAATTAAAAATAATACAGCCGCAAATAAGGAATAAGTTTTAATACTATCATTCATAATGATTTGCCCTTGAAAAGCCCTGTTGGCTTGAAAAGAAGTACAACTAATAAGATGGCGAAACTAACTGCAAACTTATATTCAGTTGCCAGTAACTGCATTAATCCGTTCGGTTCAAATTGCTCTGGAAGAGTGTACATCAAAACTTTTTTCCATGCGTAAGTAATAAATACCTCAGAGAATGCTATTAAAAAGCCACCAGCAATCGCACCAAGAGGGTTTCCCAAACCACCGACGATCGCGGCAGCAAATATTGGTAATAATAATTGAAAGTAAACAAATGGTCTAAAGCTTTTATCAAGCCCATATAAGGTGCCGGCAATTGTGGCCAATGCAGCAACGATTAACCACGTATATAGTACAACCCGCTCCGGGTTTATTCCAGAAAGCAAAGCAAGATCTTCATTGTCAGAAAAGGCTCTCATAGATTTTCCAGTTCTTGTCCGATTAAGGAACCAGAACAGCAGGACTACTACCAGAACAGCAGTAATAACTGTAATAACCTGTGTAGTTTTAATAGCTAATCCCTCATCGAGACCAGTCAGTTTCTTGAAATCTCTCGCTGAAATTATGAAGCGAGCTCCATCGGAAAACCGTTGATCACCAACACCAATAATAAACCGGACTAATCCGTTGTAAACAAACATAATTCCCAGTGAAACGATTAATAAAATTACAGGAGCTGATTTTTGCTTACGGTAAAATCGCAATACCAGGCGATCTGTCCCAAGAAGAAAAACAGCAGTTACAGTTATTGCTATAGGTAATGCAAGAAGAGCCGTTGGAAGTGGAGCAATAGAAAGACCTATACTTTGAAACCACCAAGTAAATAAAATTGCCACCATTGTACCAAAGGCCATAGTATCACCGTGGGCAAAATTAGAAAAACGAAGAATTCCATATACTAAGGTAACCCCAAGGGCACCGAGAGCTAACTGACTTCCATAGGCTATTGCTGGAATTATTACAAAATTAGACAGAACAATTATTGCGTGAAGAAATTCCATACCTATCCCCCTAAGAAGGATTTTCGGACTTCTTCATCGGCCAATAAATCCTTTCCAGAGCCAGAAAATGCATTGCGTCCTTGAACAAGAACAAATCCTTTGTGAGCAATTTCAAGAGCCTGTCTAGCATTTTGCTCAACCATTAAAATTGAAATACCAGATTTTGCCACGTCAATAATTCTATCGAATAATTCATCCATAACTATTGGCGAAACGCCCGCCGTTGGCTCGTCTAACATCAATACCAATGGCTTTGTCATTAAGGCTCGGCCGACCGCGACTTGTTGTCTTTGGCCACCAGATAATTCTCCAGCTGACTGATCACGCTTTTCAAGTAAAACTGGAAATAGATCAAATACCTGATCCATAGTAATTGAAAAATCATCTGTTCTTATAAAAGCTCCCATTTCCAAATTTTCCTGAACGGTCATAGAGGTAAAAATATTTTGGTTCTGAGGCACAAATCCCATACCTTTCAAAACTCTATCTTGAGGCGTTAAATTAGAAATATCCTCACCGTTGAGTTTTACTTTACCTTTACCGAGACTGAGCATACCGAAAATGGCCTTCATGGCGGTCGACTTACCAGCTCCATTAGGACCTACAATGACGGCAATTTCACCCGGCTCTACAGAAACCGTGCAGTCATGAAGGATATCAGGGCCGTTACCGTACCCAGCAGTCATAGCCTCCCCTACTAAGTAAGGCTTACTCATTGTACAACACTCTTCTCTTTGTTTTTGAGACCAGTCCCTAAATAAGCTTCTATAACCTGGTCGTTATTTTTTATCTCAATTAACGAACCTTCAGCTAATACTTTGCCTTCAGCCATGCATATCACTGGATCACAAAGCTTCTCAATAAAATCCATATCATGCTCAATGACGACAAATGTATAGTCTCTTTCCTCATTCAGACGTTTGATAGCATCCGCAATTGTGTTTAACAAAGTTCTGTTAACCCCCGCACCTACTTCATCAAGAAAAACAATTTTTGCGTCAACCATCATGGTCCGCCCTAATTCGAGTAGTTTCTTTTGCCCTCCGGAAACTTGACCTGCTTTTTCGTCAGACAAATGGGATATAGTCAAAAACTCTAAAACTTCGTCTGCTTTTGCAGCTAATGCTCTTTCCTGATCCGCGATACGCTTTCTACCGAACCAAGTATTCCATAAAGTTTCGCCAAATTGATTAGATGGCACCATCATAAGATTTTCACGACATGACATCGAGGCAAATTCATGAGCTATTTGAAAAGTTCGCAACACACCTTTGTGAAAAAGCTCGTGCGGAGCCAAACCAGTTATATCCGTTCCTGCTAACAACACCCTACCGTCAGTCGGTTTATACAAACCTGCAATGACGTTAAACAGTGTAGTTTTCCCAGCACCATTAGGGCCAATTAAACCGGTAATGGACCCTTGCTTTATTTTTAACGAGACACCATCAACAGCATGAAACCCACCAAAATGCTTATGTAAATTTTGAATCTCTATCAACAGTACGGTCCCTAGAAATATAACGTAACAAACGAGACAGCCCGGCTCAAAAACCGGGCTGCATGATTCATAAAGATAGTTATATGAGTTAGCGGAAAGCTACTGTCGTGGATTCCCCACCTTTCATAACTACTTCGCGGTACGTACCGGAGGCTTCACCAGGTCCAATTAATTCAACTCCTGATGCTCCTACATAATCAATATCTCCACCATCTCGCAAAATGTCTAACCCCTTGGCTAACTCGCCAGCACCGATTTTTGTACCAGGAGCATTTGCAACTTTCATAATGTGATCTTTATAATCTGCTGGATCCTTGGAGTCAGCTGATTGCATAGCAAGCATGATTAGGGCTGCCGCATCATATGATTCAGGGACAAATGGTGAGGTTGCATTGAAAGCACCGCCAACAAGAGCTGTAAAACTTTCAGCAAGCTCTGTAGAAGGTGCAGGGTGTTGACCGGTTGAACCGTCAATATCAGAGCCAAACTGTGAAAGTGTGTCACTAATCATACCATCAGGAAAGTGAAATGTATCAAATGCACCTGAGTCTAGCGACGCCTGAATAATAGCACCACCGCCCTGATCAACATAACCCGCTACCACTAACCTATCTCCACCAGCCGCTGCTAAAGCAGCAACTTCAGATGAATAATCAGCTTTGCCTTCTTCATGAGGGGTATTAATGGTTATAGTACCACCAGCCGCTTCATATGCTGACTGAAACGCATCTGCCAAACCTTTTCCGTAGTCATTATTCGTATATGTGACAGCTACAGACTTTATACCTTGGTCCATAAGAACCTCTGTCATCACTACACCTTGTCGTGCGTCTGATGGAGCAGTTCTAAAGAATAAACCCTTGTCCTCATTATTATTATGAGAAAGACCTGGGCTGGTAGCTGATGGAGAAACCATCACCATTCCATTTGGAAGCGCCACATTCATCAATGCTGCTCCAGTAACACCAGAACAATCACCTCCCACAACTCCATCCACGCCATCAGCAGTAATAAGTCGCTCAATCGCTGCTTGAGCTGCTCCTGAGTCAATACATGTCGTATCTGCTCTTATTGCAGTAACTTTTGCGCTATCAAGTAGTGCTCCGCTATCATTTACTTCGCTGATAGCAAACTCTGCTCCTGGCCCCATTTCAGCAACCATAGATTCAATAGGACCGGTAAAACCTAGGAAAACACCAATTGTGACCTCCTTGCCATGTCCACCCGCGAAAGCTGATGCAGCGACTGAGGTAGCTAACGCAGTTCCAATTAATAATTTCTTCATAACTTTTTCTCCCTTTACTGGGTTTCGATTACAAACATATGTAAACTGAATTTCAACCCATTAATTATGGGAACAAGGCTAACCACAAATATTTAATAACGTCAACGAGCCAACAGTAGTAATTTATATTAAATTATGGTTAATTAAGAACGCTATCTACTAGGATTTTATACTATAGCTTTTTCTAAAAATGGTTTGTTCTCCAATATTCTTTCAAAACAAAACGGAGATAAATCTAGTGACCGAAACGCCCCATAAATTATTAATTCTGATAAGGCTCTGCCGGTTGCTGGCGCTTGCTGCAATCCATGACCTGAAAAGCCATTTGCGAAATAAAAGTTTTCCAATTCGGGATGACACCCCAAGATCATATTTTGATCTAGCAAATTATACGCATAATGACCGGCCCAATAATTTTTTACCTTAATAGCTTCAAAATATTTTGACCTATTAGCCAAGGCTGGCCAAATAATATCCTCAAATTCAGCATAATTTGGGTTAAAGTCATCATAATCAACGTTAAAGTCATTGTGGGGCACACAACCAGTGATAAAAACTTTCCCCTCCGGTCTGCAGTAAACACCTGTATTATCAACCATCAGCGGTAATAAACCATTGTTTAAAGAAGCGGTACCTTGTGGAGAATTTTCACAATCAAATACAAAAACTGTTCTTTTCCTTGGAGCAACTGGCAATTCAATTCCAGCATACCCTGCTATTTTAGCAGCACTAGCACCTGAAGCATTAATAAAATGCCCAGAGCAGATTTTTTTACCCGACTTTAGATTGATGGACTTAAGCACCCTCTTGTCTTTATTTAAACCAACCACTTCATCCTTCAAAAACTTCACACCTAAATCTAACGCTTTTCTTTTGAACCCATCCACAAAGCCAACGTTGTCAAACCAACCCTCGCCAGATCTTCCATAGGAGGCCAATTTGATATCAGATACATTTAAATGCGGAAAAGCATTAGCAAGTTCCAAAGTTGACCAAAGAACAACATCGGCATTATTTGCAAGCTGCACACTGTTATTTTGTCTCATTGTTTCAACTTGAAGATCACTTTTTGCTAAAAATAAATATCCTCCTTCGTGAAATTTTAAAGATGGCCCGTTACCATTAACAGACATCAAGGTATGAAATTGTGAAATAAAATCATACCCATATTGGCTTATTTTAATGTTTAATGAATTTGAAAATTGTGTTCTCAGTGATGAAGCTGACAGGGTGGAAGAAGCATATGTATAGGCTGGATCGGGCTCAACAACTAGAACTGATCCACTAAAACTAGGATTAGCAGACAAGAAGTAGGCCGCAGCACAGCCAATAACTCCACCACCAATTACAATGACATCAAATGTTTCTTCCATCATATTTCTATCCCTAAGATTGAAAATTCAATCTTTCTGATTATTTAAAGCCCTCTGTCTTATTTCACTTAACGATTGGCTCGGGACCAAAGACTCAGAAGAAACATGTAGATCCAAAACTGCTCCATTTTTAGAATTTAATGCTTGGTTAAAAGCAGTGAAAAACTCATCAGTAGTCTTAACGCTAATCCCTAAAAAGCCGAAGGATTGCGCTAACCCAATGAAATCTGGATTTACAATATCGGTGCAGCTTACACGTCCAGGATAATTTTTCTCCTGATGAACTCGTATAGTGCCATAAGTGGCGTTATTGACTATTAAAATTATTGGAAATATCTGCGCTTGAGCTGCTGTTGCTAGTTCCTGACAAGTCATTTGAAAATCCCCGTCTCCTGCAAAACAAACTACTGTTCTGTCAGGAAATGTAGCTTTAGCCGCAATAGCCGCTGGAACACCATATCCCATAGCTCCACTCTGTGGCGCTAGTAGTCGCGATCCAGCACCAAATTGAAAAAACTTGTTTGGCCAAACCGCAAAATTTCCAGCACCATTCGTAATAATTACATCTGAGGGCAGAACTTTTTGTAAGTATTTCATTACTATGCCCATATCTACATCAGAAGGTTGCTCGGGAGCTACTAAGCTAGCTAAATAATTCTCTCGAGCGTTGGAAAACCAAATCCCCCAACTACCCAAAACTCTACTCAGGCATATTGAAAACTCATTTGGATTAGCCTGGATTGCAATATCTGGCTGATATATTTTTCCTAACTCGCGTTCTGAGGTGTGAACATGAATTAATTTTTGATGAGGCACTGGCACGTCTAAAAGGCTGTAAGCATCAGTCGTCATTTCACCAAATCTGATATTTATTGCCAGTATCAAATCACTCTTTTTAATTAAATTACGAACATGTGACGGCATCCCAACACCCGCCTCACCACAAAATGCAGGTGAAAAGTTATCAAATTGATCTTGGTACCTAAAAGCAGTAATCACTGGAATCTTTGACGATTCAGCAAATTCTTTCAATGCATTTTGGCCTGATCGATCCCAGTTGGTCCCACCGATTATTATCAATGGAAAATCACTCTCCGTTAGCAGTCTATCCACTTTATCGATAGATGTACTACTAGGGACAGTCTTTTCTACTACAATAGCACTAGTTAAAGGTGAAGCACTCGAATTTTTCGTTAAAATATTTTCAGGTAAAGCCACCACCACAGGTCCAGGTCGCCCAGAAATTGCAGTAAACCAGGCTCTAGCGATAATTTCTGGGATCCTATCAACATCGTTAATTTCTACAGTCCATTTTGCAACATCGTTGAATGCACTCTCATAATCTATTTCTTGGAAGGCCTCGCGCCCTTTCATCTGAGTCCCAATCTGCCCAACAAACAAGATCATTGGGGAACTATCTTGCTTAGCCGTATGCACACCAATAGCTGCATTCATGGCTCCCGGTCCACGAGTTACAAAACACAGACCTGGCTCGTGCATGAGTTTACCATACGCTGAGGCCATAAATGATGCGCCACCCTCGTTTCTACACAGAATAAACTCAAAATCTTCCTTTTTATCAAATAGCGCATCCAGAATTGCTAAATAACTTTCACCGGGAATCCCAAACCCTCTTTTAGCTCCAAGAGCCAAAAGGCAATCTATTAAAATTTTACCGCCGTTAGCCATAGCAGTTAAAAATTCCTTATGTTTGTGCTTATTGTCATCGAGTAAGCTTATCGCGTCAACTACGCAAAATAGAACTTTCTGGGTCAAATGGTGGCTCACTTAATACTGTGGCTTTATGAGGTTTGCCCAAAACCATTACATCTACTTCTTCACCACTTTCGATGCCTTTAACAAACCCCAATGCCAAGGACATATTCACAGAATATCCGTAACCACCGGAGGTTACCCTACCAATACCATTACCGTCTTTAAAAATAGGCTCGCCGCCTAAAGCATCGGCATTAGATTTCCGCACATCAGCTTCATTTAATTTCAAGACCACTAACTTTTCACGAGCCGGCAATGCCAGAACACTTTCAACTTCATTTTTATTAATGAAATTTGGTTTATTGGCAATTAATCGCTCTAATCCAACTTCATGAGGCCAATATTCAGGGCTATATTCACGCCCCCAAGATCCATAACCTTTTTCTAACCTCAGTGACATCAAAGCCCTACTTCCAACAGGCCCACCGCCAATTTGGCTCGCATTTTCAATTAGGAGTTTGTATAACGCTAATTGATTATGCTTCTCACAATAAAGCTCCCATCCTAAATCTCCTGTAAATGACACCCGCATAGCCAAGCACTCTACTCCAGCTATGATTAAGCTCCCACTTTTAAAGAAGGGCCAAGCTTCGTTGGATAGATCTTTGTTACTTAACCGTTGGAGTAATTCCCTCGACTTGGGACCCGCGACATTAAATCCGCAATAATCCTCTGATTTACTGATAAATTCAGTTCCTTTGCCACGCTTTACCAAATTATAAAATCGTTGCTGGAAACCTTCAGCCGCTCCAGAACTTACTATCCAGAAACTATCGTCACTTAATTTTGTTATAGTTGCATCGGCAGCAATACCGCCCATTTTTCCAATTATTGGACTTAAACACGATGCACCAACGTTTTTAGGAATTTTATTTGCAAAAATGCTATCCAGGAATTCATAGGCACCATCACCACGGCAAAGATATTTACCAAAATTTGAAATATCTATTATTCCAACATTCTGTCTTAGCAATAAAGCCTCTCTACGGACACTCTTCCACCAGTCTTGCCTTGTAAAACCTGCAGTGTCAGGCGTATCAAAATCAAAATATAATGGATGTTCCCACCCATAATTTAATCCAAAAACGCCACCTAATTCCTTTTGAAATTGAAAAGCTGGCCTTTTTCGGAGGGGGCGACCCGCCTCTCTTTCTTCTCCAGGAAAATGTATTTTAAATCTGTTTGCATATTGATCTCTCACACGTTCCTTTGTGAACGCATCACTACACCAATCACCAAATCGCGTTAAATCCCAAGCAAACATATCATATTGAGTTTCTCCTTTTGTAATCCACTCAGCAGCCAACATGCCCATACCCCCAGACTGACTAAATCCTGGAATTACACCATTACAACAGAAATAATTACTGACCTTTGGAGCCGGTCCAAATAGCACATTACTGTCAGGAGACCAAATCATTGGGCCATTAATAACTCTTTTTATTCCAACCTCACCAACCGTTGGAACTCTCTCGATCGCTCTTAAAATATTCTCTTCAATTCTTTCCAGGTCATCATCAAAAAGCTCATGACCAAAATCTAGAGGCGTTGATTTTTCAGCCCAAAATTTTACTTCTTTTTCATAGGCTCCAACAAGAAACCCGTTTCCTTCCTGACGTAGATAATACTCACCATCTCGATCGGCTACAGAGGGTAATCTTCTATCAAGGTTTTCGATGAAAGGGACTTTTTCAGTAACTAAGTATTGATGCTCAGTGGGCCTTAAAGGTAATTCTAACCCAGCCAGCCGGGCAACCTCTCTGCCCCACAAACCCGCCGCGTTAATAATCCACTGTGTTTTTATGTCTCCTTTTGTGGTTTTGACAATCCAACTACCATCTAATTGCTTTTCAGTAGCTATAACTTCCGTAAATTTATAAACTTCAGCACCTCTTTCTCGAGCGCCGACTGCATATGCATTTGTTACACCAGATGGGTCAACATTACCCCCACTTGGCTCATACATTACGCATCGAATATCCTCTAAATTAAGCAGAGGGTGAAGCTCTCTGGCCTCCTGAAGAGAAACTTCATAAAACTCCATATTATAAAGTTTCGCCTTACTTTCTTGTAGTCTCAGCTGATGCTCTCTTTGCTGAGTTTGAGCCAAATAGAGTGAGCCTGGCTGAAAAATTCCACAACTTTGACCTGTCTCCTGCTCTAACTGTTTGTATAGATTCATCGTATAGTGCTGAATTCGGCTTATATTTGTCATATCATGAAGGCCGTGTATATTCGCAGCTGCATGCCAAGTAGAACCAGATGTTAGCTCGTCTCTTTCTACTAAAACTGAGTTTGACCAGCCAGCCTTTGCCAAGTGATATAGGATTGAACAGCCAATAACCCCACCACCGATCACAACGGCTCGTACATCTGCCTTCATGGAATGCCCCTAACAATCTTCTTTTAATACTACCTTCAATCTTAAAACAAATGACACTTATTTGTTAGCGACATTTGCTGTCGTATAAGATAAAATAAACATTAATTTAATTACTGAATTTCCTTTCTCAGAAAGTTGAGATCCTTATTATAAGCTAAAAATAACAATTGAATATTAACAAAAGAAGTAAACTAAATCTAAATTAACTTGAACTTAATGAATTAAAACAATGAACAAGTGCGTCACCTTAATCCTGTCCGCTGGATACTCTACAAGAATGCGTGGTGATGATAAGCTACTCGAAAAAATAGACGATATTTCGCAAATTTATCGTATCGCTAAAGCGGCAGTAACAAATGGTATCACCTACATGACCCTTCCCGCGATAGATCATCCACGAGAAAGGGCTTTATCCGGGCTGGCAGTCCAAAAAATATTTTTAAATAATAAAAATACTGGTATGGGAGCTTCAATTGCGGAAGGCGTAAAGTACATACAGGACAATGAGAGCAACGTCACTGGGATTATAATAATACCAGCTGACATGCCTTTAATAGATTCTGCTACTATTAAAGCCTTTTATGGGGCTCACTCAAAATATCCAGGATCAATAATCCAAGCTGTTGATGATGAGGGATCAGGACACCCAGTCTTGTTTCCTGGCCGTTATTTCGAAAACCTAATGCTGTTAAAAAAAGAGACCGGCGGCAAGGATATTATAAAAGGATCAAAAAATATTAAAATTCTCAAATTTGAAGGTAAAGTTGCAACGCTCGACCTGGATACACCTGAAGACTGGAGAAATTGGCGCAACGAGCGTTTTGATTAATAAATTAGTGAGCAATTAAAAGCTAATTTGGGATATTTTCTCGAATGCTAGCCTGTGAACATTAGTAAATAAGCTGTATCATTTCTAGCATCAGCCTTACAGTTATCACCGTAAATTCTGACTTTCGTGAGACTTGTCTCTGATCCAGATAGTTCTAGAGATTTTTGCGCTTTATCGAAACCCAAGCTTTCCCAATGTTTAGAATTTATAGACACTACTGCTAAGCCGTCCTTTGATAATATTCTACTTACCTCAAAGAGCGCCTCGGGACCTACATGCCCATGGGTAAAAGTTCCAGAACTAACAACGCCATTGTAACTATTATCACCAACAGGAAGACCTTTGGTCAGATCTCCAACAAAATTATTTTTATATACTCTTTTTTTTTCTGCGATGAGCAACATTTCAGCAGAAATATCTGTAGCATGTACTTCTATTTCACTTTGCTTTCTTATCTCAGCTCCCAATAGCCCGGTCCCGGCTCCAATATCTAATACTGGCCCACGAACTTTTTGTTTTAAAAATAGGCTTGCTACCTGAAATGGAAGAATGTAATCCATTCCAATTGCAAAGTCTTGTTCGTATTCATCCGCCCATTCTTTATAAAAATTTATATTATCTTCGGGCGATGAAAGCTTGTATGCCTTTTGTAAATTCTGATGTTGAGTAGATAGATTTTGGTCACGCATTATTGTAAACTTTTCTTATTTAATTTGACTAAGATCAGAGGAAGTTATTTAAGTCTAGCTTCCCTTTTGCATTTTTGAGAACAGTACTTTACTTCATCCCATACCTTCTCCCATTTTTTTCGCCAAGAAAAGGGTCGTTGACATACAATACAAAGTTTTTGCGGCAAGTTTTGTTTCTTTTGCATTTTCATTTTTTAATAGTATGTGTTTTCCTAGGTTTTTAAAATGGATGATTTTATAAAATACTGTAGGCCGATAGATCTTTGGATTACAGCCCATTGAGGACAAATCATGAATAACGAAGACAGGACAAATAAAAACAGACAACTGATGAGAACTACTGCTATTGGGATTGGAATTGCAGGGCTTGTATGGGACACCATAGTGAATAAACCAATGAACTTGACTTCACTAATCTTATATTTTTTTGCAATAGGATTGTTTGCCTATTCTTTTGTTTATAATAGAAAAAAATAGATTTTCTGAATTAATTTTCGTCTCTTCACAGAATGAATATTCCTCAATACAGACTCTGTACTGGGAAATAATAAAATATTCATTATTGTATAAAAATAAAATTTGGAAATGGAGAAATAAATGAAAGTAATAACTTCTGTCGAGCTATCCAAAGGTTACAAACATTGGAAAGAGTTATTTCTCGCGAATGAAGATTTCAGGCAAAAAAATCAAATTAATGTAATAGCATATGGACACGAGGCTGAGAACGACAGCAAAGTGTGGGCTGTAATGGATATTCCATCTATGGAGCATATGATGGGCCTGATAAATGAGCCAGAAATGGTAAAGTTACGCGAAGAAGCTGGGGCAATAGTGGAGACACAAAAAATGATTAAACTCGTTACTTAGCCTTCTATACTTTAACAATTATTAAAAAAATTTAAGATAAATTAGGTCGGCTGTTTCAATCTACTGAAGTATGAAAAACCGACCTTTTCTAATATAGGAGGTATTAAAAACAAATTGTGTACGGGACTATTGCGAGTATAGATCAATAAAATTTTAAATTTGAAATAATTATTTTTTGACGAGTATCATTACTTCGTTACGCCTCAGGAAACCTGGTGTGGTTGGATCATTGTAAAAAAGAAACTTGGGTCTAGAAAGTTTAGCATAACCTTTCAACTCGATCCATCTCATTAAGATATCAGTTTTCAGATTTAGTAATTTTTCATCAGCTTTACCATTAAACCGGATCACAGCAGCTAAACTCGGTTCAATTTCCTGAAAATAAATATTATTATTTTCAGGCTGAGGTAGATTATCAAGACTGTATTTGGACGGCATTGCAAACGAAATCGTCCATTTTTCATTTTCTTCATTTACTGATTGAATAACTGGAGCAGTCATAGAGATTTTTTCACTATTTCTTTCTTTAGCTCCAATGTATCTCACAAGAGGTTGAAAACCTTTTCGTAGAGCATAGTACTGATCACCCTCTACTTTTACTGACGATGTCAATATTTTTGCATATCTACGAATTTCTAAATTATTTTCCTTTTTTATTACAGTATATTTTGGCTGCTCTAAAAACTTTGGCAGCATAAACCAAGCCAAAGGTATACACACGAAGCCAAAACACAAAGTTATAATAATAATTTTAATCATTCGATATGGGGTTTAAACACACACAATTTAACTAGTCGTTTTCAAACCATCGATATCAGAAATTTCACTTGCATTTAATGGAGGATTATTCTGGATATTTTGGTATTCTTGATCTGAAAAAACTTTAGAGCGAGTAAGGAAACGCTTTCCAGTTGGGCCTTCTAGAGAAAACATTCCACCCCTACCAGGAACAACATCAATGATTAACTGTGTATGCTCCCAATAAGCATATTGATCATGGGCTATAAAAAAGGGCTGCTCATTTATCTTACCCAAAAAAATATCCCTAGATCCCACTTTAAATTCGTCTCGAGGAAAGCACATAGGTGCCGAACCATCACAACAGCCGCCCGATTGATGAAATACTAAATCACCGTGTATATCAGTGAGCTCATTGACTAACTCTTCTGTAGCCTCTGTAAATTTCAATCGTTCTACCATAGTAATAACCCCTGTTGGTAAAGTATGTCCCCCACTAAATTAGTGGGGGACAAGAGATTTCTAGAAAAATCCATCTGGTTCTTCTGCGTAAGAAACCAAGACATTTTTTGTCTGTTGATAATGATTCAGCATCATTTTATGTGTTTCACGACCAATTCCAGAATTCTTATAACCTCCAAAAGCAGCATGTGCAGGGTAAGAGTGATAGTTATTCACCCAAACTCTACCAGCCTGAATGCCGCGTCCCATTCTGTAGCATGTGTTAGCATCCCTAGACCATACCCCAGCTCCTAGACCGTAAAGAGTATCATTAGCTATGGATAATGCTTCTGCCTCATCTTTGAAGGTCGTGACTGAAACAACCGGCCCAAAAATTTCTTCTTGGAACACCCTCATTGAATTATCACCTTTAAAGGCAGTAGGCGCAACATAGTAGCCACCACTCAGAGAGCCTTCCATTTGACGCTTCCCGCCACCAAATAGTACTTTCGCACCCTCTTGTACCCCCACATCCATGTAAGACATGATTTTCTCAAACTGTTCATTTGAGGCTTGAGCTCCAACTTGGGTATTGAGGTCAAAAGGCGTACCACAATTTAGCATATTCACTCGCTCTTCAACCATCGCCATGAATGGCTCGTAAATATCTTCGTGAATAACAGCACGAGATGGACATGTACAAACTTCGCCTTGATTAAAGTAGGCGTGCAAAAAGCCCTCGACGCATCGCGAAATATATGCATCAGATCCATCCATTACATCTTTAAAATATATGTTTGGACTTTTACCACCCAATTCCAGTGTGACTGGAATAAGATTTTCTGATGCATATTGCATGATAAGTTTCCCGGTTGTTGTTTCACCAGTAAAACCAACTTTCGCAATACGATTGCTAGAGGCCAGCGGTTTACCTGCTTCTACACCAAACCCTTGCACAACATTTACAACTCCCGGCGGAAGTAAGTCTTCGATTAACTCCATCAAAACACATATAGAAAAAGGTGTTTGCTCAGCTGGCTTCAAAACGACCGCATTACCAGCAGCCAACGCGGGTGCTAGCTTCCATGCAGCCATTAGTATGGGGAAGTTCCAAGGTATAATTTGAGCCACTACACCAAGGGGTTCTGGGTAATGATAAGCCATCATTCCAAGTGCAGAATTACCCCCACCAGATTGCATCCCATCAATATTTCCTATTGTACCTTCTTGCGAGCGAATAGCGCCTGCAAAATATCGAAAATGGTCAACCGTTAGTGGAATATCAGCAGCATGGCCCTCTCTAATTGGCTTTCCATTATCAAGCGTTTCTGCAAGAGCAAGCATTTCAGTATTTTCTTCAATACGATCAGCTATTTTAAGTAATATGTTTGCTCTTATCGCAGGACCTGTTTTACCCCAACCAGGGGCTGCTTTGTGGGCCGCATCTAAAGCTAGCTCTACGTCTTTTGAATTAGATCGCGGAATCTCACAAATAACTTTGCCAGTGGTGGGCGATGTGTTCTCAAAATACTTTCCATCTTTTGGTGCACACCATTCACCCCCGATAAAATTTTCATACCGAGTCTTTGGCATTAATTTCGCGCCATCATCGCCTGGGTAAACAAATAGCGTAGAATTATCTAACATTAATATCTCCATTTATTGAACTTCTTCATGGACAGCTGACCATGAAAGAAAAATTAAAACTAATTTTAGGGCACGTGTTTAGTTATTTTACACCGAAGAAATGCCCAACAAGGGCATCGATTTCCTCACAGTGCTAAAAGCAAATTGTCCTCTCCCCAAAGAAGAGAGTATTTTCCTTATAAAAAAAGTCAATATCTATAGTTTTAGATAGCTATTTAAAAATGAGATATCTTTGGTCACACTGCGTTAATACCACTTAGTGCTAAACCCTATTGAATATTCATTGCCAGGAGATAGTGAAATCTTAAATGAGGTATTTCTAGTCTAAACTACTTAACAAAACATTCATCAAGTTACTTGATTTTGTTTCTAACCCATCAATTATATCGAAGTGGTGCTTGCCTTTGGATTCATACCAGGGGCAACTCCATTTTGAGGCCAGTTGTTTGGCCTGGTCTATGTAGATAGATCTTTCATCAGCACCAACCCAAATGGTTACGGGTGTATTTGCAGCAAGCTCTAAGTCAACCAAACTCTCAATTTGTGCGATTTCTTCAGTTAACTTTAAATCATCTTTCCTTTTCGTATAAATTAAAGGCCGCAAGTCAGTAATAGGAGAAATGGCCATCACACGATTTATTTTGGAAAGAACTTCCTCTGAAACAACTCCTTTAGAAGCCATTTTAGCAGCTAAATGGCCACCAGATTGATGACCAACCAAAATTATTTCTCCCTTGAATCTCCGTGAAACAGTTTTTAGGCACTTAACGACCTCCAGTCCAATTTCAGGGATAGTAAAATCTGGGCACTTGGGTAGGTCAGGTATCACTACTCTTATGTCGTTTAAAACAGGACCCATCGCAAGATGTGAAAAATACGACTTATTGTAATCTGTCCAAAAGCCACCGTGTAGGAAAACTAAACTAGCTTTTGCATATGGTCCTGGAGTAAATATATCCATCTTATAGTCTTTATTATCACTGAATGAAAAATCAATTTCTGCCTTACTTTGAGCTAACATTGTTTTACGAAACTCTTCTGAACTATTTTTCCAGTCAGAAATATACTTGTGGGCACCTGGAACAAGTTTGGCACTATTGAATGCTTCATTATAATTTATCATTCCGCCTGCGCACTCCAAAACTTAATATTAAATTTAATAGGCCTTTTAGACAGCAAATTTACTTAGGCTAAGTATAGTATTATTTTTTACTACTATGCAAAATTTAAGTGCAATTCATGTATTGTGACAATTAATAGTACTTATATTTCTACCCTTGAAAGAAATACTACTAACGATTTGTATGGCTTTCCAGTTTATCCGGAAAGTTTGCAATGAAGTGATATTATCCACCTTAGGCTGATCCTATAGCGACCGCATACAAATAAAAAATACAGAAAGTGCCCATCCACCAGAAGCAGCTTCTCACCCACGTAATCGAAAACAAATAAGCTACAAAGTATAGTATTCTTATGCACAGAAATATTTGCAGAGCCAAAATCGATCCTGCTGAGGTATGCTGGATAGACACTAATGCCAATATTGCTGGCAACAAGAAAATCAACGATATAAGCGAGTTCTTGACCGCCCTATCAGATCGACCAGCGATACCAGTTAAAGTTATGTGCTCTTTATACTCGACTAAGGGTCGTATCCCATACTGCCGAGTTGTGAGGAACGATTGTACAAGTAACATGAAAATCACGCTTAACGCATAAACGAGAACCAGCTTCATTTCAAAAATCATATCAGCCCCAATATTTTTGTTATTAAAAGTATGTAGAGTTAAAATCCAATTCGAACATGTCTGGTGAAATAATACACCCCACCTTTAAACATTAAATAGTACGCATTTTTATCTACCATGTCGTACCACCCACCTCACCTGAAAACAAAAATTACTATGTATCAATGGGATGCATGAAGTAGCTAATTCTTTAATGTCATCCAAGGAGCTTGCACCATTAGCCTGCATATATTCTTGGAAAATAAAATTGAGCTGCACTGTAATCTTGCAATATTCTGTATCCGCCAGATCAAGTAAGTATTTTCTGCGATCTGGATGCACGTAAGTTTTTATTTTTGCTAATTACACTTTCTGTACTTGATCTGGAAAAAGTTAAATGTTCTCAGTGGAGTTAACTTGAAAGGATTTTAAATGCTGTATGAAAAATTTGAAAAAGCTTGGGAAGATGCTGACGTTGATTTATATAAGTCGCTGCATCACGATGATTGGGAATTTAAATTTCACTCAAGTGGACATGTTATGAAATCAGGAGATGTGTCGGATGAGCAGTTAGCCTCTATGTTGCAAAATAATATAAATGAAAACTCAAGATGCGTGTACGAAAACGATGACATTCTTGTTCAACATTCAGTTGTAACCTTTCCGTCTGGTGACAAAGAGGCCGTCCTTATGGTGTCTCAGAAGAAAGATGGTTTGATTTGGCGTACAGAAACAGGCGCCACTCCTCTCAAGTAGACAAACAAATCTATTTCGAAATAGATTAAATATGCGAATGGACGATCACCAACACCCCGCCAACCAAAATATCCAGAGGTGTCCAAGATGTGCCGCCCCACTGCAAACTATTGTAGTTCACGGGCATGAAGCTTGTGCGATTTGCAAATCAAATATTTTTGAATGTTGTACTGGGGATGTTTGTCAAACTGACGCTAATTTAGACGCTGGTTACAAGAGAACCTAAAACCTGTTTCCTTGCTTCGGCATAAAAAAATAAGTGCCATATTTTACATATTTTCCTTACACAACAAAAACAATGACTTAGCGGATATATTGGTGCCCAAGGTGGGAGTCGAACCCACACGATGTTACCATCGGGGGATTTTGAATCCCCTGCGTCTACCATTCCGCCACTTGGGCATGTTTGTTTTTTAATGTCAGAATTGAGGAACGTCCAGAGGTAAAGTATGCTTGACGTTAAAAGCATTAAATGATTGTTCATGTGAAAGACAGGACCTCAATGATTAAAAATCTATATAACAAAACAATGGCACTTGCAGGACATCCGCAGGCTATATTTTTATTGGGAGCAGTATCTTTCATTGAAGCATCTTTTTTTCCAATACCACCAGATGTGATGCTTATTCCAATGGTCCTAATGAACCCATCACGAGCATGGTTATTTGCTCTGGTAGCAACTGCTTTTTCCGTTTTAGGTGGTATTTTTGGTTACATAATTGGAACTTTTTCCTATGAGCACATAGCAGAACCTCTTCTTTATTCACTCGGAAAAGAAGCACAAATGGTTGATTTCTCTAATAAATACAATGAAATTGGTTTCTGGGCTGTGATTACAGCAGGCATTTCACCAATCCCTTATAAGGTAGTGACTATAATGTCTGGAGCGACCAATCTAAATTTTGCAGTTTTTTTAGGGGCATCCATGGCTTCACGAGGTGTTCGCTTTTTTCTAGTAGCGGGGCTGTTGCATTTCTATGGCCACGAAATAAGAGATTTCATCGAACGGTATCTTAACTGGGTTTTTATGCTTTTTGTTGTATTATTAGTAGTTGGGTTTATTGGGTTCAAATTAATATGACCGAGAAAAAATTAATTTTTTTAGCAATTCTTTGCTCGGGTTTATTATTACTCGGTGCTTTAGCGTTCCAGTACGTGGCAGGTTTACCTCCATGCAAGCTATGTTATTGGCAACGCTATCCTCACATAATTGTTTTACTATTTGGATCAATCTATTATTTTACGTTAATTACAAAGATAGCGATTATTCCCGCTACCGCTTCTTTTGCCAGTGCGGGCATAGGAGCGTATCATTTTGGAATAGAGCAAAAATTTTGGCCAGGCCCCAACACCTGTTCATCAGTTGGCGTAAACAATCTATCAACAGACGACTTAATTGAACAAATTATGACTGCTCCGATCATAAAGTGTGACGAGGTCCTATGGTCATTCCTCAGCATCTCTATGGCAGGATGGAATAGTATTTTCTCAACTTTTTTAGGTCTTTTTTGGATAGCTATATTAATTAAATTTAATAAAAATAAATTACTAAAATAATAATTAAGCAAATGAAACTATGTCTGCTAAACCTTTGAAAAACCTTACACCATCGACGTTTCCATGCGCTTGTTCAGCAGCTCTTTCCGGATGCGGCATCATACCAAGTACCCGTTTATTTGGAGATAAAATACCTGCTATATCATCAATAGAGCCATTGGGATTTTCACAGTAGCGAAAGGCAATAAGACCCTGATCTTTCATTCTATCAATGTCTTTCATATTAGCGTTATAATTTCCATCATGATGTGCAATTGGAAGCTTGATAACATTTGAGCGATTATACCTGTTCGTAAATATACTGTCGGACGTTTCGACCTTTAAATCGATAGTTTTACAAATATATTTTAAGCCATTATTTCGTAGAAGTGCCCCTGGCAAAAGACCTGTTTCAGTAAGGATTTGGAAACCGTTGCAAACTCCTAGTATGTATCCTCCGCGCTCACCATGAGAGATTATTGATTTGCATATGGGAGAACTAGCAGCAATTGCCCCCACTCTAAGATAATCTCCGAACGAGAACCCTCCAGGTATGGCGACGAGATCTATGTTTTTTTCAAGATGCGAATTTTTATGCCAAATTTTTGAAACTTCGAAACCAACCATTTCCAAAGCAATTGCAAGGTCTCTGTCGCAATTAGAACCTGGGAAAACAATTACAGCTGCTTTCACTAGAAAACCTCTATTTCAAAATTTTCTATTACCGTATTTGCTAGCATTTTATTGCACATGCTCTCAATTTCAGACCTGACCTCACTTTTGTTAGGTCCATCAACCTCTAGTTCTATGACCTTACCCTGTCGAACTCCAGTTACATTCTCAAATCCAATATTATTCAAAGCCTGTTTTATAGCTGCCCCTTGCGGATCGAGCACACCACTTTTCAACATTATTTTAATACGAGCTTTCATTTTATCCTTATTTAATTGTTCTTGCTACAGGAGGCGATGAATTAGACGGCTGTATCACCCCTAGTCTCATTGCTACTTCGGTATAAGCATCAGTTAAATTACCTAAATCTCTGCGAAAAACATCTTTGTCCAATTTTTTACCAGATTCGATATCCCACAATCTGCAGCTATCAGGGCTGATTTCATCTGCTACAACCAATCTTTGATAGTCAGCCTCAAAAATTTTCCCTATTTCAATTTTAAAATCCACAAGTCTGATGCCTACCCCATAAAATATTCCAGACAAAAAATCATTTACTCTTAATGCTAAACTGAGAATTTCATCCATCTCTTGATGCGAAGCCCATCCGAAGGCTGCTATATGTTCTTCTGATACTAACGGATCTCCTAAACTATCGTCTTTGTAGCAGTACTCTACCAAAGGCCTAGATATCTGAGTACCCTCGTCCAATCCGAGCCGCTCACATAATGTGCCGGCTGCAAAATTTCTTACTATGATTTCTAACGGAATGATCTCACAAGACGATACAAGCTGCTCTCTCATGTTAAGCCTTTTTAAAAAATGTGTAGGAATTCCTACGTTATTAAGCCCAGACATAAAAAATTCACTAAGTCGATTGTTTAAAACGCCTTTACCATCAATTATTTCTTTCTTTTTTGCATTAAATGCTGTGGCATCATCTTTAAAATGCTGTACCAGCGTACCTGGTTCAGGACCCTCATACAGTATTTTTGCTTTACCCTCGTAAACTTTGGTACGTCTTGCCACTTAAAATCTTTCGAACAACTATTTTAAACTACATCTTCTTTACTAAATGAAAAGTGTGAGGGCAACCAGTTGAGATCCCATAGTAAGAAATACTGTTTGTTGAAGCAAAAGATATAGGAAATATCCAATCAGATTGATTGATTATCTTAAAACCTGACAAGTCGTAATTGAATTTAGTTTAATAAAAAGTCAAAGCACCAAAAGACACTCTTAAATCAGACCAAAATAAAAAAAACTTCTTGATGTTTTTTCTTAAACCATGATTTTTTTCATTAAAATCATGGAGATACCATAAACTTACCTTCAAAGCACTAATTATGGTCGGCTTTGAATTAATCAATGTCGTAATTTGAAAAGTTCTAGCCATGCAAAGAGGTGAAAGGTTAATTTAAGTGTTACTGATTTGTATCTTATTTCAGGGAAAAACGGTATGGAAGAAGAAGACGATATCATTCTAGGCGACTTGGATGACGAGGAACTTGTCCAGCAAATGTTTGACGACCTTTATGATGGCCTCAAGGAGGAAATCGAGGAAGCCGTGCATATTCTTTTAGAGCGTAAGTGGGAACCTTACCGAATTCTCACTGAAGCTCTCGTAGGTGGTATGACGATCGTAGGGCAAGATTTCAGAGATGGAATATTATTTGTTCCTGAAGTGTTGCTTGCAGCAAATGCAATGAAAGGCGGAATGACGATTCTAAAACCCCTTCTGGCAGAAACTGGTGCTCCGCGAGTCGGAAAAATGGTGATTGGAACGGTGAAAGGCGATATCCACGATATTGGCAAGAATTTAGTTTCAATGATGATGGAGGGTGCTGGATTTGAGGTTGTAGATTTAGGAATAAACAATCCAGTTGAAAACTATTTAGAAGCTTTAGAGCAAGAGTCTCCTGACATACTAGGAATGTCGGCCCTTTTGACTACAACAATGCCCTACATGAAGGTCGTTATTGATACGATGGTGGAACAAGGTATAAGAGAGGACTACATTGTACTGGTCGGAGGAGCACCTCTAAACGAAGAGTTTGGAAAGGCTGTAGGAGCCGACGCATACTGCCGAGATGCTGCCGTGGCTGTCGAAACAGCAAAAGAGTTTATGGCACGCAAGCATAATCAAATTTCTGCATAAACTTTAAATTCGAGCATTAATAAACTATCTATGGCGATTTAAAAGAATGCTATTAAATGAGAAGAAGTTATCGTTTACTTAACTCATCCTCAGCTGTTTTTTTAATTTTATTGACCATTGCATTTAAACCATTCGATCTTTGAGAAGATAAATGCTCGGTTAGGCCCAGACGATTTAACTCCGTTACAGCATTTATATTCGCAACCTCAGATACAGGGAGACCACTGTATAAGCTTTTCAGCAGAGAGATTAACCCGCGAACGATAATTGCATCACTATCACCCTCAAAACTAAATATATCTTTCTCAACAGTCGAATGCATCCAAACTTGACTTGCGCATCCATGTACTTTTGTGGCTTCAACTTTCAATGCATCATCAAGAGAAGGCATACTTTTCCCTTTCTCAATTATGTATCGATATCGATCTTCCCAATCATCGATAAAATCAAAATCTTCAACAATCGCATTAAACTCTGCTGTTGACATATTATTCTCCCCAATGGCCTTTTAACCGCATGATTAGCAATTGTTTGATAAACCTTATTGAGTTATATTTAGGGAAATTATCAACAATTTCAAAATTATAATATTTCATATTTCAGATGCGTATTTATAAACAATTTTTATTAGTATTAATTTTGTGCACAGGTTGTACTTCTGCGCCCAGTCTTTTGGGCTTTACAGAAACCAAGTCAACCAAAGAGGATTATAACCCACTTATTCCAAAAGAAAATATAATAACAAAGAATAATCAAAGACAATATATGGGTAAATTAGTTTACGAAGTAACTGACGCAGAGCTTAGTATCACTCAAGCCAAGGACTTCATACTAGTTGTTTCAGGACTAACAGAACACTCTGTAGTTTATGACCCTCGCCTCATTTCAGTTTCCACAGACCGGCCTAATAGTTTGAAGTTTTCTTTTAAGGCTCTTCAAACAACTAATAAAAAAAGTGAACCTATCAAAGAAAAAGTAATCACTTCGGCTATCACGATTAGCTCAAAAAAATTAGAAAATATCGATAAAATATTAATTGAAAGTGTAAGTGGTGTTTTTGAGTTAAAGCTTTAAGCTAAATCTTGAAAGTTTTAATATTTTTTCCATCTAAAAAAAGCCCAACTTTTCCATCGCACAAGTCAAGAGCGTCTTTACCAAAAACTTTGTGTCGCCAACCTAACAAAGCGGGTACTGTTCTTTCGCCTGATGCCAGGCTATCTAAGTCTGCACTAATTGCTATTAATTTTGCTGCAACACCAAGCTCTTCTGATTTTGCCTTCAACAGCACGCGTAACATCTCCGATAATGCTGAATTACCATTTAGGTTTTTAGCTAATTTTACTTCCTTGTTAACTTCTTCAAAATTGGAAACCTGAGCAGCCTTTACAGAATCCAAAATGCCAGAAGCAATCCTTCCTTTTCGAGCATCACGCAACAATAGTCTACTGCGGCTCAATTCATCAAATGATTTTGGCTTCAAGGATGCGATCTCCATTAACGCATCATCTTTAAAAACTCTGTTTCTTGGAATATCATTCTGTTGGGCATATTTTTCTCGAAACTCCGCCAATTTAGAAACTATTCCCAAAAATTTACTAGAATTTGACCGGGTCTTAATTCGTTTCCAAGCTTCATTTGGACGTGTTATGTAAGTCTCAGGATTTTTCAAGATATTTAACTCTTCTTGAACCCACCCCTCTCTCTTATTTTGCTTCAATTCTGATTTTAGATACTCATAAATTTGTCGTAAATGCGTTACATCAGCTAACGCATAGTCTTTTTGACTGTTAGTGAGTGGCCTTAAAGACCAGTCCGTAAACCTAGATGATTTATCCAAGTTCACCTTGCAAATTGATCGCACTAAAGTCTCGTAACCAACTTGTTCTCCAAATCCACAAACCATAGCAGCGAGTTGCGTATCAAAAAGTGGCTTGGGAATTATATTTTTGTCATGAAAAAAGATTTCTAAATCCTGACGTGCCGCATGAAACACTTTAACAACATTAGTATTTAAAAATAACTCATACAGTGGAGATAAATCTAATTGATTATCTAATGGGTCAACTAGAACAGCATTGGCTTCCTGATCACTAGGAATTGCTAATTGTATCAAGCATAATTTTGGATAATACGTTCTTTCTCGTAAAAACTCTGTATCGACGGTCAAATAATCAAATTTACTAGCATATGTGCAAAATTTTGATAACTCTGATGTCGTTTTAATAATATTCATTTTATCTCACATAATGACAGGAATAGATTTCCCAAGACAAAAATGCTCTAGCGTCTTGGGGTATAACACATGTTCTTTTTCTAGTACTCTCAATTTCACAGACTGAACGGTATCATTAGGTAATACAGGCACAGTCGCTTGGCCTAAAATGCGGCCACAATCTAATTTATGAGTCACCTCATGTACCGTACAGCCAGTCAAAATTTCATTATTTTTTAATACACGTTCATGAGTATGTAGACCTTTATATTTTGGTAATAACGAGGGGTGTATGTTCAAAATATTACCCTGCCATTTATCTACAAATCCTTTCGATAAAACCTTGAGAAAACCAGCCAAACAAATGATATCAATTCTATGATTTAGTAATTCCTTTTGAATTACACTTTCAAATCTTAAATCGAATCCATTTACTTCATCAGGTTCAACACAAATCGTAGGTATTTTTAATGCGTTTGCCTTTTCCAAACCACTTACATTTTTTTTATTTGATAATACAAGGCTTGGCCAAGCAAATTGCGAATTATACATTTTTTCAACTAGTGAGACCATATTTGAGCCACCACCTGAAATAAAGATCGCCACCTTTTTCTTCATAGAAGCGCTCCGGAAAATGAGACTCCCTCTGCCTCAGTAACTATCCCAATCTCAAATATCTGATCATAAAAATTCTCGAGTATATTTTTTACTATAATCTTGCTTGAAGCAGGCACAATTAGCACCATTCCAATTCCACAATTAAACGTTTTCAACATTTCCAATGGGTCTACAGACCCCTCACTGGCGAGCCACTCGAAGACTGGGGGGAGAGGCCAAGTTCCTAAATCAATCTCGAGACCCTGCCCTGGTTTCAGAATTCGAATAATATTTTCAGTTATTCCACCACCAGTGATATGAGCAAGACCTCCTACCTTTCCTGTCCCTATAGCCTCTAAACAAGGTTTAACATAAATTTCGGTAGGTATTAAAAGTTCATCTGCCATAGTATTATCAGAAAATGGACATTGCGAGTTATAGTTGACACCGGAAAGTTCAACTATCTTTCTCACAAGAGAGAACCCATTTGAATGGATACCACTTGAAGGTAATCCAAGCAGTAAGTCGCCCGCATTTATAGCACTTGGAAGGTCACAGCCCCTTTCAAAAGCACCCACTGAAAAACCAGCAAGATCAAAATCCTCTCCCGAATATATGCCAGGCATCTCTGCAGTCTCACCACCAATTAATGCACAATTAGATATTGAGCAGCCTTCCGCAATGCCATTAATTATCTTTGTTCCTTTTGCTAAATCAAGATTACCAGTTGCAAAATAGTCTAAAAAAAATAACGGTTCTGCACCTTGGCATATAAGATCATTTACGCACATAGCCACTAAATCTATTCCGATAGTATCTAATTTTTGTGCTTCGATGGCAATTCGCAGCTTTGTTCCGACACCATCTGTAGCAGAGACTAATATTGGATCGACAAAACCAGCACCTTTTAAATCAAATAAAGCACCGAAACCACCTAATCCAGAAGCCACACCGGATCTGGAGGTTTTTTTTGCAGCAGGTTTTATATTTTCAATTAGTTTATTTCCAGCCTCGATATTCACCCCTGCCCCAGCATAAGTTAAACCGGTACGATTTGATTTCATAAGTGATATCCTTCTCGAATTAAAATGGGCATAAATGTAAACAAGAAAAACTTCAACGCGAAACACTTGACGTCCGTTTTAGATGTGGTAGCAAACAAATATGGAGGGCCTGTAGCTCAGTTGGTTAGAGCAGAGCGCTCATAACGCTTTGGTCGCAGGTTCGAGTCCTGCCGGGCCTACCATTTTCAATCAAGTTGCTTCTTCGCAGCTATTCTGAATTCCGCCCTTAGGCCTCCATATGTCTTGGATTCAAGTAATTTTAAACTACCACCATGTGCCTTAGCTATATCTGATGCAATTGGTAACCCCAAACCAACTCCCATACCTTTGTCTTGATTCCTGGCAGGATCTAAACGACTAAATGGCTTGAGGGCTTCAGAAAGCATTTCTATTGGAATACCTGGCCCATCATCTTCAATAATGAAATTAACATGCCTGTCATCAACAACAACTTTTAAATTCGCGAGGTTGCCGTAGCGAAGTGCGTTACCGATTATATTATCCAAAGCTCTTCGAATCAAAGACGGTCGCATCAAGTAAAATCCCGTGTCTTTTGTTTCTTCTATTTGCAGTATAGCGTTAGACCGCTTGTAGTCAGCCTCTAAGCCTTGAAGTACACTTGAAACTGATAAAAGTTCAAAATTTGACTTTTCGTTATCTTGCGCTTTCGCAAAGGTCAAAAATTCATCTAGCATACGACCCATTTCTTCTAGGTCACGCTCTAAGGGTTCTTTATCAGTTATATCCAACAGTGAAATGCCAAGCTTAAGTCTGGTTAGAGGGGTTCTAAGATCATGGCTTACACCCGATAAAATCATAGTCCTCTGCTCAATGTGTCTCTCAATTCTATTACGCATTTCCAGAAACGCGTTTCCCGCAGCTTTGACTTCAATAGCTCCTGATGCAGAATACTGAACTGTTTGACCACGGCCAAAGGCCTCTGCTGCAGAAGCTAGGCGTGTGATTGGCCTTAATTGGTTTCTTAAATATATAAAGGCTATTAAAGTAAAAAATGCTCCAAAAACGACCATATTAACAATTAACTGATGTGGGTTGGATGCGGAAACTCGAGCTCTCGCAAGGCGAAGCAGAAAACCCATATCAGCTAATTTTAAATTTATCGTCACATAATCATCGTCAAGCAAATCAACTCCCTGTACCCATTTTAATGCGCTCAATTCCCTTATAACGACTATACCCGAAACATCATAAAAACGCCGTTTATCTATTTCTATCACACCGTCATACTCTATTTTAAGAAGTTCCATATTTAAAGCTTTGCTTAAAACAATGGCAGTTTCAATTTCAGCATTTTCGACCCTAGTGGCTAACAACTCAATTTGAGATGCTACCGTTCGTGTCATTTGCTCTGTTACACCTTCAAAATGACGCTTAATAATTACAAAGGAAACAATCAGCTGAAGAAAAATTACAGGGAAAAGCAATATGAATGCTGCTCTCCAGTAAAGCCGCTTAGGCATATATTGTTTGATCCACTTAAACATCAACTCTATGTTTACCTTATTCTTTGCGATTAAGGAATGTAATATTGACATTGGGACCTACAGGATATGACGCAAAGGGAACAAGCGTAAAACTGCAAGATGGGTTAATTCGGCTAACTGCCCCAAACCCATCTCCGATGACATATAGAGGAACAAACACTTATATTTTAGGTAAAAAAGAACTAGTTATCATTGATCCAGGCCCAAATTCTAAGTCTCACTTGCACAACTTAATTGAAACCATTCCACCTAAGTCCAAGGTTACTCATATTTTAATTACACATTCTCATTTGGATCACAGTGAGCTTGCACCCGACCTATCAAGAATTTTAGATGCACCGACATTCGCATTTGGAAAAGCACTAGATGGTCAATCTAAACAGATGAATAATATTGTTAAAATGGGATTAAAATACGAGCCCATTGGAGTTGATCACAGCTTTAAACCTGATTACTTTTTAAAGGATCAAGAAAAATTAGTTTCATCAGAATGGGAAATAATAGCTCATCATACGCCTGGTCACCTTTCAAACCATATATGTTATCAATATTTTGATTATTTGTTTACGGGAGATCACATTATGGACTGGTCTACATCGGTTATCTCACCTCCAGAAGGCGATATTTCACAATTTATGAACTCATGTGAAAAACTATGTAAACACAATTGGAAAAAATTTTATCCTGGCCACGGGTTTCCTGTGGAAAGCCCCAATAAGCGTCTAATGGAGTTAATGCATCATAGAATGACAAGAGAAGCCGAAATCATCAATATTCTCAGGGAAACAGAAGCAACTATTTCTCAAATAACAAAATCTGTCTATTCGGACATAGATAAAAATTTAATAACAGTTGCATCGAGAAATGTAAAAGCTCATTTAATTGATTTGATTATAAAAAAACAGGTACAAGTTGACGATATATCCTCCGATAATGCACTATTTTCGTTAATCTAAACATTTTTTAAAAAAAAATTCCTTACCACTAGACTACCTAATTACCTATTGCTATACGCAAAGAGTGTTCCGGCGTAGCTCAGCGGTAGAGCAGTTGACTGTTAATCAATTGGTCGTAGGTTCGATCCCTACCGCCGGAGCCAACTATCTGATATTATTAGATAAATTGGCATTTTTGGTGTAAAAAAGTGCAAAATATTGGGGAAAAATGCGCTGCACTTTTTTTGCACTTATTTCTCTACCTGATTCATAGTTAAGCCACTTCCTTCATTGTCTTCCAACTGTGTGTTTAGATGTTTGTCATATGAATAACGATATATATGGCGATCTCTCTGATCTATGTCTGTACATTCTCTGACCAAGCTACTTGCATGATTTCAAGCATGAGTTATCGTGGGCTCTAAGTTAACGGCGCAATGTTGTTTGATATTAAAGGCACTACTAAAATGAAAATATCTCTTAGGTATCTAATATTGTTAAGCTTTCTATTTGTGTTGGCTCCGGCACTTCTACTTTTATCTTACACTGATTACTCTAAAGCAAAGCAGGAATTGGAAGATAACTTCGAATTTATGGTAGATCAAACAGCGGAAAATGTTATTGGGGCTTATGACTTAGTTGAGGTAGGATACAGAATACTATCCCTTAGCCTTGAAAATAAAATGCTGAGTGCTTTTGAGCCTTTTAAAGACGCTTATTTTAAAGCAAATGGCGTGGTAGGTGATATCGATTTATCTAGCCTGAAGTCAGTTTTAGGCGAAGAGTTTGACTTATATATAATAGACGAATTTGGCGTTATTATCCATACAACTTTTGCAAAAGATCAAGATTTAGATTTCTCGAAAGTTGCACCTAGTTTTAATGAAAAATTGCAAAAGATAAGAGAAGAAAGCCGATACCAAGGAGATAGAATTGCAAGCGAGACTGTAACAGGGAACGTTCGAAAATATGC
>ERZ802824.141-NODE-141-length-36379-cov-117.557_pt1 | contig 36379 bp, 38 predicted proteins | sample MGYA00345650_ERZ802824 | MGnify/ENA primary metagenome ERZ802824 (study PRJEB30503, sample SAMEA104212361) | marine metagenome | biome: Westerlies Biome; feature: [SRF] surface water layer (ENVO:00010504) within the epipelagic zone...; material: water... | reverse complement strand
CATTGACACCAAACGCGCTGCTGAGCATGGCGCCTGGTGCAAATTTAGCAGCCTACGTTCAAACGGTTAGCGCAATATCGATACTGTCGGTGGAGCGTGAGCGTGAATTAGCTGAAAAGCTTTTTTATGATAACTGTGTTGACTCTGCGCGTGAGTTAGTACTTGCTCACCTGCGGTTTGTGGTTCATGTGGCCCGAAGTTACTCGGGTTATGGACTGCAAGAGGCAGACTTAATTCAAGAAGGCAATGTGGGTTTGATGAAGGCCGTTAAGCGCTTCGATCCTACCAAGGGTGTTCGACTAGTATCCTTTGCTGTGCATTGGATAAAGGCTGAGATGCATGAGTTTATTCTCAAGAATTGGCGTATCGTCAAGGTCGCTACGACCAAAGCCCAGCGTAAATTATTCTTTAATTTGCGCAGACATAAGTCGGGTACGCATTGGCTGACAAACGAGGAGACACTGGCGATAGCCACAGATTTGGGTGTTGATCCGGTAGAGGTTACACGGATGGAAAGCCGTCTTTCTAGTCGCGATGTCGCCTTTGATTTACCCGCCGATGCCGATGAAGATTCGGCGTGGCAAGCTCCTCAGCAGTATCTAGAAGATGTATCGACAGATCCCGCGTCAGTCATTGAGACACGCGATCACATGGCGAGTGAAGAGGGTCAGTTGGCTCGAGCGATGGCATCACTCGATGCGCGCAGCAAAGATATTGTGGCCCGGCGCTGGTTAAGCGAGCCGAAAACAACACTGCACGAGCTAGCCGATGAGTACGGCGTTTCCGCTGAGCGTATTCGCCAGCTGGAAAACAATGCAATGAAGAAACTGCGCATGGAGATGGTGGCCTAGGCGCAAAAGGCTATGCGATTTTCGTACGTCGCCATAGCTTGTCTACTGGGTCTTATTGCCGTCGCCCTCGGCGCTTTCGGTGCCCATGCCATTGGCAATGTAGTTAGCGAGGCGCGCTTGGCCACATGGACGACCGCCGTTCAGTATCATTTTTTTCATGTGCTTGCGGTGCTGGTGTTATCTGCCGTTTTCAGAGACAACGCTGATCGCTGGGTAAATCGAGCCCAGGCAAGCTTTCTGGTCGGAGTCGGTATTTTTTCTGGCAGTCTCTATGTACTGGTATTAACCGATACACCCGCGCTTGGGGCAATCACACCCGTGGGCGGGTTGTTGCTGATGCTGGGCTGGCTCTTTGCCTTCGTTGCTGCGGTAAAGGCTCATAGATCAATCGATGCAAAAGTCTGAATTCTCCCGCCGCATAAAGAGTTTTGTTATTCGGTCCGGCCGCATGACGGAAAACCAGCAAAAGGGTTGGACTGACGGCTTTTTAAAGCATGGTTTTTCGCTTGCAGACAGTCAGTTTAACTGGGATGACAGCTATATTGTGAGGGGCCCACGGGTTCTCGAGATAGGCTTCGGTATGGGCGACAGCCTAGTTACCATGGCTGAACAAAACCCGGATCAGCGCTTTCTCGGTGTTGAGGTACACGCCCCCGGTGTGGGTAAATTGTTATCTGAGGTGGAGAGGCGCGGTATTGCCAATGTGAAGGTTTTTGCCGAGGACGCGGTGCGTGTGCTGGAGGAGGTTATTCCAGTTGAATCTATAGACTTGCTGCACATATTCTTCCCCGACCCTTGGCACAAAAAACGGCATCAAAAGCGCCGCATTGTCCAGCGAGATTTCGTTGATCTAGCGGTAAAAAAAATGGCTCCGGGTGCCACATTGCACTTGGCCACTGACTGGGAGCCCTATGCTCAGCATATGATGGAGGTGTTGACTAAGACTGTGGGTCTCGAAAATACGGCTGGCTCGCGACAGTTTGCTCCACGTCCTGCGTCACGTCCCGAAACTAAATTTGAGCGCCGAGGCCATCGTTTGGGGCACGGGGTTTGGGATCTTATTTTTATAAAGTCTTAAACGAATGCCTCGATGACATCATCTAAAAACCGATAGCCTGTCTGCGTAGTTGCAAGACGATCTCTCCTTGAAATCATAAGCCCTTTTCGCTGCAACGCCTCCCATTGGGACGCAATGGTTAGGAGTGGTAATCCCGTCATGGCTTCATAAAGCGGTGTTTCAACACCGTTTTTAAGGCGCAGTGCGTTCATCATGAACTCACTGGGTATGTCTGCATCAGGCACGCGATGAAAGATCGGTGGTATGGCGTTCTCGACCGGCGCTGCAAATTGCTCCAGATAGTGCTGCGGCATGCGTGTGCGCTTGAAGCGGTGCGCTCCGGAGCTGTTAGTGACTTTGCCGTGCGCACCTGCGCCAATCGCGAGGTAATCACCAAATCGCCAATAATTCAGGTTGTGTACGGACGCCTCGCCATCTGAGCTCCAAGCTGAGATCTCATATTGTTTTAGGCCGTGCTTATTTAAAAGATGCTCAGCTTGTCGTTGCATCTGATCGATCAGGTCGCTTGCGGGCAGGCTGGGTGGCGCCGACCAAAAGGCCGTATTTCGCTCAATCGTTAACTGATACCAAGAGAGATGGTCGATACCCAGATCTAGGGCGAGCGTGAGGTCAGCGAGTGCTTGTTGCACACGTTGCTCGGGAAGGCCAAATATCAAATCAACATTAAGTCGTTTGAAGCCGGCGCGCTGCGCCATAGCGATCGCGCCCCTCGCCTCCTGTCCCGAATGCACCCGTCCTAGCCTGCTCAGCTGCTTGTCGTTGAAGCTTTGCACGCCGATGCTGAGTCGATTAACGCCTGACTGCCGATACGCCTGATACTTATTTGCTTCAGCGCTTCCGGGATTACTTTCAAGTGTAATTTCACAGGAATCGGATAGCGATAGTCGTTTGCTGATACCTTGCAAAATGCGGTCTATCGCGCGCGCTGAAAACAAACTAGGCGTGCCACCGCCAAAAAAAATTGAGTTAACGTGTCGATTATCGACCCAAGCTAGCTGCTGATCTAAGTCGTTAAATAATGCCGTTACGTAGGGCTCCTCGACGGCGATATCAAATTGCTCGTGAGAGTTGAAATCACAGTAAGGGCACTTCCGTTCACACCAAGGGATATGAATGTATAGCGCCAGGGGTGGCGGCACAGTCATAGATACCCTTGCAGTTGTGGTTCAAGCGCCTTCAGCGCTTTACTGCGATGGCTGATAGTTTGTTTTTCACGAGGATCCAGCTCAGCTACTGAGACGCTCATATGCTCCGGCACGAATAGGGGATCATAGCCAAACCCGCCATCACCTCGCGGCTCTAACGCGATGCGTCCACGCCATCGCCCCTCAGCAATGATCGGCAGCGGATCTTTCTTAGTGGCGACGACAGCAATGACAGCCACGTAAAAGGCGCTGCGGTCTTCGCCTGTGAGACCCTGCATAGCGGCCAACAGCTTATTGTTATTTTCAATATCTCCCATGCCTGAATAGCGAGCAGAATAAATACCGGGCTCGCCGCCCAAGGCAGGTACAACCAATCCTGAATCATCGGCTATGGCCGGTAGATTCGTCTCGGTCGCCGCATGTCTTGCCTTAATGAGGGCATTTTCTATGAACGACAGGCCCGTTTCCTCTGCGTCTACCACGCCGAAATCTCGCTGGGCAACGACATCCAGCCCCATGGAGTCGAATAGCACGGAAAACTCGCGGAGTTTTCCAGCGTTATTACTCGCTAAAACAAAGGGCACGTTTGCCTACTCCTGGCGCCACAGTTGTGTTTTAAATTTGTAAGAATAGGTTTTTTCAGAGCCGTCGGGAGTGAAATCAAATTCGAAAAAACGGTATTCCCTATCGAGAAATTCGAAAGGGACAAGGTAATAGGTAGCCCGCCCCTCTCTGACTTCTCTTACCTTCATGTTGCCACCGGTTATCAAATCCCAGGTTCGACCCGAAATTGCCATAGGCCGTCCTTCAATATCACCGGCGTCTGCGTCGCGCACTGACAGCGTCAACATGGCCTTGTCCTTACCTCTTGGAATATCAAACTCGGCGGCGATATCCGCGGTCAGGAAGGTCGTGTAGACGATGCTGTAATGCAGTTCGAACTCATCGAAGCGCGCTGACTGTTGACCGTGAGCAAATGATGCACTGAGTAACAAACACAAAAAATAGAGATATTTCATCGACGGGTAATCCTATAGCTTGCAGACTTTGCAAAGACATTCGGCCAGAGTGCTGCAAGCAGGCCGATGCCTCCGGCCATTTTCTTCTCAGCGATGGCAATGTTGAGGTCTTTGCAGAGCGATTCAAAGTCAGCCACCGTGCAGAAATGGATGTTGGGCGTATCGAACCAGCTGTAGGGAAGCGCCTTTGTCTTCGGCATCCGCCCGCTGAACAGGAGCGATAGGCGCGAGCGCCAATGTCCAAAGTTTGGAAATGTGATGATGGCCTCTTTACCAATCCGGACAATCCGCTCAAGCACTGCGTGAGGACGCTCCAGAACCTGCAGTGAGTAGGCGAATATCACCACGTCAAAATGCGTGTCCTCGAAATTTGCAAGTCCATCTTCGATATCTTGCTGAATTACGCAAAGGCCCTTTTGGACAGCCGCGACAATATTGGCCGGATCGATATCGACGCCCAGTCCATTAACGTGTTTTTCTTGACTCAGTCGTGCCAACAGATCGCCATTACCACAGCCCAAATCAAGCACTTTGCTACCAGCGGGCACCCATGTCACGATGGCCTCAATGTCGCCACGTTGAATCATGTGGCGACTCGCTGCATCCAAGCATCGAACAGGGCTATGTATTCGGGCTCGTTCAGCAAAAAGGCATCATGCCCGGCATCGGATTCGATATCAGAATAGGTGACGCGCTTTTCGGCTGCCAGCAGAGCATTTACCAGTTCTTGAGAGCGGGTTGGCGCGAAGCGCCAATCGGAGCTAAAAGAGATCACCAAGAAGTCGGCACAAGCATTTCTCATAGCCGCAGACATATCACCGTTGGTGTGAGCCGACGCATCATATCGGTCTAAAGCTCGGGTCATTAGTAGGTAAGTGTTGGCATCAAAACGACTTACAAACTGACTTCCTTGATAGCGAAGATAACTTTCCACTTGAAATACTGGCGCCTCCTCGTCACTTGGGTCGAGGCTCCCCTGCCGGAGTTCACGACCAAACCTATCCGACATTTTATCAGCTGACATATAGGTGAGATGTCCCACCATCCGTGCAAGTGCCATACCCTTGTCTGGCGATGTCTGAGCTTTTAAATAGTCGCCGCCGAGCCAGTCGGGGTCGGACATGATCGCTTGTCGAGCAATTTCATTGAAAGCGATATTTTGCGCCGTAAGATCAGGTGCTGCCGCAATGACAACGCAGTGCGACACCCAGCTAGGGTATCGTATAGACCAGTCTAGGGCTTGCATACCGCCTAGGCTGCCGCCGACAACTGCGGCCCAATGTCGAATCTGGAGATGCTCCCCAAGCCGCTTTTGTGTCTCCACCCAATCACCGACTGCAACCTGAGGGAAGAGCGAACCCCAGGGCTCACCAGTTGTTGCGCAGATGCTAGAGGGACCTGTTGAACCATCGCAGCCGCCGATATTGTTCGCGCAGACCACGAAGAAGCGATTGGTATCAATGGGCTTTCCGGGTCCAATGAGCGCATCCCACCATCCGGGCTTCGCATCGTCTTCGCAATAGATGCCAGCAGCGTGGTGGTTGCCCGATAACGCATGGCAAATCAACACAGCGTTGCTACCATCGGCTCTGAGAACACCATAGGTCTCATAAACCAGTTCGAAACCATCCAGAACTTCACCTGATTCCAAATAAAGTGCTTCGGTAAAGTGCGCTCGTTGGGGCGTAACAATACCGACGCTGGATTCCGATAAAATGCGGGTCATCGTGATCAAATTCCGATGACAAATTGCGGCAAACTGGCAGCCGCGGCCATATGACCGAGCGACACTCGAACTACGTTAAGGGCGATGAACAAAATGATAGGTGAAAAATCTAAGCCACCCATGGATGGTAGCAGTTGTCTCAGCGGCGCCATGACAGGCTCGGTTAACTGCCAGACAAATTCAACCGCTGGGTGGGCGCTCTGTGGCGCGAGGAAACTCACCACAATAGTGGCGATGACACTATAAAACACAATATTGATAATTAGGCTTGCACCCCCTATCAGGCTCCAGATGGCGGCTTGTATGAAGCTAAATGCGTCCAACCGACCGATCAGACTGAACATCAGTGCAATGAACAACATCTGGCACAAAACCAGTGCGAGAAGCGAGCCAGGGTTCACGCGTTTACCGCCGGGCAGTAATCGACCCAGCGGCAATACCACCGGATCGGTAATTCGGCGAAGTGCCATCGAAATAGGGTTGTAGCTGCTGACACCGCACAATTGAGCAAGAAATCGTGTTGCGATTAGCACCAGAGCAAGGGTGAAGAGTGGTTGTATGATGGTGACCCCAATGTCAGATAGTGCATTGTTCATCCGCCAAACTCCTCGCTCAATTCGATCGATCGCCGTGCCGCCGCCTTAGCTGCGGAGGCAATAATTCCGCGTAAATTAGATTCCTCAAGAGAATGGATTGCTCGCTCTGTTGTTCCGCCTGGGCTGGTCACATTTTTTCTGAGTGTCGCTGTATCCTCGTTACTCAGGCTGGCAAGCGTCGAAGCGCCTAGACTCGTTTGCACAGCCAGTAGGTGTGCCATCTCCGCGGACAGGCCCATCTCGACCGCGACATCGGTCAAACTTTCCATAAATAGGAAGAAATATGCCGGCCCACTGCCCGAAATCGCAGTGATGACATCGAGGTCTGACTCTTTGTTGACCCAGACACAACGGCCTACGGTGGACATAAGTTGCTCTGCTAGTTCACGGCCAATGTGTGATGACGATTCGCTCTCCAAGAACAGACCGGTCATTCCCTCACCAACCAATGCGGGCGTGTTGGGCATACAACGTACAACGGTGGAGGCGTTATTGAGGCCTAGCATGCTCCTAAGCGATGCAGCGTTGATGCCTGCAATGATCGATAGCACGACCGATCCAGCCTGTATTTTTCCAGAAAACGAAGCGAGGGCTGAAGCGGCAATTTGTGGCTTTATGGCGAGCACCACGAGATCAGACTGTAATGCCTCTTCCGGCGCTTGACCGAAAACCTCCGTCAGACCGGCGCTCTCAGCGTGTTCCTGCGCCGACTTCGATGGATCAATCACGGTTATATTTTCGGGCGGGAACCCGGTATCGAGGAGCCCACCGTAGATGGCCACTGCCATATTTCCGCCGCCGATGAAGGTAATCGTAGGTTCAGTCACGCTGTGTATTCCTTAGGTTCGGTCTCAAGTATAACGCGCGCCGAAAATATCTGTGCCGATTCGCACCATTGTCGATCCTTCCGCAATCGCTGCCTCCATATCGCCAGACATCCCCATAGATAGTTCATCAACGTGATTTGGCAGTCCATCAGTGTTGAGCAAGCTGGCTATGAGCTTAAACTGCTCTCGCTGCAGATGTGGATCTGCGCAAGGTGGCGGAATGGCCATAATGCCGCGCAGCGACAATCTTTCAAGTTGCTGAATGGCTGACGCAAGCTCGACTAGCTCCGAGGTCGTTGTTAGACCTGACTTGGTTTCTTCGTAGGGTATATTGACTTGCAGGCAAACATTAAGCGGTGCTTTATCAACAGGGCGCTGAGCATTGAGTCGGGACGCTGTCTTTAAGCGATCAACTGAGTGAATCCAGTCAAAATTCTCGGCGATGTGACGCGTCTTATTGGATTGCACAGGCCCCAAAAAGTGCCAGGTGATATCAAGATCGCTGCACAAACGTCGTTTCTCTACGCCTTCAGCGACATAATTTTCGCCAAAATCAGTGATCCCAGCCGCAAATGCATACCGAATCGCCTCGAATGGCTTTGTTTTACTGACCGCAATGAGTCTAATGTCAGATGCGGGCCGATTAGCCCGTTTTGCGGCGTTGCTTAGGCGTTCTCTGACCTGTGATATGTTGCTATGTAATTCAGGTTGGTCCATCGTCATCATTCACTTGTGCGTCGCTCTTGCAGAAAACACGTTGTTAAATATGCTGTTATCGACTGCACAGTTTCAGGAGCGTTTTGCAAGGGCACCTTACAGGGACATCATTGAATATGGATATCACTGAGTTATTGGCATTTACAGCAGAGCAAAACGCCTCTGATCTCCATTTGTCGGCTGGCCTGCCCCCTATGATACGCGTAGATGGAGACGTGAGGCGTATTAATGTTCCTCCGATGGATCACGCCCAGGTTCAAGGATTAATCTACGACATCATGAATGACAAACAGCGTCGTGATTATGAGGATCTTTTAGAGACAGATTTTTCGTTTGAAGTACCAGGGATTGCGCGATTCAGGGTAAATGCCTTTACTCAGAATCGGGGCGCTGGAGCAGTCTTTCGCACGATCCCCTCTAAAATCCAGACGTTAGAGGCACTTGGCATGCCGGACGCACTAAAGGACCTTGCCATGATGCCTCGCGGACTTGTCCTGGTTACGGGACCAACCGGATCAGGGAAGTCGACAACCTTGGCTGCCATGGTGGATTACATTAATGAGAAGCGATTCGACCATATTCTCACCATTGAAGATCCGATTGAATTTTTACACGACAGTAAAAAGTGTCTCATTAATCAGCGCGAAGTACATCGTGACACCCGCAGCTTCTCGACTGCCTTGCGATCTGCGCTTCGTGAGGATCCAGACATCATAATGGTCGGTGAAATGCGAGACTTAGAAACCATTCGACTGGCACTGACTGCTGCAGAAACCGGTCACTTGGTGTTTGGAACCGTCCATACAACATCGGCCGCAAAGACAGTTGATCGTATCATTGACGTGTTCCCAGCAGAGGAGAAAGCAATGGTTCGTTCGATGCTGTCGGAGTCGCTAATGGGTGTCGTTTCACAGATGCTGTTGAAGCGTAACGGCGGTGGACGCGCAGCAGCCCTGGAGATTCTGCGCGGTACTGCCGCGATAAGAAATTTGATTCGTGAGGACAAGATAGCGCAAATGTACTCCGCTATTCAGACAGGGCAATCGGTGGGAATGCAAACCATGGATCAAAGTTTGCAGGGTTTGGTCGATAAACATGTCATTGATGTCGCCACCGCTCGCACTAAAGCTCGACAACCTGAGAGTATTGTATGAGTAAGGCCCCTGAGCTGACTGAATTTCTTCGGGTAGTGGTTGATTGCAAGGCCTCCGATGGGTTTGCCACAGTCGAGTCAGTCCCGACTTACAAAGTTGATGGTGAGCTAATCAGTGTGGGCGACACGCCGTTTGATAGTGACGGTGTGCTTGCCCTGATAAGAGCCAGTATGTCACCGGAACAGTTTAGTCAGTACTTGGAAAGTAAGGATGCGAATTACGCTATCGAGCATCCCGAGCTTGGACGTTTTAGGGCGAGTGCTTATGTCCAGCGCGACCAGCCTGGCTTGGTTGTCCGCCGCATTCACCACGACATTCCCAATTTCGAGGTCTTAGGTCTACCACCCCAGCTCAAAGAGTTGAGTTTGTTAAAGCGAGGTCTGGTGATGATTGTCGGCGCTACGGGTGCCGGTAAATCGACAACACTGGCTTCGATGGTGGACTACAGAAATCGTAATCGGCGCGACCACATCATCACAGTTGAGGACCCTATCGAATTCGTTCATCAACATCGCCAGTCAATCGTCAGTCAGCGAGAAGTAGGTGTGGATACTGACTCTTTCGAGATCGCCTTAAAAAGTGCGCTCCGCCAAGCGCCCAATGTGATTATGATTGGTGAGGTGCGCGATGCTGAGACGATGCGTGTTGCCCTGTCTTACGCTGAAACGGGCCATCTGTGTTTGTGTACGCTTCATGCCGCTGGAACTAAGCAGGCCCTTGAGCGTATCCAGAGCTTCTTTCCCCAAGAGCAAGTCCGCCGGCTTTGGATGGATTTATCCATCAACCTTAGGGCTGTCGTTGCGCAACAATTGCTCCCAAGACGAGATGGCGATGGCCGCACGGTTGTCGTGGAACTCATGCTATCGACACTACTCATGCAGGAGCACATAAAAGAGGGTGATGTGGACAAGGTCAATCAACTTATAAGCCGCGCCTCTGAATACGGCATGCAAACCTTTGATCAGGCGTTAATCGCCGCCTTTAAACAAGGGCTAATAACAGCTGAGCAAGCGCTTAGGGCCGCTGATTCGGAAAATGATGTCAGATTGGCAATCAAGTTAGATTCGACCCGATCGGGGCGGGATAGCAAGCGTGATCTTAATGTTGAAGCGCCAGACGGACGTTACGTCGATAAATGGTGGCAAGATGTCTAAGCTTCCAACTGTAAGTAGCTTTCAAGAATGATCGCGGCGGCGAGGTCGTCGATCGGTTGTTTCGCGTAGTCTCCCTTATGACCCGCGTCCCTCGCCCTTGACTTGGCTTCTTTAGAGCTGAAGCGCTCATCGCAGAGTTTGACCTCTAACGATAAGCGCCCATGTAGTTGTCGAGCGAAACGTGCCGCTTTTTCCGACAGCTCAGTTGCCTCGCCTGACTCCCCCAAGGGGTTGCCGACGACCAATGCGCTTGGATTCCATTCATCGACGAGTGCTTGGACGGTCAGCCAGTCGGGTTTGCCATTGGAAGCTGGCAGTATCGCAATGGGCCTCGCCTGCCCTATCAATGTATTCCCTACCGCGACGCCAATATTGGATAGGCCGAAATCGAAACATAAAAACGTCCGTATCGGCGCCATTTAACTGTGCCCTGCTTGTGAAGCGAGTAAATGAATATCAATACCGAGCAACCTGCCAGCGCAGGCCAGCTTCTCCTGAGCGCTGACCTCAAAGAGAATCTGTTGGTCGGCGGGCGCCGTAAGCCAGCTATTCTCAGCGATTTCTTGCTCTAGCTGCCCCGCGGTCCAGCCTGCGTACCCAAGTGCGACAAGGTGCTGGTCGGGCCCTGATCCAGAGGCAATATCAACTAAGACGTCTTTTGATGTTGTTAACCAAACGGTCTCGTTCACTTTAAGTGTGGCGTCGTAGTGGGTGCCCGGCGAGTGAAGTACGAACCCTCGGTCGACCTTCACCGGACCACCTGACATGACTGAGACCTCGTCGTGGCTTAGCATAGGCTGAATATTGAGGTGCTCGAAAATATCTGCCAGTTGAAGGTCTAGCGGTTTGTTGATGACAATACCCATCGCACCTGCCTCGCCATGCTCGCAGATATACGTCACTGTATGTTTGAAAAACCCAGATTCTAGCGCAGGCGTCGCAATTAAAAACTGACCTCTTAAGGAGTCGGTGGTTCTCTGCACATCCATTTTATTTTGTTCGCCTAGGTTATGGTCGGAACTGCCATGTTCTTACGATCTCTAGTTTATCGACTTGCGCACGTAATTCGGGAGGAAATGACGGATAAGGCGCCGCATCTCTGACCGTTCTGATCGCAGCTTTGTCCAAATGGGGAAATCCTGACGACTCAAGCACCGTAACATCGAGCAGGATCCCAAACTGATCGACGATAACTAAGAGCCTCACATCACCGCGTGCGTTACCGATATCGCTGAGGGCGGCATTGCCTACCATCTCTACGCGATTGACCCACTGTCGCAAGTAGCTGGCATCCAGTGCTCGTCGCGCGGCAACGCTACCGAGTCTAGTATTCTGAGCCTGATTTTGTTGCACCTTATTTAAGTCGCTATGTAACTCCTGCACTTTTGCTGCCAGGTCGTTTGCGCCGACCGGCTCGATCGGCGCCTGGTTCATCAGGGCCAGTGTAGCCGATGCGCGCTGCTCTGCCAGCGACTCTGCCAATGCGCCCGGTAAGGCGAGCTGATTGTGTGAAGCAAGGTGCTGGGCATCGGTTGGTGCTTGGTCACTCCGAGTCAGGGTCACTGTCACGGCCAGTGAGGGTTGTGGTGTTGCAGAGCTAATTACGCCGGATGAAATGATGATAGCGAGTGCTGCGTGTAGCAGCAGAGATGATCCTGCTGCCACGGGCATGCTCCCCGCTAAATCATAGTCAGCCTGCACTGGCTGACGACACCTTGCGCTCAATACAAGCAATCAGTTTTTCTGCGATTTGGGTGTGTTCTGCACGATCAATCTCGCGCATGCAGGTGGGGCTGGTGACATTAATCTCTGTCAAGTAGTCGCCTATAATGTCCAATCCTACGAACAGTAGACCCTTCTCGCGCAAAGCGGGACCAACACGCTCTGCTATCCAATAATCCCGATCGGACAGGGGCTGCACTACGCCTGAGCCGCCTGCGGCGAGGTTACCTCTGTTCTCCCCCGCCATTGGTAGCCGCGCCAAACAAAATGGGACAGGCTCGCCGTCGATCATGAGCACACGCTTGTCACCGTCTTTGATAGCAGGCAGATATCGCTGAGCCATAATTGTTTCGCCGCCATTCTTGGTGAGCGTTTCAATAATGACGTTCAGATTCGGGTCTGCACCCTGGGCTCTAAAGATAGATTGCCCGCCCATGCCATCTAGCGGCTTGTAAATGACATCGCCGTGAGCCTGGTGGAAGGCCTTCAACGCCTCTGGATCCCTGGAAACTAGCAGGGGCGGGCAGCAGTCGGGAAATTGGGTCGCGAAGAGTTTTTCATTGCAGTCTCTGAGGCTGGCACAGCGATTAACTACCAGAGTACCTCGGCGTTCAGCGTCCTCTAGAAGTTGTGTTGTGTAGTAGAATTCCATATCGAAGGGCGGATCCTTTCGCATGAGGATGGCGTCCATAGTCGACAGCGATGCATCATATCGCTCGCCCAGGGAAAACCAGTTTTCATCGTTATCAAATACCGCCAGCGATCGCATCGAGGCCATTGTTTCGCCATCGCGTACGCTAAGGTCAGCTTGCTCGAAATAGATGAGTTGGTGACCAACAGCGGCTGCGGCTCGTAATAAGCCCAGGGTGGTGTCTTTTTTTGTATTGATTGAAGCAATCGGGTCCATTAAGACCCCAATTCGAAGTGCCATGTGCGTGTCACCTGTTTATGGATTGCGGTGCTAGATTGCGGTGCTCTGAGTCTCGGAGTCTGATGTGTGTAAAGCATGGGTTCAAGCGCTCATATCACCCCATCGTGCGCCTATGATACTCAAGGCTACTAAAGGAGCGGTTTCTGTCCGAAGAACGCGCGGTCCCAGGTGAAGACCATGAAATCCATGGTCCGACGCTAGACTTACCTCTGAAGGAGTCAGCCCACCCTCTGGTCCAATGAGCAGCGCGACATGCTTGGGCTCTATGTCGACAGGTTGACTCGTGATACTGGGGTCTAAGACGAATTTGCAGTCCGCCTCGATATTAGGCACCCACTCATCGAGGCTGATTGGTTCCTGTACCGACGGTATTATTGTTCGGCCGCTTTGTTCGCAGGCACTGATGATGCTGTTCTGCCAATGAATCTGTTTTTTTTGCCATCTTTCGATGGGGAGTCGAACATCGACACGCTGAGTCAGGATAGGTACGACTGAGGTAACGCCGAGTTCGGTGGCTTTTTTGATGGCCCACTCAAAGCGATCTCCTTTTGACACACCAAGCCCCAGTGTTGTCTGGACTAAGGGCTCCGTCTCAGGGTTTTCGCAAGACGTGATGAAAACGCTGACGGCGTTTTTTGAGGCTGACGCTACGGAGCCGAGATAGTCTTTGCCATCCCCGTTAAACACTCTGATGGGGGCGCCAACTTTGATGCGAAGTACACGTGCCAGATAGTGACTCGACCGCGCGTCCAGCTCACAGGGCGCATTAAGCGTTATTGGAAGTGAGGAGAAAACTCGGTAGCTGCGCATAGCGCTGCAGTTTAACAGCTACCGAGCCCAAGGTTTTAATATTTGTAGCTATCGTTCTTGAAGGGTCCGTCTACACCGACGCCAATATAGTCGCCTTGCTGTGTTGTAAGCTTGGTCATGACGCCGCCGAAGCCTTCAACCATTAGTGCAGCTACTTGCTCATCCAAATGCTTAGGTAGCACTTCAACTGAGATCGCGGCAGCCTTTTCATCGGCGGGAAGATCTGCAAAACGTTGCTCGTAAATATGTATCTGTGCCAATACCTGGTTAGCAAATGAACCGTCCATGATGCGAGACGGGTGGCCTGTGGCGTTGCCAAGATTGACCAAACGACCTTCGGATAAAAGCAACAAATGATCATTGCTGGCGCGGTCACGATAGATCTTGTGAACCTGTGGCTTAATCTCTTCCCACTCCCAGTTATCCCGCATGTAGGCCGTATCGATCTCATTATCGAAGTGCCCAATGTTACACACGACAGCGCTAGATTTGAGTGCCCGCAACATAGCCGCATTACACACGTCAACATTGCCTGTCGCCGAGCAGAGCAAATCGGTCTGACCGAGCAGCTGAGTATCAATACAGGCATCGGTCCCGTCGTTGACACCACCTATGTACGGTGAAACCACTTCGTAGCCATCCATGCAGGCTTGCATGGCGCAAATGGGATCACACTCGGTTACGCGCACAATCATCCCCTCTTGACGTAGTGATTGCGCCGAACCTTTACCGACGTCGCCGTATCCAAGCACTAAGGCACGCTTACCGGCTAGGAGGTGATCGAGTCCGCGTTTAATGGCGTCGTTCAGGCTGTGCCGACAACCGTACTTGTTGTCGTTCTTTGACTTAGTAACGGCGTCATTCACGTTAATTGCGGGGACTTTTAGTGAGCCTTCCTCCAGCATTTCATAGAGGCGGTGAACACCGGTTGTGGTCTCTTCCGTTATGCCGTGGATGCGCTCCAGCATTTCGGGATATTGCTCGTGCAACATGGCTGTCAGATCGCCGCCATCATCGAGAATCATGTTGGCTTCCCATGGCTTGCCATCTTTCAGGATGGTCTGCTCAATGCACCACTCGTACTCTGGTTCGGTCTCGCCTTTCCACGCAAAGACAGGGATGCCACATGCTGCGATTGCCGCAGCGGCATGATCTTGCGTGGAAAAGATGTTGCAGCTCGACCAGCGCACTTCGGCGCCCAAATCAACCAAAGTTTCGATCAAAACCGCGGTCTGAATGGTCATGTGAATACAGCCCAGAATCTTCGCACCCGCGAGTGGTTGCTCGCTACGCAGCCGCTCTCGTAATGACATGAGAGCCGGCATTTCTGTCTCGGCGATCGCGAGTTCGCGTCGGCCCCACTCTGCAAGCGTTATATCGGCTACTTTATAATCTGAAAATGTCGCTAAATCGATGGCGGTAGTCATGACAGCCTCCTGGTGTCTAAGTAACTTAAAGTCCCGCCGCAGCGCGCAGCGCGTCGGCTTTGTCGGTTCGTTCCCATGTGAAATCATCTCGCTCACGGCCAAAGTGGCCATAAGCGGCTGTAGGCTGGTAAATGGGCCGCTTGAGATCGAGCATATTAATAAGACCTTTCGGTCTGAGATCAAAGTGTGCCCTTACAAGGTCAATAATGCGTGCTTCTGGAATAGCGGCCGAGCCAAAGGTATCAATTGAAATCGATGTCGGTTCTGCGACGCCGATGGCGTACGAAACTTGAATTTCACATCGCTCAGCGAGACCTGCAGCAACAATGTTCTTTGCAACGTAGCGGCCCGCGTAGGCGGCCGAGCGGTCTACTTTGGATGGATCTTTCCCTGAGAAGGCGCCACCGCCATGCCGCGCCATGCCTCCGTAGGTATCTACAATGATCTTACGACCCGTCAGACCGCAGTCACCCATGGGTCCGCCGATAATGAACTGCCCAGTAGGGTTGATATGATATTGAGTGTCGGGCGTTAACCACTCGCTAGGCAAAACATACTCGATAATCTCTCGCTTGATAAACTCCCGCAAATCATCTTGGGTTATGTCGGGTGAATGTTGCGTCGACAAGACCACTGCATCAACGGACTCCGGTTTACCGTCCTTTGAGTAGCAAACGGAGATCTGGCTTTTAGCATCGGGTCTTAAGAAGTCGGCATCACCTGATTTACGGAGTTCTGCTTGTCGCTCAACCAAGCGGTGCGAATAGTAAATGGGAGCTGGCATTAAGGTATCGGTTTCATTCGTGGCGTAGCCGAACATAAGCCCCTGATCACCGGCTCCTTGGTTCGCTTCATCGGCTTCGTGAGTTCCCATGGCGATGTCCGCTGACTGCAGGCCAATAGCGTTGATCACTGCGCATGTGGCACCGTCAAAGCATACATCGGAGCTATCGTATCCAATGTCGCAAATCACTTTCCGCACCGTGCTTTCGATTTCGCCGGGTGTGACTGTTGCTGAGGACGTGACCTCGCCTGCAAGCACGGCCATACCTGTCTTCACTAGGGTTTCGACAGCGACTCGAGCGTTTGGGTCTCTCGATAGATACAAATCGAGTATGGCGTCAGACACCTGATCGGCCACTTTGTCCGGATGCCCTTCGGAGACAGACTCAGATGTAAAAAGTGTGTAGGAACTCACAGGCAATCCTCCCGTCAATAATCCGCACACTATATAAAGATATCTTTATATGTCAATGCTTACTATTTTGGGATGATTACACAATCCGGACAACACCCGTCGCTGTGCTGATAAGCAAAACATCCGCGGGTCGCTGAGCAAAGAGGCCGTTACAGACAGCGCCGGTCATATTGTTGATTTCGGCCTCCAGCTCACAGGGTGCATTGATCTCGAGGCCGTGGACGTCGAGGATACAATTGCCATTGTCTGTTATTACGCCCTCCCGCCAAATGGCGTGCCCACCGAGGCGGTTTAGATTTTCTTGGACGAGCGTTCGCGCCATCGGTATGACCTCCACAGGGAGAGGAAAAACGCCTAGCGTCCTTACCAATTTGCTCTCATCGGCGATACAAATAAATTCGGTCGCTTTCGCGGCTGCGATTTTTTCGCGGGTAAGTGCCGCGCCTCCTCCCTTTATAAGGCGGCCGTCTCGAGTCGCCTCGTCAGCACCATCCACGTAGACATCAACCCGCGCTACCTCATTGAGGTCCCTGACTTCGAACCCTAGTTCGCGAAGCAGTTTCGAGGATCGCTCTGAACTGGAGACGGTGGTGGTGATGCGCTCGCGAATGTTTGGCAGCTCGGTAATAAAGCATTCGGCGGTGCTGCCCGTCCCTATACCCAAGACAAGGTGACCATCATGCTCCTGGCTGATGCGATTGAGTGCCTCTCTGGCGACGGCTTGCTTGAGTGCGTGAGCGTCCATAGTAGATCTCTTAAATTGCTTTATTGGTAGTTATGGCGTGGCAAAAACCTTCCCCGGGTTTAAGACACCATCCGGGTCAAAAATGGCTTTAACAGCCCGCATGGCAGCGATCTCGGATTCACTCTTCGTGTAAGCTAAGTAGGGCGCTTTTAGGGTGCCAACACCATGCTCCGCTGACACACTTCCTCCGAGGGTCTGTATCGCCTCAAAAATATCAATCGATACGGTATTACACCGTGCTTTAAATTCAGCGATATCGAGGTCTTCCGGCTTTAAAATATTCAAGTGTAGATTGCCATCGCCAATGTGCCCGTACCAAACTACCTCCCAATCTGGGTAGCGCTCGTGCACTACAGCGTCGACCGACGCTAGCAATATCGGTACTTTAGAAACCGTCGATGAAATATCGTTTTTGTAAGGTGTCCACCGCGTTAGGGTCTCAGATATATCCTCGCGCAATCGCCAAAGCGCGCGCGCTTGAGCGACACTTTGGCTCATCACTGCATCCTTAACCCAGCCCCGCTCCATGCAGTTCTCAACGGCCTCAAAAACATCAACCTCCGTCTGCTCATCGTTTCGCTCAAACTCGATGAGTGCGTAAAACGGTGTAACTGTAGCAAAGGGCCGAGCGACGCCCGCGTGCTCGACGACCTTGGTTACGGCAAGCTCTGAGAAAAATTCGTAGGCCAATAGTGGCGTAGCTGATTGGATACGCTCGAGTACCGCCATGATGGCGCTCATATCACTGAGCCCCAAAACCATCACAATGGGATCTTTAGGCGGGGCACACAACTTGAGGGTGGCTTCGACGATAAAGCCCAAGATACCCTCTGAGCCGATAAACAGGTGACGGAAATCCAATCCCGTATTGTTTTTTACAAGTCCTTTGTTCAATTCAATAATGTCACCCGCGCCGGTTACGACAGTCAGACCTGCGACCCATTCTCTTGTCATGCCGTAGCGAATAACGTTGATACCCCCGGCATTAGTCGCGATATTGCCACCAATTTGGCTGGAGCCGCTGGATGCGAAATCAACTGGATAGAACAAGCCTGCTGCAGAGGCGGCCTCTTGAATTTGTTGCGTGATCGCGCCCGCACCGACGGTGATCGTGCGGTCGATCAAATTGACGTCTGAGACTGTGTTCATCTTGTCAAGCGACACGACGACTTCGCCATTTGCAGCCACCGCGCCGCCACTGAGACCGGTTCTTCCACCTGACGGAACCAACGCCAACTTGTGATTCCGAGCGTGGTGAACAATTGCCGCGATCTCTGTGCTCGATCGTGGAAAAACAATTGCTGTGGGTGCGGGAGAGGCGAACCGCGTCCAATCTTGTCCATAGCTCGCTAGCATTGAGGGGTCCGTTGTTACTTGCTCTGGCGAGAGGACATCGATTAACTCCGCCACAACGTTTGTCGATGAAATAGTCACACAGGATCCCTTTGACGCGGAGTCTGTAATGTTATCATCCGCGCCCCCCACTATGACACCGGTCCACGCTCGCCAATGACACAAAAATCGTTACCAAAGTCGAAAATTAAGTTCTTGCTCTTGGAGGGGGTTCATCCCAGCGCTGTAGAGGCGCTTTCTAAAGCGGGCTATGACAATGTTGTGACGTTTGCAAAGGCGCTGCCGACTCAAGACTTGTTGGCAGAAATCAAAGATGCCCATTTTGTCGGTATTCGGTCTCGGACTCACCTGAGCCAAGAGGTAATTGACGCCGCAGAGCGCCTCGTGGCCATTGGCTGCTTTTGTATCGGCACCAATCAGGTCGATTTAGTGGCGGCGGCACGCAGGGGTATTCCTGTCTTCAACGCCCCTTTTTCCAATACCCGAAGCGTTGCGGAACTGGTCATGGCAGAGGCAATTTTATTGCTTCGAGGCGTACCACAACGAAGTGCTGCCGCGCACAGAGGCGAGTGGCAAAAAACAGCCGTTGGCTCTCATGAGTGCCGGGGAAAAACGCTGGGTATCGTTGGCTACGGCAACATCGGCATGCAGCTAGGTGTTATTGCCGAAGGTCTAGGGATGAAAGTTATTTATTTTGATGTGCAATCAAAGTTGCCATTGGGTAATGCGCAGCCCAAGGCAACATTAATCAGCCTGTTGGCGGAGGCGCATGTCGTTAGTTTGCATGTTCCGCAGCATGCCAGCACGGAGTTACTAATAGGTGAAAAAGAGATCGCCGCACTGCGCCAAGGTGCCATGGTGATTAATGCCTCACGCGGGAATGTGGTCGATCTTGACGCGCTTGCTGAGGCTCTGAAATCTGGGCACGTTGGTGGTGCAGCCATTGATGTATTTCCAGTCGAGCCTCGCTCTAACAATGACGAGTTCGTCTCGCCTTTGCGAGGTCTGGACCAGTGCCTCCTTACGCCTCATATTGGAGGATCGACCGAGGAAGCTCAGGAAAATATCGGCGTCGAAGTCGCCGAAAAACTCAGCCATTACAGCGACAACGGCACGACTATATCGGCTGTCAACTTTCCCGAGGTGGCGTTGCCAGCTTATGACGGTAAGCACCGCTTACTCCACGTGCATCGCAATACACCAGGGATCATGAGCGCGATTAATCAGGTGTTTAGTGATAACAATGTGAATGTCAGTGGCCAATACCTTCAGACATTGGGTGAGATGGGTTACGTCGTGATTGATATTGAGGCCGATTACTCCAAAGTCCTGATCAAGAGCTTAACGGCCATCGAGGGAACGCTTCGTGTACGTGTGCTTTTTTGATCTATGTCCTGATTTTACGTTTCACGCGAACCAAAAAAAACCCAAAGACCAGGCCATTATCTAGGAATCCATGCGATCATACGCAGGGTGTGTCGATAACCCCATTGAGGACCTCGTTTTGCAAAATAAGACTGGCTCAACTATTTCCCGGCAGCATGCTGCAAATGCTATCAGGGCGCTTTCCATGGACGCGGTCCAAAAAGCCAACTCGGGCCACCCCGGCGCTCCCATGGGGATGGCGGATATTGCTGAGGTGCTGTGGAATGACTATTTAAAACACAATCCCGCAAACCCAAGCTGGTCCGACAGAGATCGATTTGTGCTATCAAACGGCCATGGTTCGATGCTCATTTACTCGCTGCTGCATCTGACGGGTTATGACCTCTCTATCGATGACATTCAGGACTTTCGTCAGCTGCACAGTAAAACCCCGGGCCATCCAGAGTACGGTTACACCCCTGGTGTAGAGACCACCACAGGCCCGCTGGGACAGGGGCTGGCGAATGCCGTGGGTTTGGCGGTCGCCGAAAAGCTCATGGCTGCGCGCTTTAACAAGTCAGGTCACCAGGTGGTTGATCACCGCACATGGTGCTTCGTCGGCGACGGCTGTTTAATGGAAGGCATCAGCCACGAGGCGTGTTCACTGGCAGGAACACTGGGCTTGGGCAAACTCACCGTTGTTTACGATGACAACGGCATATCCATCGATGGTGAGATTGACGGCTGGTTTACGGATGATACGCCCGCACGTTTCGAAGCCTATGGTTGGCATGTCGTCCGTGATGTTGACGGTCATGATCCCAAGGCGATCGCCAGTGCCTTCGATGCCGCGATCGGCGAAGGCTCGCGCCCTACGCTGATTTGCTGCAAGACTATAATTGGCAAGGGCAGCCCCAATAAGCAGGGTAGCGAATCCTGTCACGGCTCGCCTTTAGGCGAGGATGAGATTTTGTTGACGCGGGCTGCATTGGATTGGCATTCAGCACCGTTTGTCGTGCCAGATGACGTTTACGCGCATTGGGACGCCCGCTCGTCAGGGTCAGCAAGTGAGGCTGCGTGGCAATCGACCTTTGCGGCATACCAAGTTGATTGCCCAGAGCTTGCAGCTGAGTTTGAGCGTCGTATGGCAGGCGATCTCCCGGAAGCGTTCCTGAGCGGCGTGGATGACTTTATTGCTCAATGTGTCGCCAATGAGTCTGACGTGGCATCACGAAAAGCCTCACAGCAGGCGATCGCAACGATTGCCCCGATGTTGCCTGAGTTGCTCGGAGGCAGTGCTGACTTGGCGGGATCCAACCTGACGTTGTGGCCTGGCGCGCAAGCTGCTTCAGCATCAGATACTGAGGGCAATTATATTTTTTACGGTGTCAGAGAGTTTGCGATGGCGGCGATGATGAATGGCATCGCACTGCATGGCGGATTCATTCCCTATGGCGGTACATTCCTGATTTTCATGGAGTACGCGCGCAATGCTGTTCGAATGGCAGCACTGATGAAGCAGAGAGCCATCTATGTCTTCACTCACGATTCGGTGGGGCTCGGTGAGGATGGCCCCACACACCAGCCGGTGGAGCAGCTTACCGCCATGCGATCAACGCCAAATCTAGATACCTGGCGGCCGTGCGATGCGGTGGAGTCTGCCATTGCCTGGAAGCAAGCCATTATGCGCGTCGATGGCCCTTCAGCTTTGGTTTTTTCACGACAAACCTTGCCACACCAAGTGGGTGCGGCGGAGCGCGTGTCTGATGTGGCTCGCGGCGCCTATGTATTGAGAGAAGAGCAAGGTGAACTAGAGGCTATCATCATAGCGACTGGTTCAGAGATTAGCCTTGCTACTGAGGCCGCCGATAAACTGGCAGCGGCCGGTCGTGGTATTCGTGTTGTGTCAATGCCTTGTGCTGAAGTGTTCGAGCGTCAGGATGTCGAGTACCGAGAATCCGTACTACCTAGCCATATTTTGGCGCGGGTGGCGGTCGAGGCATCGCATCAGGACTGGTGGTACAAATACGTTGGTCTTGACGGTCGTGTTGTTGGCATGAATTCGTTTGGTGAGTCTGCGCCGGGACCCGCGTTGATGAAGGAGTTTGGCTTTACGATCGAAAACGTGGTCGATGCAGTTGAGGACGTCATTTACAGCTGATGGCCTCTCTTGGTATCAACGGCTTAGGGCGAATTGGCCGCCTTTTAGTGCGACGTGTGTGTGAGCGGGACGATGCGAAAGGCGCCCTCAAGCTGGTCATGTGCAATGAAGTGGCTGACGCCGAAACGATTGCCCATCTGCTCAAATATGATTCCACGCATGGCCGTTTTTCTCGGCCTGTAGCCTTAGATTCGGGTGGCATTCGAGTTGGCGGTGACGCTGTTGTCTTGTCTCATGAGATTCACCCGCCGTCGATTTCATGGGCAGACTGTGGCGTCGATATGGTCATCGACTGCACGGGCGTGGAATTCAGTCGCGCGACGGCGGCTCAGCATCTTGGCGGCACTGTTAGTAAAGTGCTGTTGTCTCAACCCGCGAGCGTGGATGTTGACAGTACCATTATTTGGGGCTTTAACCAGCAAGCGCTGACAGCGGATATGTCGGTCATCTCAGCGGGATCCTGTACGAGTAATGCGCTCATCCCAGTGCTGTCAATTATTGACGACGCGCTTGGGATTAACGCTGGCATCGTTACCACCATTCATTCGGCCATGAATGATCAGCCCGTGATCGATGCTTATCACCACACTGATTTGCGAAAGACGCGAGCCGCATTTAACTCGGTGATTCCTGTCGATACGGAGCTCGCCCAGGGAGTGGAGCGTTTTTTACCCCATCTTGCAGGCAAGATAAGTGCCAGGGCACTGAGAGTGCCAACGCTCAATGTGTCGTCGCTGGATGTTGTGTTGTCGGTTGATAGAACAACCTCGGCAGATGAGGTCAATGCCATCGTTCGAGGCGAGCTCGCTAGGTTCGGCGGCGTTCTCGCCGTCAATTCGGAGCCATTGGCGTCCTGTGATTTCTTGGGCGTAGAGGCATCGAGTGTTGTTGATGCGACTCAGACACAGGTGTCAAATGGAAGACTTATTAAGCTCATGATCTGGTTCGATAACGAGTGGGCATTTGTCAACCGAATGGTAGATATCTCCCTGCGTCTTGCCGATTTCATTGCTGCAGAGTCATCCAGCTAAGGTGCCGGCGCGAATGCAAGGTATGCACAAGGAGGGGTAAATTATGTTGACCATGGACCAGCTCTCACTTGAGGGGAAGCGCGTTCTTATCAGAGAGGATTTGAATGTCCCTCTTCGCCATGGTGCCGTATCTAATGACGCTAGATTAAGGGCAGCCCTCCCTACCATACGTGCTGCTGTAGATGCCGGCGCGAGCGTCATTCTGATGTCGCACTTAGGTCGTCCCTCTGAAGGTGACGTATCTCCTGAATTTTCCATGGAGCCCATTGCCCAAGCCTTATCAAGTTTGCTGGATACACCGGTGTTACTCCAGACGGACTGGCCCGTCACGGTGCCCAGCGCAGGCGAGATATGGCTACTTGAAAACGTACGCTTTAATCAGGGTGAAATGGCGAATAGCGACGCCCTTGCAAGGCGCTACGCTGACTTATGCGATGTCTTCGTGATGGACGCTTTTGGCACTGCGCATCGCGCTCAGGCATCAACACACGGCGTTGCGAAGTTCGCAGCTGAGGTATGTGCAGGACCCCTGTTAGCACGCGAGTTAGACGCGCTAGGTAAGGCGCTGAGTAGTCCGGCGTCGCCGATGGTAGCGGTCGTGGGCGGGTCGAAAGTCTCAACGAAGCTTGCGGTGCTTGAGCGTTTGTCGGATATCTGTGACGAGCTTTTGCTCGGAGGCGGCATTGCCAATACGTTCTTGGCGGCGGCTGGATACCCCGTTGGTAAGTCGCTTTATGAGCCTGATCTTATGCCTACTGCCAGAGCGTTGATGGCAAAGACAAAGATTCCGCTGCCCGTTGATGTCGTCGTCGCTACCGAATTTAGCGAAACGGCCACGGCATCGGTCAAGCTCGCTGCTGATGTAACCTCCGATGATATGATTTTGGATATTGGCCCGATGTCTCAAGCGCGGCTCCGAGAGGTATTACTCAAAGCGGGCACTATTTTATGGAACGGACCGGTGGGGGTGTTTGAGTTTTCCGCATTTGCCTCAGGTACAGAGGCGTTGGCGAGAGCGGTGGCTGACAGCGACGCTTTTTCCGTTGCAGGCGGTGGCGATACTCTGGCTGCCATCGATCAATTCGATATCGCTAATCAGGTTTCGTATATTTCAACGGGTGGCGGTGCATTTTTAGAGTTTGTGGAGGGTAAGGCCCTGCCAGCAGTGGCTGTTTTATCTGAATATCAAGACCAGTGACCGGTGTGAGAGGAAAATGATATGGCGTTAATTACCATGAGGCAGTTGCTGGATTATGCGGCGGAGTACCAGTTCGGTGTGCCCGCCTTTAACGTGAATAATCTAGAGCAAACTCGGGCTATTATGGAGGCGGCGGCCCACTGCGATGCGCCGGTCATCATGCAAGCCAGTGCCGGTGCCAGGAAATATGCAGGAGCACCTTTTTTACGTGCCATGATGGACGCCGCTGTGTCTGAGTTTCCCAGTGTGCCGATTGTTGTCCATCAAGACCATGGAACGTCACCCGCAGTGTGTCAGCGGTCCATACAGCTTGGTTTCACATCCGTGATGATGGACGGGTCGTTGGGTACTGATGGTAAAACCCCCATGGATTATGACTACAACGCCCGGGTGACGGCCGAGGTGGTAAGTATGTCCCATGCCTGCGGGGTATCTGTTGAAGGCGAGCTGGGGTGCCTTGGCTCGTTGGAGACGGGAGAGGCTGGCGAGGAAGACGGAGTGGGCGCAGCCGGCAAACTCACGCACGATCAGATGCTGACGGATCCGGATGAGGCTCGGCAGTTTGTGGCTGACACCGGTGTCGATGCGTTGGCTATTGCCTGCGGAACGAGTCATGGCGCCTACAAGTTTACGCGGCCCCCGACAGGCGACATCTTGGCGATCGATAGAATCAAAGCAATCCATGCCAGTATTCCTGAGACGCACCTCGTGATGCACGGGTCATCTGCTGTACCACAGGACTGGTTGGAAATTATCAACCAATACGGCGGTGCCATCCCTGAGACATATGGTGTTCCCGTTGAGCAGGTGGTTGAGGGTATCAAACACGGTGTTCGGAAAATCAATATCGATACGGACCTTCGACTCGCCTCGACGGGGGCCATTAGGCGTTTTCTCGCAGAAAATCCAGCCGAATTTGATCCGCGAAAATACTTCAAAGAGAGTTTGGTGGCTATGCGCGATATCTGTATCGCCCGTTACGAGTCATTCGGATGCGCAGGGCACGCATCCAAGATCTCGCCACTGTCATTGACTCAAATGCAGGAGCGCTATGACGCCAGCACACTCTAAATATGGACGACTGTTCATCGAGGCGGCGCTATCTTCCATAATGGCGTAAACTGGCGTTTTATTGCACGTTGTTCCCCATGACAGATCCATACATAGCAAAGATTCTCTGCGCTGATGTTTATGATGTTGCGACTGAGACCCCATTGACCCCAGCGCCTTTACTGTCTGAGCGTCTCGGCTGTGACGTCCATCTGAAGCGAGAGGATCTTCAGCCTATATTTAGCTTCAAGTGCCGAGGCGCGTACAACAAAATGGTGTCGCTGTCGGATGAGCAGCGCGCCCGTGGTGTTGTCGCGGCTTCTGCTGGTAACCACGCGCAAGGCGTCGCGCTTGCAGCGCAGAGGCTGGGTGTTGACGCGACAATTGTCATGCCAATCACTACGCCCGCTATAAAGGTTGATGCTGTTAAGCGGCGCGGTGCCAACGTGGTGCTAATGGGCGATGCTTTTGATCAGGCGTCAGAGTTTGCCAGTGGTCTGGTAGCTGAACGTGGAGCAACCTATTTACATCCGTTTGATGATTCGGAAGTGATTGCCGGCCAAGGCACGGTTGGTGTCGAAATCACACAGCAAATCACAACACCTGCCGACTATGTTTTCATTCCCTGTGGCGGCGGTGGTTTGCTCTCTGGTATGGCTGTTTTTCTCAAGCATGCCTGGCCTGGAGTAAAAGTCATTGGTGTCGAGCCTGCCGATGCCGCTTGTGCACTCGCTGCGCGGCAGAAGGGCGAACGCGTAACCCTAGATGAGGTTGGGCTCTTTGCGGACGGGTGTGCTGTGGCGCGCGTAGGGGCCGAAACGCACAGGCTCATCGAACAATATGTAGACGACATTATCACAGCGACTACGGATGAAATGTGCGCAGCAGTAAAGGATATATTTGACGATACGCGTGCCATCGCAGAACCCGCCGGTGCGCTTGCAATAGCGGGTATGAAGACCTATCTCGCAGCTAATAATGTGGGTAACGCCACGGTCATTGCCGTTCTCAGCGGCGCCAATACGAACTTTGACCGACTCCGTTATATCTCCGAACGGACTGATATAGGTGAGCGTCGCGAGGCCATTCTCAGCGTCACAATTCCAGAGGAGCCGGGCGCCTTCAGGGCGTTCTGTCGGGCGATTGGCAAGAGGAACATCACTGAATTTAACTATCGGAGCTCGGATGAGACGAGCGCACGCGTATTTGTGGGCGTCACGGTACGCCCACAGACAGACGACGTGTCGGAGTTGACTTCCCGACTGCTTGATCATGGCTATAGCGCGGTCGACTTGACCGATAATGAAATGGCTAAGTTGCACGTTCGATACATGATTGGTGGTAAGACAACTGCGTGTGACGGGATTGAGCGCATTTTTCGCGTTGAATTTCCGGAGCGACCAGGGGCCTTACTCATGTTCTTGGATGCCTTGGGTGCAGACTTCAATATCTCGCTGTTCCATTACCGTAATCATGGCGCTGCGTACGGCAGGATACTCGTGGGAGTCACTGGCATTGGCAGTAACGATCGCCGTCTCGACAATACACTGGATAGTATTGGCTTCCGGTATTGGGAAGAAACCCAGAATCCAGCCTATGACGCGTATTTGAAGCCGCTTGAATTGTAAAAAATTACCATTATGATAAGCGAAACTCACAAACATTAGTGAGTAGTAGGCAGCGCATTAGCACAAGGACAGATAGAGACCTGGGGGATATGTTGGGCAAGAAAAAGCCAGGGTTTTTTAGCGCCTTGTTATTGGGTTTCATCGTAGTGATCACCGCTAGCGCACTAACGGCTCGCGAACCACCCACTGGTTCCGACGTCATTGGTGAGCGTTGGCAGCAAGCCCTAGATTAATCTCTGACGGCAACTCAGGCGTTACGTTGCAAAAACCTTAAAATCGAATCAAACCCTCCTCGCTGATAAAGCCATCGAGTGGAATGTCATGCGATTCAAATGGGACATCCTCGAGCAGCTGGCAGCGGAAACCGACGCCTAGCTTGAAGCCCTTTGAGTTGGCGAGGACCCGATCGTAATAGCCGCGCCCAAAGCCTAGCCGATTGCCTCTCATGTCGCAGGCAGCAAGTGGCACAAGGAAAAGATCGATGTTTTTGAGGGCTATTTCGGGCGCAGCCTCAGTGGGCTGTTGAACCTGCCCCGCACCTACCTCGAGTCGGGTTGTGTCATTCAACTGATGGAAACGCATCTCAAAATTTGATTGTGTTCTAGGCGCTGCGAAAGCCTTGGTGTGTTTGTGCCGTAATTGCAGGATGGAGACGTCAACTTCTGAAGCCAGTGGGATATAGGTTGCTATGGTCGAGGCCGTCAGAAACAAATCCGAGTTCGCAAGTAAGGTGACAATCGCGACACTGTTCGTATGTCGTTTGTCTGCGGTCAGCACTCGTCGCTTCGCGAGCGCCTCATTGCGAACGATTTTTTTTAGCTCTTGCATGTCGCAGCAATCTTAAAAAATAAGTCTGACCCAGAGTACCGCCGACGGTGTCGCCCTTGAACCGTAGCGGTTCAAGGTGGAGACCTCCCTCTCGCATCAGGCTTCCCGGTCGCACCAGGCTTGCACAACAGCGAAGAGTGGAAATCCCCGGGTGGTGCTTTATCGGCTCGAGGACTGACGGTCTAGCAAATACACCAGGTCAAGGCGGAGTATAGCCGAATCGAGATAGGTTTAAGCTATTTCAAACTGTCGGAGTTGAAAAAGTGCCTCGTCAATTCGACCGGAGACGTCTTTTAATGTGGTTTCTTGCGAATCGTCGAGCGACATGCCTGAATTGAGAAGAAGCACCTGATGGCTAAGATTGAGTGCAGCCATAATTGCGACACGTTCCAGCCCAATGACTTTACCTGATGAGCGAATAGCGCGCATTTGATCATCGAGGTCGCGTGCCGCTCGGCGAAGCTCTTCTTCTTTTTCGGGCTCGCAGGCGACCTGATAACTTTTATCTAAGATCTCAATGTTTACGGTGTGTTGGCGCATTATTGACTATTCTCAATGGACTTTAGTCGGTTTATCGAGCGATCGACGTAGTCGCTGGCCCGTCGTTGCTTTTCCAAAAGATTGCGCTTCTCGTGCTGAAGATCCGTGAGGCGTTTTTTCAGCCCCTGATTCTCTAATTTCAGCTCCATACTGAGCTCGATAAGGTCATTCACTTTTGTTTCAAGCGCTTTCACAAGCTTATCTGTCACTGAGATTGCACCCTTCCTGCGTTTGAGCTTCACTATAGGTAAGCGGCTCAAACGGGTCAATCAAAGACACATCACCGCGTCGTGGATTATCTAGGCGCTCTTAACGTGGACATAACATGCTAGATTTATTGGGTGCTTTTGAAGACATGCCCGAATGGGAAGAAATTGCCGATCAACTCTTCAACGCTGGACAGACACTTAATCCTTCCGAATTACACGGCGCTTTGGTGGGTTTAATGGGGGCCGGTTTCAATCCGGATGATCAGTTTCATTTGAATCAAACTTTGGCCTCGGTTGAAAAAGCGGTGGGTGTGCAATTACAAGGGGATCTGGTTGACGTGGTGTCACGCGTTAACCTCGCTACCATGTCAGCCATTGTTGATAGTGATTACGCCTTCAGATTGCTGTTGCCCGATGACGACGACGCCCTAGAGGAGAGGCTGCGATCTTTTTCAAATTGGATTACTGGTTTTATATCTGGCTTTACTGAGGGTATGACGGTCACTCAGGCAGCTGGGTCGGCAATTCAGCCAGAAGTCGCCGATGTGCTTAAAGATTTCGCCACCATTGCCCAAGTTGAGACCGACCTTCAGGAAACGGAAGAGGCAGAGAGGCAGCTCGAAGAATTGGTAGACTATGTTCGTTTGGCAGCTATCAGCATCGTCCAAGATGCTATTAACCATAGGGAGTCATAATCGTGAAAATTGGCAAGTCTGAATACGCATTGCGGCGAAAGCGTCTGATGTCAGAGATGGCGCCCGATAGCGTCGCCATTATTCCCGCCGCGCGAGAGGTAACGCGGAGCCGAGATACAGCTTATCCCTTCAGACAAAACAGTGATTTTTACTACTTAACGGGATTTCAGGAGCCTGATGCGGTTTTGCTTCTAATACCCGGGCGACGTCAGGGCCAGGTATTAATGTTCTGCCGAGATCGCGATCCCGAGCGTGAGCTATGGGACGGTTACCGGGAGGGTCCCGAGGGTGTTGTTCAGCGATTTGGCATGAACGATGCCTATCCGATTTCGGACCTTGATGAAATAGCGCCAGGGCTGATTGAGGGTCGATCGACAATTTATTACTCCATGGGACACGATGATCTTGTCGATCGGCAGGTCTTGGGGTGGGTCAATCACATTCGTACCAAGGTTAGAACAGGTGCAAAACCGCCGGGGGACATCTCTGACCTAGCCTTTATTTTACATGAACACCGATTGATTAAGTCTGACTCGGAACTTCGCATCATGCAGCGAGCTGCCGACATCAGCTCTGAGGCCCACTGCCGCGCTATGCGAGAATGTCGCTCTGGCCGGTTCGAGTATCATCTTGAATCGTCGATACAGCATAGCTTTGCTGAAAAAGGCGCCCGTTTTCCTGCTTATAATTCGATCGTTGGAAGCGGCAAGAATGCCTGCTGCTTACACTACACCGAAAACGATGCAAAAATGGCCGATGGCGACCTCGTGTTGATCGATGCCGGATGCGAGTATCACGGCTACGCCGCGGATATTACCCGAACGTTTCCGGTTAATGGGCGTTTTAGCCCCGAGCAGCGGGCCATCTACAACGTCGTTCTCAAGTCGCAACTCGCTGCTATCGCCGCCACGAAGCCAGGTAAAAAGTGGAATCACCCACACGATGTGACTGTGAAGGTGATAACGCAGGGTTTGATCGATCTTGGGCTATTGTCGGGCAATCTTAATGATTTGATTGAGTCAGGCGCCTACACCGATTTTTACATGCACAGAGCGGGACACTGGCTTGGCCTAGATGTTCATGATGTGGGTGATTATCGGATAAATGGGAAATGGCGGCCGCTAGAGCCGGGTATGGTTCTCACCATTGAGCCCGGCATTTATGTGGCAGCAGACAATATGACGGTCGATCCGAAGTGGCGTGGCATTGGTGTGCGGATCGAGGATGACGTGGTTGTAACGGAGAGTGGCTGCCATGTCCTCACGTCAGGGGTACCAAAAGACGCTGATGAAATTGAAGCGCTCATGGCAGCGGCATAGTGACGGAACGCCCGCGACTCTTGATCGTTGGTGGTGGACTCGCTGGCTTGTTACTAGCGGCGCGAGCGAGCGAGCAATTCCGAGACCGGCTGTCAATCACCCTGATAGAACGTGAACTGTCTGACGGAGCCCAAGCATCACTTGATACCAGAGCGACGGCTCTTAGTCGTGATTCAAAAGATCTATTGGCGTTGTGGGGGTTCTGGTCAGAGCTGTCAGGTGCGGCTAAGGCCATAGAGCGCATTCATGTGTCTCGGCGTTCGCGATTTGGCAGTGCGCTATTGGAAGACGAAGTCAGTGCAGAGCCGATGGGCTGGGTTGTTGAAAATCCACTCTTACAGGCATCGCTCTTACGCCGCTGCATCGCTGCAGGTGTTGAAGTTGTTGAAGGGTACAGGGCTGTCAAACTCACTGCAGCGTCTGATTTACCGCTTTTGCAGCTTGAGGATGGTCGAGAATTATCAGCGGATCTTGTCGTTATTGCCGATGGGGCAGAATCCTCTTTACGGAGCGATCTGGGAATTACGGTGCAGCGTCGTGCGGCAACACAATTCGCCGTAGCGGTAAATTGTGAGGCTGAGGGCGTCGATAACGGTACCGCGTTCGAGCGTTTTACCGATGAGGGGCCGCTGGCTTTTTTGCCGATTCCGCATTCCGATTCAAATAAGCCCCGTTACAACGTCATCTGGTGTGCACACGAAGCCACCCAGGCGCGTTTGTTAGCTCTCAGCGACGAGGACTTTCTGCGTGAGCTCCAAATGACGATAGGGTGGCGAGTGGGAAAACTAGTCAAAATGGGTCGTCGCGCGGGTTGGCCACTCTCCGTAGTCGTTAGTAGAGAGCTGGTCCGAGCGCGGTGCGTTCTGCTCGGGAATTCGGCACATACAGTCCATCCGGTGGCGGGCCAGGGGTTTAATTTGTCGATACGCGATGTCAAGCGGCTGCTGATACTCATTGAGTCGGAGCTGGCAACTGACGCACCCTTCGGCGCTCTCTCGCGATTAATGGCATTCGAGCGGGCGAGCTCAGCCGATCATGAACAGACCATATTGGCCACGACGGTTTTGTCGGATCTGTTCGATCAGCCACACCCCATTACGGACACAGTCGGCAGTGCCGCGCTGTCAGCTGTCGATATCATGCCCCCAATCCGCCGAGGCATTGGTGAGTTTGGCATGGGGAGGCGCTAGGCGTGACGGACCAGCGAGTGGACGTAGCTGTTATTGGCGGAGGCGTTGTCGGACTAGCCACTGCACTTGCGGCGGCCTCTACTGGGTTACGGATAGTGATTTTTGATGCTAATGACTCGCCTGCCGCCTCTGAATCCGGGCGTGGCATTCATGACTGGGATCGTCGAGTAACCGCGCTTACGCCCGCATCAGTCAAATTTTTAGAGAGCTTAGGGGTCTGGCAATCGATATTGGACACGCGTCGGATCGGATCCTATACGGACATGATTGTCTGGGATGCAGAAGGTACCGGTCAGATCCAGTTTTCAGCCAGCGATCTCCATATTGACGCGCTGGGCCACATCGTGGAGTCATCGATTACGACGCGGGCGCTAGTCCATCGGACTGAGGCTTACCCAAATGTAGAGATACACTGGAATACGCGGTTAGAGGGTTTGTCGATTCGTGAACATGACGTCGCCCTCGAGACATCGAATGGCGCAACTATTGCCGCTGAGTTGGTGATCGGCGCCGATGGTGGGCGATCAAAGAGCAGGGGCCTTGCTCAAATCCGGACACGTGAGTGGCGCTATCACCAGAACGCAATCGTCGCGACGATAAAAGTGAATCCAGGGCATGACAAAGCATGTTGGCAGGCTTTTCTACCGACAGGGCCGCTTGCCTTGCTTCCGCTCGCTGAGCCTGATGTTTGCTCAATTGTTTGGTCACTTGACGAAGATTTGAGCCAGCGCTGGGTCGACGCGACCGATGATGATTTCCTTGGTGGTCTCAACAGGGCGCTATCAGATCGTGGTCCTCGTGCAATTGCTGTTGGCGCGCGCCAAGTTTTCCCCCTGGTTCAATGCCACGCTGTCGACTACTCACGCGGGCGTTTTGTTCTGGTGGGGGACGCTGCGCACGCTATTCATCCGCTCGCAGGTCAGGGGATCAATTTAGGTCTGTCTGATGCGCAAGTGTTGGGTGAGGAAATTGTTCGGGTGCATCAGCGGCGAGGCGAATGGTGGTCCTCGCAGACGATGAAGCGCTACGAGCGTCAACGAAAGGGTGAAAACTTGAGCATGATGGCTATGATGCAGGCCTTTAAATGGGGTTTTGGCTCCCGCAATCCAGCACTTACCATGATGCGTAATTGGGGACTTAACTCAGTTGACACACTGCCAATGGCAAAGAAGTGGTTTGTTGAGCAGGCGACAGGCTCTTCCTGAGTTCGAGTGTGACCTTGTGCTGTATGACATGTAACTTGACCGATTTTGCCATAATCCAATTGCTAGCTTTGTTCGTCAGCATTATTCTTCTGGCTTTACCCTTTCAGAGGACTGACCTATGAGCCAAACGCCATCCGAACTGTATTATGCGAAAACGCACGAATGGGTGCGTCGCGAGGAGGACGGTACGGTAACAGTAGGGATTACCGAACACGCACAAGATGCATTGGGCGACGTTGTTTTCGTTGAGACGCCTGAGGTTGGGGATCATATTGCAGCTGGAGATCAAGCGGGGGTGGTCGAATCGGTGAAGGCCGCTTCCGACATTTATGCGCCAATTGGCGGGGAAGTCTTCGCGATAAATGAAGCACTAGAGGACACACCAGAGGTCGTCAATACTGATGCGTTCAATGACGGCTGGTTTTTTAAGATGCAGCCTGACGACATGAGCGAGCTCGATGTCCTGCTGTCTGCCGAGGAATACATCGTCCTCTGTGACGAGGAAGGCTAGTTTCGCAGTGAGATAACATCCCATCCACACCGCTTTGCCTCGGCGCGTAGTGTGGGATCCGGATCAACGGCCACAGCCTGATGGACAGCCCGCAAGAGTGGCAGATCATTGTGAGAGTCACTGTAAAAAATAGCGCCCTCTAGCGATGTTTTGTGCTCTGTGCACCACTGCTTTATGCGCGTAACCTTACCCTCTGAAAATGAAGGTGTGCCGGTGGGTTTTCCGGTATAGCACCCGTTCTTAAATTCAGCCTCACAGCCAATGAGATGATCGACACCTAACCTATCTGCGATGGGTCGCGTGACCAAGGTATTAGTTGCCGTCACGATGATCAGTGTGTCGCCTTGCGATCGGTGCTTTTGTAGTAAATCGAACGCGGCATCCAACAAAATGTGTTCGACGTGCTGCTGCATAAATCGTCGCTGCAGCGTCCTCACTGCGGGTTTAGTCATGCCGGCCATCGGTGCAAGTGCGAAGGCGAGGTACTCGTTTATGTTCAAATGACCTTCTTGATATTGTCGGTAATAAGCTTCGTTCGTTGCTTTGCGAGATTCGCCGTCAACCAAGCCTTCAGCGACTAAAAAATCGCCCCACAAATGATCCGAATCACCAGCAATAAGAGTGTTGTCGAGGTCGAATAACGCTAAACCCATAGTGAGGCCTTTTTAACGAATTATACGGTGTGGGTTGCGAGCAGAGAGTCTCATGATGTGGGACACTACGATTTATTGTCATTTTAGTACAGGCGCGCGCACCCGCGTTGTTAGAGGATATCTGTGAGCACAGCAGAAAAAGACCGCGTCATTGACGAGTCGGGATTTAGGCCAAACGTTGGCATCGTAGTGACTAATTTAGATGGACAGGTTTTGTGGGGTAAGCGCGTAAAAGGCAGAAACTCTTGGCAGTTTCCTCAAGGCGGTATCAATGCCAATGAGTCCCCCGAAGAGGCGATGTATCGAGAACTGAGAGAAGAGGTAGGATTACTGCCTGAGCATGTAACTATTTTGGGGGTTACCAAAGGCTGGTTGCGTTACCGCTTACCCGCGAAGTTCATAAGGAAAAATGAGTCACCTGTCTGTGTTGGACAAAAGCAGAAGTGGTTTTTACTTAGGTTAGATGCCCCCGATGAATCTGTTCGCCTCGATCTTGATGACAAGCCAGAGTTTAAGGACTGGAAATGGGTCACTTATTGGTTCCCCATATCTGCCGTAGTGGACTTCAAGCAGCAAGTTTACAGATCGGCGTTGGCTGAGTTAATGACGTTTAGTTTGCCAAAGACAAAGCCGAGAAGGCGTTCGAGGCGAACATAGATTTAGCGAGAAGATCGAATTGCGTTTGATCTAGGTCTTAGGCAGTCGGTGGGGCAACATGATCGCGAGATCAGTAAAGGCAGGAGGGGCATATGATTCAGTATCCGCAGATAGATCCAGTTGCAGTCTCCCTTGGTCCTGTATCTATCTACTGGTACGGACTGACCTATGTCGGCGGGCTAATGTTTGCTTGGTGGCTTGGGAGGCAGCGAGCACGACTACCGAATTCCCCCATCGCTGAAGATCAAGTTGATGACTTGATTTTTTATGCAGCGCTCGGAATTATTTTGGGCGGTCGGATCGGTTACGCATTGTTCTACGGCGGCGGCTCCCTATTTGCCGATCCGCTTCGGATTTTTCGCCTGTGGGAGGGTGGTATGGCCTTTCACGGTGGCTTTATTGGTGTTGTCATCGCTATGTGGTTCTTGTGTCGGCACAAAAACATCGCGTTCCCGGCCCTGGTGGATTTTATTGCGCCGCTCGCGCCCGTTGGGCTCGCCTTGGGCCGGCTTGGTAATTTTATAAACCAAGAGCTGTGGGGCCGTCCGACCGATGTGCCCTGGGCGATGGTGTTCCCCAACGACCCTCAGGGGCTGGCTCGACATCCGTCGCAGCTATATCAGTTTGCACTGGAGGGTGTGCTGCTATTTCTCATCCTATTTTGGTTCACTCGGACGCCTCGTCCACAGTGGTCGGCAGCGGGACTCTTTTTGTTTGGCTATGGAGTTTTCCGGTCATTGGCCGAGTTTTTCAGAGAGCCCGATGCGCACATAGGCTTTGATGCGCTGGGCTGGGTGACTCGGGGGCAACTGTTATCATTACCGATGATCGCCCTGGGCTTGGCAATCATACTATGGGCCTACAGACGTAACGACAGGATTTAGGACTCAATACATGCAGCAATATTTGGATCTGATTAGGGATATACGTGACAACGGTGTAGATCGAGGCGATCGGACCGGTACGGGAACGCGGTCAGTATTTGGCCGGCAGCTTCGCTTCGATCTAGATGAGGGCTTCCCGCTCCTCACCACCAAGAAAGTGCATTTCAAAAGTGTCGTCAATGAGCTGATCTGGTTTCTAAGCGGTGATACCAATACGCAATGGCTCAGAGAAAATGGGGTATCAATCTGGGATGAGTGGGCCACAGAAGAGGGAGACCTTGGTCCTCTCTACGGTGCGCAATGGGTCCGTTGGCCGACACAGAGTGGCGAAGAAATAAACCAAATCGATTACGTGATCGATTGCCTGAGAAATAGGCCAGAAAGCCGACGCATTCTTTTTCATGCATGGAACGTTGAATATTTGCCCGATGAGTCGATGTCGCCACAAGAGAATGTAAAAGCAGGCCGCATGGCCCTCCCGCCCTGCCATTTGCTTTACCAGTTCTATGTGGCAAATGGCCGACTCAGTGCCATGTTGTATATTCGTTCGAGCGACGCCTTCCTAGGTTTGCCGTTCAATATCGCATCGGTGTCACTGCTGGTGCACATGCTCTGTCAGCAAGTAGACCTCGAGCCCGGTGAGGTGGTGGTAACCATGGGCGACTGCCATCTTTACCGAAATCATGCGGATCAAGTCGAAACGCAGTTGGCTCGGCGTCCCAAGTCGAGACCTCAGTTACACATCAGGCGTGTGCCAGCTAGTGTCTATGACTACCGCTTCGAGGATTTCGAGCTCGTCGGT
>ERZ802824.140-NODE-140-length-36445-cov-21.4085_pt1 | contig 36445 bp, 32 predicted proteins | sample MGYA00345650_ERZ802824 | MGnify/ENA primary metagenome ERZ802824 (study PRJEB30503, sample SAMEA104212361) | marine metagenome | biome: Westerlies Biome; feature: [SRF] surface water layer (ENVO:00010504) within the epipelagic zone...; material: water... | reverse complement strand
GCCGATGGTTTGCTCATCGCGCTGCCAAGCCGCCAGTGATGTGTTTTCCCTCATTCTTTACCTTCTTTTCTCTAATGATGCTCTAGCTACTACAGACGGCAGAACCATCCAACAAGGACGAAACGATGCCCGTATGTTCTAGCGTTGGCAATAAGACCGAGACAGGGTTCCCAAGGGTTCAATCGACGGAAATTGCAGAAACAGGCTCGTCAGGCTGGCCGATGTTTGCATGCAAAAAATCCAGCACGCGGCGGTATGCAATTTCGCGATTTTCTTCGTTATAAAAGCCGTGACCCCCGGCTTTGATTTGTAACCATTCATAGCTCTTCTCAGCGTTATCCAAGGCTGACTTCATCGCTTGCGCATGCTTAATCGGTGCGCGTTTATCAGCGGTACCGTGGATCAATAGCACGTTAGCCTCAATCTTCGCAGCGTTGTAAGTTGGTGATCTGGCTTGCTGCAGTTCTTTGTCTGTTCCCAGGGTTTGTCTCAAGTATTCAAGACCGCTCGAAGACTCTCGGATATCACCCTCTCGAAACATCATGGGCAAGTCGTATACGCCCATTGAACCGATCGCACATCGATACAACGCCGGTTCCTTCACAGCGCCCATCAACGCTGCGTAGCCCCCATAACTACTGCCATAGATGCAGATTCGCTGCGGGTCGGCAATTCCCTGCTCGATCAGTGAGCGCGTGGCGTCTGTTAAATCATCTTGCATGACACCACCCCATTGTCCTTGGCCAGCCGCCTCAAAGGACTTACCAAAACCACCACTGCCACGAAAGTTCAGCTGCAGCACGGCGTAGCCGTAATGCGCGAGCATTTGCACTGCCGAATCAAACCGCCAGCGGTCACGCACGAAATGTGGGCCGCCGTGAGGATGGACAACCATGGGTAAATTTTTCGACTGGTTCTGAGGCAAGGTCAAGTAGCCGTGCAGTTGTAAACCATCACGAGCTTCAATCGCGATCGGTCGTCGCTTCGCCATCCGTGCAGGGTCGACCTGTTCCATGTAGCGAAACAAAAACTCCAAACGCTTGTCGTCTCGGTGATAGAGGAAAAACTCACCCCGGTTGGTATCTGAATAGACGAAAGCAAGACTCATTCGACCGTCCTTGGTGGAACTGGTGATCACCACCTCGTTATCAGGAAAAACCCTGCGCAACGCTCTGTGTAGTACGGCCTTGTGATGTTGCTGGTCAGTATATTGGTATTCAGGAAGCCCAAACTCCGTGGCGACACCAATGATGTGACGCTGTTGATAGTCGAGCAAATAACGTGTCGGATCGACTGCGCCATTGTGATAAACCTTTTCCACACTCTGATCCCGAAGATCCATAAAGAAGAGGCCTTCAGTACCACCGTCCACATAGCCGGAAAAAAATACGCCTTGGTTGTCAGCGGCAAAGCTGATGGGTTGTGCATGGGATATCGACAACGTTCCTAACTCAAACTGCTGCCATTCGTCATCGTTGTTGTCGCGATAGTGAACAGTAGATCCAAAGCCCCGTCGCGCAACCGAAAACCGCACCTGTCCTTGGCTGTCCGCCAAGGCTCTTGCATGAGGCATCGGCAACATCCCTCGTTTCTTCTTTTTTCCCGTCAGCACATTCAGACGATAAATAATCGGCAGCGCGTGTTCACTTGACACCCACGTGTTGCCTTGGAGACGCCAAGGATAAAAGGAAATCAAAATATGTTTTTCGTCATCCGGCAGCGTATCGATGATGTCGTAATGACCGTAGTCGTTTTGTTTCCGACTGAGGTGGGAGCCGGTTTGCATCCGGCCCGACTGCCAGCCCAGTAAAAACTTATGTTTGGAGCCATCAACATTCACGCCAATCAGTTCGCCAATGTCATACGGCGTATTGTCCCACGCGCGAGATTCGCGCGTGCCGTACACTAGGCGGTCATTTGCAACCCAAGTAACGTCGCCGACGCTACGATTGCGCCCGCGGACGAAAAAGCTGCTCAGAGGCTTGCGAGTCTGCAAATCGAGCACCGCTAACTTTTCCTCACCATCCTGTCGAAATACCACAGCCAGATAACTGCCGTCAGGTGAAATCTGGGCAGTACGAATGGCCGTATCGCTACTAAATACGGAAATAGGTAGCTTCGTTTGGGCTTCGCTCACTGACGCAGATTCAGCTGCAACGAAGCTAGCTGACCATGCGCCCAAGGCCATAAACAGAAAATAACGAAACATGGCTGATTCCTCGTAACGTGGAATCACGAAAATACTCAGGGCCGCAGCGCTAACAAAGCGTCATCGGGTAACTTCCGCTCAATTTGGAAAGTGCATCACGTTTCACGAGCAGATTCGGGCATCTAAAGTCCAGATACTTGGGAGTTGACCTGATAACGACGAGCAAGGATCGTTGGTTGGCTCAATCACCAAGCAGCCATTTCATGACCCTCAACCAGCAATTTATCGATCTTGGCAATGCCACCCGCGAGCTCATCGGCCTGCTCAATGAGGCCGACGAGCGCTTCTGGGTCATGTGCATGCAGCGAGCACTACCCAAGATTGAGGATCACGAACTAGCGGGGGCTACTCTGGTGCTCGGATGCTATGGCGGCATGGACACTTTTTCGGATCTGCAGCTCAGTAAAGACCTGATAGATTCTGACCCTGTGCGGTATCGCAACTTGAATGGTCGCCTCGACCACTTGCGCACCAAAACCTTTGAAGCGGCTAGGAGCATCGCTGCGCGACAAACGTGGTGATCCGCGCACGGAACTAGCAGGCCAAGGACAAGGAGGGAATGACGATGGAACTATGGACTGCGGCGACTCCCAACGGCTGGAAGGTCAGCATTATGATCGAAGAGCTGATTGAAGCCGGCGTAAATCTGGGTGAAGTCAGCGTAAGAAATATCAACCTCGCCAAGGGCGAGCAGTTCGCCGAAAAGTTTTTAGCGCACAACCCCAACGCAAAAATTCCGGTTTTGCTCGACGGTGAGCGGAGCGTCATGGAGAGCTGCGCGATCTTGCAGTATCTAGCAGAGAAGTTTCCGACTTCGTTGTTACCCGAAGGTGAAGCGCGCTGGGACATTTTGCCTTGGGTGTACTGGCAGGCTGCCAATGTTGGCCCCGTATTCGGGAACAAGCTCAGCTATACCCGTTACATGGACAGCGTTGCACAAGACGCCAAGGCCCATCCACTAGAGCGATTTGGCACCGAGGCTCTACGACTCGCCAGCGTTATGGACAGGCAACTGCAAAATCACAAATGGGTGGCGGGCGATACGTTCAGTATTGCCGACATTGCCCTGTATCCGTGGCTGCGCGGCTGGAAGTGGAGCAAGGTCGATATCACCCGCACTCCCGCCGTACTGGACTGGGTAAATCGGGTGAGAGCGCGGCAAGGGGTTGAGCGCGGTATCGCCTATGGCGTACCCGCAGGCGAAATCGACCAGTGGAGCGAGGAGCGCAAAGCCCAGTACCGCAGGAACGGAGCCCAGATCGCTAACCCAGCGAACCAAGGCTCCGCCGAATAGAGCGCGTTAAAATTTGGCGAAGTCAGGCTCGCGGCGTTCTTTGAACGCTGCTATCGCTTCTTGGTTGGCCGGGCCACCCATGAGGCTGCCCAAAGCCGCGGTCTCGATTTCGCTCGCCTCGCGCAGCGCTTCACGACGCGGCGCCATGAGCATTTCCTTGGTTGTAATCAGTGAGGCCAGAGGTTTCGCGGCGAGCACTTGAGCCTGCTCCATAGTGCGCGCAAGCAGCTCGACATCTGCAACAACTTCAAAGGCGAGGCCATAGGTCTTGCAGGTTTGAGCATCGAGCCATTCGGAACTCAGCAGCACCCAATTCGCCATTTGTGGGCCCATCAGGGCGGGAAATGTCACCGTGCTCGCCGCCTCAGCGGTAAGACCGAGTGCCGTGAACGGACAGCGCAGCTTGGCGCTCTCAGCCATAAACACAAGATCCACAAGGCCCGTAATCGTGCAACCGAAGCCCACGCCGACCCCGTTAATGGCAAGCAATATGGGTTTGGGAAATTCGATGAAGGCTTCGAACATACCCTCAAAGCCGTGCACAGGCGCCGCCTGCTTGCTGGGGCTATCTGCCAGGTCCATACCGGCAGAAAAAGCCCTGCCCTCGCCGGTGATGATCAAAACTTTCACGGCATCATTTTCAGCAGCGGCCAGAAGCTCTTCGGCTACCGCATCGAACATTGCGCCGTTAAAGGCGTTTAACGCTTCGGGTCGATTGAATCGCAGCACGCGCACCGCGCCCTGATCGTGTGTTGTCGTCAACATTCTTATTTATTCCTTGTTTCGTCTGGCAAATACTTCATGCGCGCCTGCTCGCCTAACGGCGCTGAAACCCCCTGCAATATCGCGACATCTGCCACAGAAGCCTCCCAGCGATGACAAGCGAGCTGCTGGTAAGCATCGCTCTTATACCAAGCATCGGCCGAGACTTTATCTGCAAATCGAATCAGCACCGTGCGCGTATGCGGCCACTGGCCTTCAAGCACGGTAGGTGCTTCGTCCACTGCAAGCATCTCGCCGCCGTATTGCCCAAAAATCTCCATGAACCCAGCCTCATATTGGGCATAACGTTCTCGATTATGGATGTTGATCTGTGCGATCAAATAAACGCTCATCACTGCCCCCGTTTCATGTGCGATCGTAACGGCAATCGCCGAGTGGCACACCCATCGGATGCATCTAAAGCTGCATATCCCATTAGGCAAGGAACAGATCGAATGGGGGAGAGCGCGAAAAAGTAAGAGGCAAGAAAAGGGATTCGCGCCCACTGCTGACGCTGTGGTCACGTGGGCATTGAAAGTGATCACAAAAAGTGCGCGCGAATCCAAAACCGTATGATCTGGAGTGATGAGGCAATTTTAGTTAATTACACTCACGTAGATATTTGACAGAAATTATCATACTAAGGCGACAAACCCAAAGCTAACCTTTGGTGCATGTCTAGTCTTCATGAACGTATTACCAAGGCACGCAAAACGCGTGGCTTGTCCCAAGCCAACTTCGCCGAGCGGTTGGGTGTTACCAGAACAGCCTGCAGTCACTGGGAGACTGGCAGAGCCAAACCGTCGACCAAACACATTGAAAAAATCGCCAAATTACTGGGAATCGATGCCAACTGGCTCATCAGCGGTGTCAGAACCAAGAGCGATCGTTTAGCTGATAGGACCGAGCATTCGAATACGAACCTCACGCTTGAATCGCGAGCCTCGTACCCGGGATTGTTCGATAGAGAAACGCAAAAAGTTGCCGCAGATTACTTTTCCCTCTCCCGAGGCCAACGCAAGCTGGTCAGAGACCTGATCAAAGCATTGCATTCCTGAGGCCGAAGAGGCCACTCGCTGTCGAGCCGCCACCGTCTGTTCGAAAAAGGCATCACAACGCCTGATACCAAAAGTTAACAACCAATCGGCGGAGCGCGTAAATTCAAGAACGAAAAGCCCAGCGTAGTGTTTCGGCGAATAAAGCACCGCCATGACGCAAGTTATGGCCTCCGGTGCCGAACTCAAAGCGATGATCGTATCCTGCGTATGCCAGCGCCGCTGCCATCTGTTGATTTGCGAGCGGCCAACTCCCGGTCACGATATCGGCATCGCGCTCCCCGCTCTGTAAAAACACCCGTAGTGGTTTACGTGGCGTGCTGCGTATCAAATACGGGTAGTTATTCGCCCCGCGAATGTTCGTAAACGAGCCGCAGTGACTGATCACTCGCGCAAAGTGCCCGGGAAAATACCAAGCCGCGTTGAATGCACAGACACCCCCACTGGATATACCGACTAGGCCGCGCCGTGCGGGATCTGTGGTGAATTCGGCCTGTAGCTCGTTTTGCACAAACGGCAGTACGTCGCGCAGCAGGAACTCGCCGTACAAAGCAGTGCAAGAATCGTATTCGAAGCTGCGCTGACGATGGGCAAGGTGAAAACGCACCTGCCTGTCTGGTTCTGACGCGGCTTTTTCTGGCACGCCTGGCATCACGAATATGGCGGCAGTCGGCGCCAGCTCGCCTTGGTTGAACATACTCTCCAGCACCCGAGGAACCCGCACCGCTCCTTTATCATGACGGTAGGCCTCCCCGTCATTAAAGACGAGCAAGTTCAGCGGACTTTCACCCTGTCCCGCTGGCGGCAAATAGACGCTGATCTTGCGCTGGGTGTCGGGATATATCCCGCTATGATTCCATTGCTCAAAGGTATGAATCTCGCCCTCGAGTTCCGCGGTGCTCTGGGCCTCAGCACAAGGGTGGTAGTGAAGATCGCCGGCAGTAGACAACGACGCGTCGATATCGCTGATTGCCCGCCCATTCACTTGGTAATTACGGGGGTGCAGGTCCTCCCAAGGCACATCGAGACCGAGAGACTGATAGGTTTGAATATCCATGTGTTTGCTCTTTCAGTGCGGTCAGTTCACAAGTGCCTGATACACCCGCGCCCTCAGCTCACGGCGAATCGGATAGGTCGATGAAGGCACCAACTGCGTGAGGAAAACCACAAAAAGATCTTCTGCAGGATCGACCCAAAAAAAGGTGCTGGCAGCGCCACCCCAGTGGTGTTCGCCGACGGAGGTGATGATCGACGCTTTTACTGGGTCCAGCACCACGGCAAAACCCAAGCCGAAGCCGATGCCGTCGTAGCTGGTCTCGCTCCATACTGGCTGGCCCATAGCAGCCATATCACAGTTGTTGGGCAATTGGTTCGTTCTCATGTAGCACAGTGTTGACGGCGCTAGTAAGCGCTCACCTTCCAGTTCGCCCTCGTTGATGAGCATCTGACAAAAACGCGCGTAATCACCGATAGTGCTCACCAATCCACCGCCCCCCGAACACGACATCGGTTCCTCAAAATAGACCGATTGGGTTGAAGACTCCTGCAGCACAAGACCGCCACGCTCCTCTTGAGGCACCGGTGCTGCCGCACCGCCAACAGAACTCATATCGCCGCCCACCGCAGGGCCATAAAGCGCAGCGAAACGATGTCGGGTTTGTTCAGGCACCGAGAAACCCGTGTCCACCATTTTCAGGGGTGCGAATATGCGTTGGCGAAAGAAATCCGCGAGACTCATACCCGACAAGACCTCTACTAAGCGACCTAGCACATCGGTGGCAACCGAATAATTCCACTGGCTGCCAGGCTGGCAAAGCAGTGGTATCGACGCCAATCGCCTAGTCATCTGTGCGAGTGATTCTGAATGACTTTGAAACTCAATCGCCTGCTCGCGGTATTGCGCATCCACCGGTGTGCTATGCATAAAGTGATAGGTCAAACCTGAGGTATGACTCATCAGTTGCTTGACGAGCATCGGTGAGCGCTGCTCTTCTACATCAGTAATGGGTGCATCACCCCCGCGCCAGACAGGCGTATCGCCAAACTCGGGCAAATATTTGGCAACGGGGTCATCAAGCTGAAAACACCCCTCTTCGTAGAGCATCATCGCGGCCACGGTGGTAAGCGGCTTGGTCATAGAATAGATGCGCACGATGGTATCCGGGGCGAGCACCTTGCCGTCTTCCTTGTCGGCGAAACCCGCGCACTGCAGGTAGGCAATTTTTCCTCGGCGCGCAACGAGCGCGCTTGCGCCCGCAAGTTTGCCCTCACCAACTTGCTGCTCTAGCCAGCGGGTGATCCGCTTAAGACGCTCTTGGGATACCCCGACAACCGACGGGTCAACTTTCTCCAGCATCATGTCCTCTCCTCACTGGAACTCTCTATGTGCGCGCTAATAGTGGTCGGCGCAATGTGGTGCGAACGTTGTGGAAAATAGCCGGTCTGCGATGGCGATGCCTTGCTCACTACCCGATAGCTGTCCCCAATTCGCCAGCGTGCGCGCGGAATACATGCCGCTATAGAGACCCGCCAGGGCTCTTACCGACAGTTCAACATCCGGGGCATCGCTCACCGCATTTACCTGCGCATCGTTCGCTAAGCCACTTGTCGTCTCGAGGCACCATGTGCCGTTATTCCAAGGGGCTAAGTCGTCCCCAGCGATGCCCAGCACGAGGCGTTCTTGATGGCCGTAGCCGCGCTGAGCCAGCGCGGCTGCCGCATCGACAATGCGCCACCACGTTGCTTCCGTGTCCTTGGTGTGCAGCATTCGCGGTTCAGCCATGAGACTGGGTGCTGGGTCATCGAGGGGCGCGTTAGCCCAACTGACGCGGCCCACCAGGTCGTGCTTAGCAAAAAACTGCCAGAGACTTTTACAGGCATCCATGTCGAGCCAGGCAAAGTCACGGATCTTGATCTCTTGCGGCCGCGAGGCGTGTTGTACCTGACCTGCGCGCAGCGTATATACCGCGTAACCACGGGGAGCCTCGGTGGGTCCAACCATGGCCACATAAACGGGCCCGTCCGCCGCGCTGCTTCCTTCTTCCGCCAGCACAGAATTCAGCCACAGTGACTTGCCGCGGTGCAGATAGCCGGTGCGCTTGGCGATGAACGTCTTATACACCTCGCGTATCGCATCCAATACTGCGGCGGGACGATGCCGGCTCACGGTATACGTCTTTGCGGGAGGCTCACCCATTAATGCGATATCTGCGGTATCGATAGCGTACTGGCGGTTCATACCCGAAGGCGCAAAGCCATAGCGCTGATAAATCGCGGCCTGAGAAGCCCACAGCCCGGCCACACTCTGGCCCCGCTCGCGCTGCTGCGCAAACGCTCGCGTCATAATCTGGCGCAACAACCCTAGGCGCCGATATTCTGGGCGCGTGCCCACCACTGATATACCCGCCATGGCCATGGCTCGGCCATTGGCGCGAATTGTAAAAGGAAATGCTGCATAGGAGGTGGCCATCAAGGGATGACCGTTCTCGTCTTGCGCTGATCGATCAAAGGCACACAGCGTCCATTCAGGCTTGGTGCCAGCTGCGGCGATATTGTCCTCGCCGTCGCCGAAGGCGCCCCCATAAGAATAAGACGCCATCAAACCCAACTGACCCATTTCTTCGGCCTGGGCCGGACGAATATCAAAGTCCATTGGGTTGCCTTGAGGAGTGCTTACTCTGCAGCGCTGACGCCCTGTACGGCCAGCGCTTCATTGTTGAGCAGCCCACCACTTCGAGCAGCCCGCTAGGCCGCAGAAAAACGCGCCAAACGCTCAGAGATCAAAGCATCGGCCTCGTTCATAATACGATCCATCAATTCTTGAACCGTTGGAATGTCGTATACCAGTCCAGCGACCATGCCGCAGGACCACGCGCCCACATCCATGTCGCCTTCGGTCATCACCTTGGGGTAAACGCCTGCTACTTCGCCAACAATATCTTCGAACTTAAGATCACTACCCATGGCTTTTTCTTTCTCGAGCAGGCGCTCTACCGCAGGATTTGTGAGCACTCGCTCGGTGTTGCGCAAAGGACGCATAACCAAGCGGGTATCTAATTCAGACGCATTAAGAATCGCCTGCTTCACGTTGTCGTGTACTGGGGCTTCCTTGGTTGCAATAAAGCGCGTACCCATGTTCATGCCTTCCGCGCCCATAGCCAGAGACGCGACCAGGGAGCGCGCGTCTGCCATGCCACCAGAAGCAACGAAGGGGATCTCTAGCTCGTCCGCAGCACGTGGCAGCAAAATGAAGTTCGGAATGTCATCCTCGCCGGGATGGCCACCGCACTCAAAACCATCCACTGAAACGGCGTCACAGCCGATGTCTTGAGCCTTAACCGAGTGGCGCACCGAGGTGCACTTGTGGATGACCTTAATGCCCGCCTCTTTGAGCTGTGGCATCCATTTCGCCGGATTGTTGCCCGCGGTTTCCACTACTTTAACGCCGCTTTCGATAATCGTGTCGACCAGACCCGGATAATCAGGAGGAGTAAGCGATGGCAGGAAGGTTAGGTTTACGCCGAAAGGCTTATCGGTCATTTCTTTGCAGCGCGCGATTTCATTGGCCAGCTTTTCCGGCGTGCCTTGAGTCAGGCCAGTAATGATGCCCAGCCCACCGGCGTTGGATACCGCTGCAGCCATTTCGGCCAAACCTACATAGTGCATGCCGCCCTGGATCACTGGGTGCTCGATACCGAAGAGTTCTGTAATTCGCGTTTTCATAGGAAGTTTTACCTTATTGTTAATAGTCGGGCGCGAGCCGGCCCGTGATGCTGACGGAGCCAGCCTTCTACTGTCAACAGACACCCCGGCCGACTGACAGGCACATCACACCCCGACCTTGTAGCGCGCAAGCACCAGCGGCAGTTGCGCGCGACCCTGAAACGGTTCGTCGCCGAGATAGACTGTTGGCGCATAGGAAACGCCTCTCGTTTTAGCCTCTTCATAGGCAGCGCTCAGTGCCGCAAGACCCGGGCCTTGGGTATAAGCAGTCCAATCGGCCTCGGCAAACGACCGCGCGCCCAATGTGAGGCGCAGAAGCTCGGTAATGGTCGACAGTACAGCAATATCTGCCTGCTCTTGCCAGAGACCGGTAAAAACACGCTGCACATAGTCGTCGAGGTGATCCGGCGCGATCTCACTCAACCACAGCAAGCCCATGTTGGCTAAAGCACAGTCGCCATCGAGATAAATGTTTTGCAGTGGGTGCGGCGCGTAGCGCTGAATATCTGCGGCGATGTATTCCCCACGCACGCGGCGATGCCGCGCGGCCCTATCTTCATCCTGTGCGTAGGCGGCAGGCTTATTGAGCGGTTTGTGCTCAAAGGGGTGCCAAGACAGCGATAGTCCCTGCGCCCTTGCTGCCATCAGCGCTGGCAGCGCCAGATAACTGTTGGGGCTTTTAAAATCGAAGTACACCGGCAGCGTGTGCTGATTTTGGGTGATACCAGGCTGGGACGCGCACTGTTCCAGCGCCGCGCGTTGCAGCCCTGAGGGCAGCGTATAGGCCACATCCGGCAGCGGTTCCTGCTGATTCGACAGCAGCGCAGCGATTCTTGGCAAATGCTCACGGCCAAAGAACTGCTCAAGCTTGCCTGTGTCGCCGATGTGCTCGGGTAGCTGATAGGTGGGCACACCGTAGACGCCACGATCAAAAGTACTGGCCTGGGCCTTGTCGTTGAATGCCGCGCCGTCGCCTTGGGCGAATGCGGCGAACCCTTCGGTCGGCGCGCCAATCTGGGCCAGCACCGCGACGATGGCATCGAGATCCTCTGCGTCGAATTGCCGCCGCCAAAAGGGCAGATAAACCGCGTCAAGATAGCGTTGCAGCCAACCCTTGGGATCATTTTGCGATGCCAGGCTTTCATGCCGTTTCAGCCACCACATACCCATGGCGGGTAGATTGGTATCCCAGATTTTCACGGTGCCGCGAATGGTCAGATCCACCAAATTAGCGTATCGACGACAATCGAAGTAGGCGTACTTCACACCTGACCACTGCTCTTGGCTGCGATTTTGTGTTTCGACCTTGCCGTCTTTGGCCAGCTTTGCTGTGCCCAGATAACTACCAATGTCGAGCACGAACGGCCGCCAATCGGCCTGCAAACCCAACTCAGCCAACATCTGGCGGGTTGGCTCAATGGCGAGGAACGCGTAGGGACTTTTAAAATCGATATGCACGATCAACGGCGCAGGGCTTGTCGCCAGCTGATGTACGTCTAGCGACTGGCCTGTAGCTGTGAGGGGTATGAGCGTGTCCATCGTCTACTCCAAATCAGGGTGCCGCGCCCATGACCTCTGCACCGGGGCGGTATGCGCGCAGCAAGTTCTGCTGCAGGGAGGCCTCATCGAACAAGGGCGCGTGCAGCACTTCGTTGGCGTAATCTAGCGCCTGATCACTGTAGTGGGGGGACGCCTCATCAAGTGTGGCACTGCCAAATTGATGCACGCCCTCAACGTTTAGCTCGCCTTCGGCATCCCACGCGACCAAGTAATACAGCCCGTCACCCGCAACATTGGTGAGGAAACCGTCCGCTTGCAAACCTTGGCCATAGATGGCGCGCAAAATATCTGGCCCACCGCCCACGGGTACATTGACCTCGCCTCGCACGTGACGATTAACCTCACCCCAGGGCGGGTCTAGCTGGCCCTTCGCATCGAGCAAGCCCTGCGCGCAATCGCCAAGCAATGCCGCCACGGCAGCGGCATCATGTGATTCGCGCTCGTCGTCCCGCTCCGCGGCGAGCAGCACACAGGTGCCCAGCGCGGCGCTGGTGTTATCCACATCGGTGCCTAAATCCCACTGCTCAATCACACGTTGTGCGCGCTGCAAGACGCTGTCTGAAAACTGCTGGGCCTTAATTTTTTCGAGGTAGGCAACGTAGTGGGTAGCCGGTGAATAGAACTTGTCGTGCTTGATGGCGGAGAATTCGTCGGCGCTGATGGTCGGCCCAAACTGCGCGAACAGTTCAAGACCACGATGGGCGCGATTGGTCATATCCATTTGAAAACCATGCTCAGGCGCATAGGCACTCTGCTGAGGATTTTCTGATTCGGCGGTAACGTTAAATGGCGTTTGATTGGCGCTGAGCACGAATCCGCTCTGCGGATTGGTCACTTGGGGCATTTGCGAAAACGACAGGGTCTCGTCCCAAATCAGCGATGCATCATTACCCGGCAGATATTGCTGCCAGTCGTATCGAATATCCCGCTTCGGCGTCAGCGAATTGTGCAGATACATGATGTTCCCCACTTTATCTGCGTACACATAGTTAAAGCTCGCGAAAGATCGCATGCGCATGGCGTCTTTCCAGTCGGCGAAGTCTTTGGCGAGATTCATGCGATACCACTGCTCTACCTGGCGCATCTCGCCCATGCCCGCATAGCGAATGGCATAGGTGCCGTGCTCGGTGCGCAGCACTGGGCCATGCTCAGAGCGCAGGCCTTCACGGCGCACCGTCCATGGAAAAAAGCCCCACAGCCTGAGCTTCAATTCGATTTCGCGAACCTCTAGATCGCGCCACTGACCGTCGAGTTTGTACTGATTCTCATTTTCTGGATTGATCTCCAGCACATAAACATCGACCAAGTCAGGCCGATTAACCGTCACGCCCCAGGCCAAGTTTTCGGTGAAGCCGACAAAGATCGACGGTGTGCCCGGAAACAGCCCACCCATCACATCCAATCCTTCGGCGCTCTTGATATGGGCCTCATACCAGGCCACTGGCCCCGTTGCGGGCTGATGGGAATTGATGGCAATGCGAGTCGCTCCCTCATCGGAAATATGCGGGGCAATGGCGAATGCGTTGGAACCCACCGGCACCCCGGTCATCATGATTTCTGGTGGGGGTTGTTTGAGTATCTGCGGCGCTTCCAACAAAGGCTCCTCGTCAGTTTTGCGTAACGTGGGCACAGCGGGCTGACGAATGACGTCGCTGATATCGCGTTGCCGTTCACTGCTCATGACTTCGCGAATCACACCGTCGAAACCGTAGAACATGAGATGTCGGACCATAAATCCCGCCACAATATCCTTAGCGGTGACTGGCAAAATACGTTCGTCTACCTCGTCTGGATGCAGCGCCGCGTAGTAATTCAAGCCGTCGGCGTAGGCTTCAATATAGGCACGCACCGCTGGACTTAAGTCCCACCGATAGCCCGCATCGAGGGTTTGCCAAATACCCAACCAGTTCACCAGAAAGTCAGTCACCACACCGTCTTGCCCGTTATAGAGCCCACTGTTACCTCGATAAAACGGCATAGAGTCTTCAATTAACTGCCAGTTGTCCTCGGCTTGGGCATAGGCAAAACCAAAGGCGGTATCTGCATTGCGCTCGCCCAGCACGTGAGGCACGCCGCGAATGTCTCGGCGAATGGTCACATCGTATTGATCGCCCAAGTACAGATAGTCGTCGGCGACGAAGTCGGTGTCGGCGCAGCCAACCAAGATCGCCAGCCCACATACCGCACCAAAACCTTGGAACCATAACCGCACTTCGTCTCTCCTGAGGATTCACTTGGGTTTCTAAAAAAGCTCGTTAGAGTGCCATAGCGTCATGAGCGAGACAAAGTCAGGTTGGGATAACACAACGACTTATGGATACTGTGCTTGACACTTGTCCACCGTGCCCGCACTCTGCGCGCCGCTTCATGCACTAGCGCACCAATTTGGGTGCGCGCCAAGCCAACCCCACTCGATGCGTGCGTTTGCTTGATCTACATGACGCTAATCGATGCAAACTGCGCTCGCGCGCCAACCGATTTTGGCATACGCGCGAACAACCGGCTCACACATGCTGTTCGAGCTAACCCGAATACGCGGCAACCATCCAATGCAACCTACGGTAGACCTGTAGACAACCCGTGCAGCGCGATCATTGCGTGCACATTTAAGGACGTACCATGACCGATGGACCTTTTGCCGCGCTAGGGCTGCACCACAGCTACTGCGATACCGTCGCCAGTATGGGTTTCGAAGAACCCAGCGACATCCAGCGCGCAGCCATACCCGAAGTGCTTGCGCACAAAGACATTCTTGGCATTGCCCAGACCGGCACAGGCAAGACCGCTGCCTTTGGGCTACCGCTGCTGCAAAACTTGGTGCAGGAAGCCGCCCAGCGCCAAGGCGAGATGCGCGCCAAACCTCGCCATCCTCGCGCACTGATCTTGGCGCCAACCCGCGAACTTGCGCTGCAAATACATGACGAGTTAGGCCGGCTGACCGGCAAATCTAAAATGAATCACGCCTGCGTCATTGGCGGCGTGAATCAAAACCCACAGGTGAAAAAACTCCGTGCCGGTGTCGACATTTTGGTCGCGGCGCCAGGCCGCCTGCTGGATTTGATGAACCAAGGCCACATCGACTTGAGCGACACAAAATTTCTAGTGCTCGACGAATGCGACCGCCTGATGGATATGGGCTTCATTCCCGATGTTCGGCGCATCATCAAGGCCATGCCAAAAGAGCGCCAAACGCTGCTGTTTTCAGCGACCATGCCCACTGAAATTGCCAAGCTCTCTAAAGAGATTTTGCGCAAACCTGTACGGATAGACGTGACACCGGAAGAAGTCACCGTCGCCAAAATTGAGCAGAAGGTCGTACATGTCAAAACTGCACAGAAACGCGCAGCGCTAGAGCACTTACTCAGAGATGCCAGCTTAGTGCGCGCCATCGTTTTCACCCGCACCAAGCATGGCGCCAACAAAGTAGCCCGCCAGCTCAATGCATCAGGCTTTGTCGCCGAAGTCATTCACGGCAACAAGAGCCAGGCAGCGCGACAACGGGCGCTGGAGAATTTCAAATCCGGTGATGCATGGATCTTGGTCGCCACGGACATTGCGGCGCGGGGTATCGATATTCGCGCCGTTTCTCATGTGTTTAATTACGAACTACCCCACGAGCCAGAGAGTTATGTACACCGCATTGGGCGCACGGCAAGGGCCGGCGCAGGCGGCGCCGCGTGGGCCTTGGTTGACGCCTCTGAGGTGGGTCGACTGAAAGCCGTACAGCGCTTTACCAAGCAAACCCTAGAGCGGGTTACCCTCGATGTGGACTTGGATGCAGCAACCCAGCAGCTGGCGCCGGCAAAACCTGCCTCGACAGAAGAAGACCAAAACAGCAAAAGGCCTGCAGCGAAGCGTGGTGGACCACGCCAAGGCACCAACCGCAACAGCGAAACCGCCGGCAAGCGCCCCAACAAGCGACGGCGCAAACCAAGCTCAGACAACAGGTCCGAAGGCAAATCCCAAGAAAAGAAAGACAGTCAACGGGAGGTCGACGGCAATCGCCCGGACGTCAGCAATGCCAATCGCGACCCCTATGCAGAGCAGCGACGCAACAACAGACGTCGCCCGAGCAATGGCAGAAACGGCGGCAACCCGAACCCAAGGAGCGGCGCCAACAAGGGCAACAGCGGACAAGGTAAAAGCACGGCAGGGATCGAAGGCGGGGATCGACCACCGAAGCGGCGCCGCAGAGCGAATTCAAGCAATGCCTAACAGGGTTCTCGCTTGCTAGGCGCGACTCGCAACCTCAATACGTGTAAGAGGCGGCCGCTGCCGGAGCGTCGTTAGCCCACACCTCTGGCTCTAAACTGCCGGCCCTTTATTTTGTGTTGGTTGAGCAGTCGCTGCGCCACACTCGTATGCTCTTTTGCGATGGCGACATAGCTGACCATGGGCAGAATGTCGATCTTGCCCACGGCGTCAGCACCCAGTGCCCCACCGGCAGTCAGCGCCCCAAGAATGTCACCGGGGCGGAGTTTTTGCTTGCGACCACCATTGATCTCCAGGGTATGTACGTTGGGGGTTGCCAGCGTTAGTTGCGCGCCTTGTTCGTCGCTTTGCGGCCCACTGCCGTCGGCTCGCCACAGACGCATGGCGCCGCGGTTCAGATTAGTTTCTATGACCTTTAACCGCGACATCTCTCGATCTGACACCAGAGATATCGCCGCGCCGTTGCGTCCGCTGCGACCCGTGCGCCCAATTCGGTGCACATAGTTCTCCACCTGGTGCGGTAACTCAAAGTTAAAGACCGCGTCGACGTCATCGATGTCCAGCCCCCGAGCTGCAACATCTGTCGCGACCAGCACATTGGCACTGCCATTGGCAAAGCGGACCAACGTTTGGCTGCGGGCCTGCTGCTCCATATCGCCGTGCAGTGCGACGGCGCCAATACCCACCTGCTGCAAAGTCCGGCTGACCACGGCGCAGTCATTCTTGGTATTGCAAAACACTAAGTTCAGCTTGCCGCCAAAGTGATGCAGGGTCTCACTGAGCACCTGTGTGCGGCCCGCCAGATCGCGGTGAGGGGCATGACACCAATATTCGTCTATGGCTGGTGCCGCTTCGGTCTGGGTGACATCGACGCGCACCGCATCCGGGCAAAGTGCCGCGACGACCTTGGCAACTTCATCGGGAAATGTCGCGGAAAAGAGTAGGTTCTGTCGTGGCGTCGGCAAGAAACCTAGGATGGCATCAATTTCGTCGGCGAACCCCATGTCGAGCATTCGATCCGCCTCATCCAGCACCAAGGAACTCAGCCCGTGCAGATATAGTGTTCCTTTGTGCAGATGCTTAAGCACCCGACCAGGTGTGCCGACGATAATGTGCGCACTGTGCTGCAGCGAGCCTATTTGCGGACCAATGGCCACGCCACCGCAAAGAGTCACAATTTTGGTATTCGCTAGGTTCTTTGCCAGTGACCGAAAACTATCGGCAACCTGATCCGCCAGTTCCCGAGTTGGGCACAGTACCAAGGACTGCACGTGGAACTTTGTCTCCTGCAAATGCTGCAAACAGCCCAGGCCAAAGGCCGCTGTCTTACCGCTACCCGTACTGGCTTGGGCGACCACGTCGGCACCGGCGAGCACATGGGGTAGCGCAGCTGCTTGGATAGTGGTCATCTCGTTAAACCCGAGACGCTGCAGCCGCTCCTGCAGTTGTGGTCGTAATTCAAGTGAGGAAAAGAGGCGTTGGTCCGTCATGGCGGCAGCTTACCGCGTTTGCACCTAACAAGTGTGTTTGGCGAGAAAATCTTCTGCAGCGGCAAAAATGATTTGGCGTCGCTCGCTCTTCAATCGATCCAGCGCCCGAGGCATCAGCGCCAGTCGCGGGTTGCTGCCAAAGAAGTCGCGATTCTTATCGATAAAGCGCCAATACAGGCCATCCATAACGTCGGTCCACGGCCCCTTCTTGTAGTCGCTCATTTTCAACAGGTAATTGGAGCCACAGATGTAGGGCTTGGTGGCGAAAATGCCGCCGTCGCTAAAGATGCCCATGCCATAAACATTTGGCCCCATGACCCAAGAAGACGAGTCGACGTACATCTCCATAAACCAGCGATGCACGGCTCTCGGTTCGATCTCGCACAAGGTCATGAGATTGCCCACAACCATGAGTCGAGGAATATGGTGCGACCAGCCGGACTGTTGAGCTTCCTTAATGGCCACATCCAGCGGCTCGATACCGGTGTCGCCGGTGTACCAAGCGTCGGTTAACTGGCGCTGGTGTTGCCAAAAATTTTGCGCATGCTGCTGGTGACTGAAGTGCTGATAAATACCGCGAATAAACTCCCGCCAGCCAATGACCTGACGCAAAAATCCCTCCAGGCTTTGCAGCGGTATCTGCCGCGCCTTAGCGGCCGCCAAGGTGCGCTCTACGATATCGCTGGGGGTGATCAGGCCAAGGTTCAATACCGGACTGAGCACACTATGAAAGAGCGTTTTCGAGCGCTGACTGATGGCATCTTCATAAGGCCCAAACATCGCCAGGCGTTGATCAAGAAAGTCGTCGAGCCACGCCAAGGACTCTTGGCGGGTCACCGGCCATCTGAAGCCATCCACGGACCCGGGATGCGCCGCAAACATCTCGCTGACCTCATCAGCCACTTGGGCAACCACCCCGTCTTGATGAGGTGACGGCAACTCCGGCGGCTCTACATCCTTGGGTAGCTTCTTACGGTTGTCCTCGTCAAAGCTCCAACGCCCGCCCTGTGGACTGCCATCAGCCTCCAGCAACACATCAAGACGCCTGCGCTGGAATTTGTAGAACGAGGCCATCTGCACCTTCGAGCGACCGTCGAGAAAACTGGCAAAGGTCTCTCGATCACACAAAAACATGGGCGAAGGCAGCGCTTGACGCGCTACACCGACATCGATGCTCCATTGCGCTAGTCGCGCCTGCATGGCCTTGCCCTCGACCTCGAAGTGGCAAAGCTCAGTGACGCTGTGCTCCTGAACGAGGCGCGTCAAGGTCGCCATAAACTCGTCGATTGAGCTTGCCGACAAGTCCCCAGCCGCGGCTTGCGCATCGGCCAGCGATTGGTAGGCGACATCGATGCCTGCCTCGCGCAGCGACTGTGCATGACTGCGCATAGCGGCCAACACCAGTACCAGCTTTTGCTGGTGATAGGCAAAGTGCTGACACAAAAAACGATCCTCGATCATGAGCACGCAGTCGACGTCGGCAGCTTGTACATGGGACGGCGGGAACAACTGGTTACCGAGAATTAGCATGGCGCGTTTATGCTTCATGGCGCCACCTTGACCACCGGCAAACGCACTGAAGGCTGGCAGGTATGGCATAGATAAATCCGCCGACCGCTGACCTCGATGCGCTCAACCGTGCTACCACAGTGATAACAATCTTCGTTTTGCCGGTCAAAGATCAGGTGACGATAGCGCCGACGTGTCAGACCGTTGGCCCGCAGCTTTTTCACCCGGACAGGAGTATTGGTCACACCAGAAGTGGCGTAGGCCTGCCGGGTCAGCGCCACAGTGTTGCGCGCCAATGCGCCCAACTGTCGGCGCGACAAATCTTTTGGCCGATCAAACGGATTGACTCCAGCGTTGAAGAGTATTTCCGAGCGCAGGTAGTTGCCGATACCCGCGATAAAACTCTGATCCAGATACAGGGCAGCTAGGGAGCGTCCAGCAAACTTGGGGTCCTGAAGTCGCGCTAGCACGTCGCGCCAAACCACCTGATCGTCCAGTGCATCTGGCCCCAATCTGGCGAGGTATTTTTGGCTAGGCAGCGTCTCGGGGGTGTGCACTTCGATATCTGATGCGCTGAACAACAGCGCGCTGTGGGTTTCGGTGTAAATGGCGAGACGCAGCGTGCGGTTGGTTCGCGGCGGCTTGTCACGCCGCGTGATGTACCAACGTCCATAAAGCTGGTTGTGGCTGTAAATGGTCAACCCGTTATCAAAGTGCGTCAGTAGCGCCTTGCCACGGCTGCTGACCCATTCAACGCACTGCCCCGACAGCTGCTGACCAAAACGGGCGACCAGTGGCTGCGTGAAGACCACCTTTTGAGCTTCGCGACCGGCGAGTACTTTATGTATGCGCGTTGCGACGCGGCGTATTTCTGGGCCTTCAGGCATGGCTACCACGCTTTGACAGATTGGCTTCGACACCGGACTCAACGCTGACCAAAACCTCGCTCTTACTGCGGCGGCAGCGCTCGGAGCAGTACAACACCTGATCCCAATCCCGCGCCCACTTTTTGCGCCAAGCGAAGGGCTTAGCGCAGGTCTTACAAACTTTTTGCGGCAAGCGAGCCTTACTGTGCTTGGCCAACGAGTATTACTCAGCGTTTGGATTGCAACAAACTTAGGGCGGCGGCAGTGAAACTTGGGTGAAGGGGTGGCCCACCGTTTGCGAGGGTTAACCTGAGGCTAACTTTATGGCATCGAAAGAGGAATTAGCCCTTCTTCCATCCCGAGCGCGGTACCGCAAACCATGCGAGCAAGCGCCATAGCGGGACAGCCGAAAAGTTGACGGCTTGAAGTTCTGCGGCATAGGCATCTAGCGCCTGCTGCCGGGAAATGTCTGTTTGTCCGCGCAGGGCCACCAATAGCGCGAGCACGACGCAGGCCTTCGTCGACCAAGGCAGTCCATAGGAGAAAGCCAGACCAGACCGGCCAAGGTTTTGCCAGCCCAAAAAAACAAACACATTATGGAGGCCCATCAAAACCGATGACCACCTTAATTTGCTTCGTGTGGTGACCTCACCGCGATGGATCAGCGCTATCGGCGTGTCGGCCGCGGCATCAAGCTGAGCCAGCGCTGCACTGAAAAAACGTGTGCCAGCCGCTAATTCGTAGCGCAGAAGATGCCTAGGTTTTATATTTGAAATATCAGAGTGTGACTGCACAACTACACCCGCAATGTGTTTGAGCCGGTGCGGCTCAACGATGACTAAGAGTATTCAAACCCGCGACGTCAAACCAGTGTCGATGAGTTATTGTCTTTAACTTTCATCGTCGCGACGGGATAGGGTGAGCAGCCAAGTTGGCACAAGACTGACTAGGACGATCACCAGAGCCGCGGTTGAGGCCTCTGCCAAACGTTCATCGGCAGCATAGCGATAGACCCGGGTTGCCAACGTTTCAAAATTAAAGGGTCGCAGGATCAGCGTTGCGGGCAGCTCTTTCATCACATCAATAAACACCAGCAACAATCCAGTCAAAATGGCGGGCCGCAGCAAGGGCAAGTGCACTCGGCGCAGCACGCCGCGAGGCGACTGTCCCAGACTGCGGGCGGCGGCATCGAACTGGGGATGTATCTGTGTCAGCCCCGCCTGTGTGCTGTTAAACGCAACCGTCAAAAAACGCGCCACATAGACAAAAATCAACGCCGCCGACGTGCCCGTCAGCAGCAATCCCCAACGAATTTCAAATACGTCCCGCAGCTGCGTCGCAATCCATTTGTCCAAACTAGTCATTGGCAACATCAGCGCTACCGCCAGCACTAAACCAGGAACTGCATAACCCAAGGTCGCTACCCGCACCCCACCGCGCAGTAAAGGCTTTGGATAAAGCCGCTCTGCATAGGCAAGCCACACCGCCGCAGCCGCGCAGATCACCGCAGCAATGCTCGCGACCCAAATGCTATTGCCGATCAACGTCAAAAAAGTGCTGTTGAACGGCGTCTGGCCTACCGTGAGCGCCATGCCAAAAAGCGCCAACAACGGCAGCACTAGGCCCAACAGCACAGGCAGTAGGCATAGCCCACAGGCAATCCAGCCTTGCCAACCCATGAGCCTGGGCCGTACCACCTGCCTCTGTCGAGACAGCGGATTAAAACGCTGACCGCGTCTGGCAAATTGCTCTGCAACGATGAGCATGCACACCAAAATGAATAGCCAGCCCGCCAGCTGCAGTGCTGCCGCAGGCTCACCCATGGCAAACCAAGTACGAAAAATACCCGTAGTCAGTGTGGGCACACCGTAGTGCTCGACGACACCATAGTCCGCCACGGTCTCCATCAGCACCAAGGCCACCCCCCCCATCAACGCCGGCCAAGCCACCGGCAAGCCCACACGCCAGAAAACCGTTAACCGCGAGGCCCCGAGGGCGCGCGCCGCTTCGTGGAGTGCACCAGACTGCTGCACAAAGCTGCCTCGGGCGAGTAGGTAGATGTAGGGATACAGCACCAATGCCAGCACCAGCGACGCGCCGGGCAGACTACGCACATTGGGCAGCAGGGCCGCATTGGCTGGCCAATCAAGCCATTGCCTGAGTAGGGCCTGCACTGGCCCCGCAAACTCCAACAGGTCCGCATAGACATAGCCGATCACGTAAGCCGGCGCGGCCAGCGGTAGCGCCAGGGCCGGAATAAGCAGTCGTCGCAGAGGAAAGTCATACTGAGCGGTGAGCCAGGCGGTGGTAATGCCGATGCTCGACGCAAACAACGCCACCAGCACCATGAGCATTACGGTATTGCCGAAGTACAGACCAAGCACCGTGTCGCGCATGTGCACCCAGCTATCGCTGCTGGGCGCCAACGCGGCGCCAATCAGCACGATAATGGGCAGCGCTATCGGCACTGCGATCAGCAGCGTGCCGATAAGCCACCAAGGTGAATTCGTTCGAGTGGTCAGCATAAGGCCAGCACTATACCGAGCCGCTTGGGTATTCGACACAGCCGGCACCAACCCCGGTGAGTTGCCGCCACAGGAATAGGCTTAGTCCTCGCAATGGGGCAGTATTGGCCGCGTTCAATCAGCTGCTGCCTCATGAGTATTCAACTAAACGCCGTCAGCCATCACTTTGGTCAACTTCGGGTGCTCGCCGATATATCGCTGTCCCTTCAAGACGGCGAGATTCTTTGCGTCCTTGGTCCCTCGGGCAGCGGGAAAAGCACCTTGCTGCGCATCATCGCTGGGCTAGAACCCATGCAGAGCGGCGACATCACGCTGGACTCAGCGCTCATGGCGAATTCGGCGCACTGCCCGCCGCCTGAGCAACGACCCATTGGTTTAGTGTTCCAAGATCATGCGCTGTTTCCGCATCTGACCGTGGCGCAGAACGTGGCATTCGGTCTGGGTCGCCTTGCCGCGACGCAGCGCGATCAAATCGTCGAACAGTTGCTCAACAGGGTCGGCCTTGCCGCACTCGCCCAACGATACCCACATACGCTTTCCGGCGGTCAGCAGCAGCGCATCGCGCTGGTTCGTGCCCTCGCGCCGAAACCCAGAGTGATGTTGCTGGACGAACCCTTCGCCAGCGTCGATACCCCGCTGCGGCGCCAACTCAGACAGGACGCTCGACAGGAACTGAAGCAGACCGGCACGACGACAATCATGGTCACCCATGACCCTGAGGAAGCCATGGCCATGGCAGACCGGATTTTGGTTTTGGTCGAGGGCGAGGCAGTACAGCTCGACACACCGCAGGCGCTATGGCAACAACCTGCGCACCGCTTCGTGGCGGAGACCATTGCAGGCTTGCAAACGTTGCGCGGCAAGGTAACTGGCGACCACATTGCCACCGCATTCGGCGAGCTGGCCATCGACGCGATTAGGGGTGCCAGTGCGCTTACCGATGGACAGGCCATTACTCTAGGCGTGCGTGGCAGCAGTGTCCGCATCGCCCATGACGTGACAGAGCGAGCAGCATATTCCGCGGTGGAGGACATCCGTTTCGATGGCATGCACTGGACGGCCTTGGTAAGGCACGAAGATCAACAGCTGCGATTTGTACTGGATCACAAGTCACAAGTTCAGACCGGTAGCCAGGTTGCCCTGAGCTTTACGGATGTCGAAGCTGTCCTTTATAGTTGATAACCATTCTCATTTAGAAAACCCTCCGTCGTGAGGGCCTGTACTAACCGAGCAACCAACCGTCTGCCCTGGCCAAGGGCTTGCTGGGAGAACTTCATGAAAGAAACGCTGATCTTGGCGATCTGCCAACACGGCTTTGAGCGCAGATTTACCCTGTTAGGACGCCTAGCGGCCCTGCTCACCCTAACCCTCGCGAGCATTTGGCCGTCGGCACTCGTCGCGCAAGAGGTCGTCAACGTCTACTCCGCCAGACACTACGACACCGATATGGCCCTGTACGAAGAATTCACGCGCCAGACGGGCATCGAGGTCAACCTGATCGAAGGCGGCAGCGATGCGCTTATCGAGCGTATCGTCAACGAAGGCGAGTTCACCCAAGCAGATATGTTGATTACCGTGGACGCGGGGCGGCTCTGGCGGGCCAGCGAGAAAGCTATATTCCAAAGCGTTGCGAGCGAGCTGTTGAACCAGCGCGTGCCTGCCAACCTCAAGGATCCTGACGGTCTGTGGTTTGGCCTATCCAAGCGTGTTCGCGCCATCGCCTACAACAAGGCCGCTGGTGTGCCGATAGACGTCGCGCGCTATGAAGACTTAGCCAATCCAGCGCTGACAGGCTCTGTATGTATGCGTTCCTCATCAAACATTTACAATTTGTCGCTCATGAGTTCGATCATCGAGGCCGCCGGTGAGGCGGCTGCAGAAGCCTGGGCGAGCGGCGTCGTCAAAAACTTCGGACGCGCGCCCCAAGGCAACGATACCGCCCAACTGCGTGCGGTAGCCTCCGGCGAATGCGGCATCACCGTTGCCAACACCTACTACCTTGGCAGACTCATTGGATCCGCTGATCCAAAGGACAACGCCATCACTGATGCCCTGACTGTCGTGTTCCCAAATCAAGATGATCGCGGCGCCCACGTCAATATCAGCGGCGCTGGTGTCACCCGCTACGCGCCAAACAAAGACAATGCCATCAAGTTTCTCGAGTACCTCACCAGCGACTTCGCGCAGAAACTCTTTGCCGAGGGCAACAACGAATATCCCATCGTCGGTGCCACCTCGGGCCCTGTTGCTAGCCTGGGCGATTTCACCGAAGACACCATCAATGCCGCAGTGCTTGGCGAGCGGCAAGCCGAAGCCGTGCGCGTCTTTGATCGCGCCGGTTGGCAATAGCCTGCGCCCAGCCTAGGAGACTTCCGTGGACAAACTACTCCAACCCCTCCAGCCAATGCTTGGCGTCGCCGGTCGATTTTTGCTGGGGCTTTATTTCGTCTTGCCCGGCATCAGCAAGATCACTGGGTTTGATGGCACGACCCAATACATGATCGAGCATGGGGTGCCGCTCGCGGCGGTGTTGCTGCCCATCACCATCGTGCTGCAAATTGGTGGCGGTGCCGCCTTGATCGTAGGTTGGCAGACTCGCGCCATGGCACTGATGCTGGCGGGTATGACCGTTGCCATCAATTTGTTCATGCACGATTTCTGGAACGTCTACGAAGGCCTCAGCCAGGCCCACGAAACCCAGAACTTCGTCAAGAACCTGGCCATCATGGCGGGTCTGTTAGCGCTCGCCGCCGGCCCAGGTACTCAAGTGCTGTCGCTGGATGGGCGCAAATACAAAAGGGCCGCGACGACCTCCTAGCCTTCAGTCTTGCCAATGGGGTGTGTCAGCCCCAGCGCGGCGGGGTGCGCTGTTTGGCACCAGAGATTGGCCATTCATGCGAAAGCCCACACCGGGCAATGCAACCTCCGTTTGCTCGGCACCGACAGGCAGGCTTTGCAGCATACCTCTCGCCTGTAACTGACCCTCAGCCAGGGTCTCACTCAACTGACGCACGCGGCTGGCTGGTACACCGGCTTTGTCGAGTTGCGCTTCCCATTGCGCAGCGGGTTGCAGTAAGAATTCCTGTTCAAACAACCTGCGCAGCGCTTCCTGATTGGCACTTCGAGACATTGGGTTCGCCCAGCGCGAGTCATTGGCCCACTCGGGGTGTCCTAGCACCGCGCATAGGTCCCTAAACTGTCGTTCGTTATTTGCCGCCAGCATCAGCAAGCTTCCGTCTTGGGTCGCAAAGCAGCCCGACGATGGCGCCCGACTGGCTGCCTCGTTACCCAGTTTGGGCAGATCATCACCCGTTGTGGCAACCGTGACCAAATTGTTCGCCATCATCGTCATGGCGGTATCGAGCATGGCCACATCGATAAGCTGAAACTCGCCGCTCAGGTCGCGCTGGCGCAGACCGGCCATGACCGCGAACGCTGCGTTCAGCCCAGTGGCGTAATCGATGTAGGGAGCGCCCACCTTAACCGGCCCCATGGCGTCGGTACCGGTGGTGCACATGATGCCGCTCATAGCCTGCACCACATGATCATAGGCAGGCCGGTGGCCAATGGGACCAACCTCGCCGTAGGCGGATATCGAGCAGTAAACGAGTCGCGGATTTATCTCGGCCAGCACGTCTTCACCAAGACCCAACCGCCGCGCAACTCCGGGTCGAAAATTCTGCACAAAGACATCGGCCTCGGCGGCAAGGCTTAGCACTTCGGCCAATTGTTGCGGGTCTTTCAGATCGAGTTCCACGCAGTGTTTTTGCGCGTTTTGGGTACAAAAGCTCAAGCCCAAGCCCTGCTTCGAAAGTTCCGGCAAGGCCCCACCGTAGCGAGTCAGTTCGCCTCCCGGCGGTTCTACCTTGATGACCTGCGCACCCAGTAAGGCCAGTTGATAGGTGCAATATGGCCCAGCAAACACTTGGGTGAGATCTAATACGCGAATGCCTTTAAGCGGGAGATTGTCAGACATGGTTGTTCCGGCTGGTCGCTGTCGGCCCGCGACGTTAACGGGAATAAACGCACACCACCACCCATTCGCCCGAGCCGGCAAATTAGCTCACAATTGCGCCTGCATTTTTCGCTGCACAATCAGATCGGAGAGGATTATGAGCACAACCCCTGTTGCCCTGGTGACCGGTGCGTCTGGTGATATTGGCGGGGCCATCGCCAAGACATTGGGCCGTCATGGCTGGCATGTGATCGGTACCTATGTCGGGGCCGCAGATGCTGCCGCACAAACCGTCGCCGCCATTATCGATGTCGGTGGCAGCGCCGAGGCCGTACAGCTCGATCAGCGCGACCCAGCGGCCATTGAGGCGGTCATTGCAAACATTGACGAGCGCTACGGCCGCCTCGATGTGCTGGTCAACAATGCAGCATGGAATATCGGCATTCCTTTTCGACACCTCGACGATCTCACCGCCGACATTTGGGATCGCGTCATGGAGACTAACTTGCGCGCGCCTTTCTTACTGGCGCGAGCGGCGGCCAAATTGCTTAAAGCAGGCGATGGCGGCCATATCGTCAATATCTCCTCGGCGGGCGGCATCAGTCCTGGCAGCAGCAGTATCGCCTACTCCTCCAGCAAGGCGGGCCTGAACCACCTTACTCGCTGCCTAGCAGTGGCCATGTCCCCGGAAGTCGCCGTAAACTGCATTGCACCAGGCTTAGTAGAAAACACGCGCATGGCTGCGCGTCTGCCTGATAACGTGGCCCAGGGTGCGCGCCAAACAGCAGTGCTAGGACGCGTGGGCCAAGCCGAAGACATCGCCAACCAAACGTTGGCATTCGTACAATCCACATCGATCACTGGCCAAACCATGGTCATCGATGGCGGTATGCCCGGCGCTATGCGATAACGTTCAGCGCAGCAACACAGAAGAGGACTGTCACAACCGCATGTTGAATGAATGGCTTTTGAGTTTAGCGCGTTTTTTCGATGCACAGAACTGGAGCACCCAGATTCACGAGAGCATTTATCTCTACGCTTGGATCGAAACCACCCACGTGCTCACCCTCATGGTGTTCCTCGGCATGCTCTTCGTCATCGATCTACGCATGCTCGGACTGGCTTTTCCCAATGTTCGCGCATCGGTTATCGCCGAGCGTCTCGACAAACCCATGATGATCGGTCTGACCCTCATGGTGATTACCGGCGTTTTGCTCTATTACGCAATACCCGTGCGCACCACCCAAAGCCTATGGTTCCGCATCAAGGTCATGCTGTTTGTCCTTGCGGCGATCAACGCCTTTGCGTTTCGCGCACGTATGCAGGCCTCGGTGGGAAGCTGGGATACTGACCCCAAGCCTCCACGACACATACGTATGGGCGCCGCCGCCTCAATACTGCTCTGGGCGGGTGTGGTGGTTACCGGGCGCACCATTGCCTATGACTGGTTTGATTGTCACAAGGAACTGCCCTATGCCATGTACTGGGCAGCGGGCTGCGTCGATGAAATGGCGGCGTTTGCCAGTGAGTAGGGTGTGTCGGGCGCTATCGTTAGCCGCGCATCAAATGCTCAGCAAGGAGGCTGCCAAGGAGGCTGCCAAGGAGGCTGGATAGATGGATCTGTACCCATTTTTTGACTGGTTAGACACCTCGCTGCTAGCGGATATTTCCAAGGCCTATGGGGGCGTTTTTGCCGTGGTGCAAATGTTTCATCTGCTGGGCATGTCTATCCTTGGCGGCATGGTGCTGGTTGGCGATCTGCGGCTACTTAATGTTGTGATGAAGGACACGCCATCAGAAGTAGTCATTGAAAATACCCACAAGTGGTTTGGCATCGGCCTAGCGACCATGGTGGTCAGCGGCATTTTCATGAGTTCGGCGGTCTCGCTGAAGCTGTATTACAACGAAATGTTCTGGGCCAAGATGACTGCCCTGACCGTAGGCGTCGCATTTTTCTACTTTGTGCGCCGCCCGCTATTAAGCAATTCACACGACGCGATCAAACCCAGCGTGCTGAAACTGATGGCGGTGACATCTATCGCCATTTGGTTCACCGTCGCCGCCTCGGGTCGCTGGATTGGCTTTTCTTAGTTGTGGAAGCGCGCCGCTATGAATGACAACGTCGAGCAAGAACCGTCCAGCAACAAGTATCGACAGGGTATTGCCGTGGTTTTCTGCGTCATCGTGCTAACAACCTTGGCATGGTTTTGGAGTGAGCAGATCCAAGAGGTCATCGAGATGCTGGAACTTGCCTACGGCGACGGTTCCTAAATACCAGACACAAATTACACTTAGGGAGCAGACATGTCTGACGCCATTGTCGAGATTCGCGACTACACCTTCGAAGCCGCCACCTTTGAGGCCTACAAGCAGTGGGCGAATGAAATGGCGGTGCCCTGGCTTAAGGCCAATCTTGACGTTATCGACTTTTGGATGGACTGCGGTATCGAAGCCGAGGTCAGCGGCAGCAACCCTGAGGTGTCATCAAATGGCCAACCGAATATCACATGGATTATCCGCTGGAACAGTATCGAAGATCGTCGCGCACGCTTCGGCAAGACCATGTCTTCGCCGGAATGGCAGGCTATCTGGGCGAAACATCCAAATGAAAACGGCTATCTGCACATGAACGCGCGCTTTCTCAAAGCCTCAGCTTAAAGACACTCACACATGAAAATTCTCGTTACCGGCGGCGCCGGGTTTATCGGTAGCTGCGTGGTTCGGCAAGCGCTGCTGGATTCACAACTGCAAATCGTCAACGTCGACAAGCTCACCTATGCCGGGAATCTGGCTTCGTTGCCCGAGGCCGAGAGCAACCCCAACTATCGTTTCTGTCGGGTGGATATTTGCGATCCCTCGGCACTCGACAGCGTTTTTGCCGAGCATGCTCCGGATGCGATCATGCACTTGGCCGCGGAAAGCCATGTCGATCGTTCCATCGACGGGCCGGAAGCCTTCATGCACACCAATATCATGGGTACCTATCAGCTACTGGAGGCCAGTCGTCGCTATCTTGCCAGTCAGGGCCAAGACAAGGCTGCGAACTTTCGCTTCCACCACATTTCCACCGATGAGGTTTATGGCGATCTAGAAGGTCCAGAAGACTATTTCCGCGAAGATACGCCCTACGCCCCTTCATCGCCCTACTCCGCAAGCAAGGCAAGTTCAGATCACTTGGTGAGAGCTTGGCATCGCACCTATGGCCTACCGGTTCTGCTCACTAACTGCTCGAACAATTACGGGCCCTATCACTTTCCGGAAAAACTCATTCCGCACATGATCCTAAATGCCTTGGCGGGTAAACCCCTGCCGGTCTATGGCGATGGCTCGCAGGTAAGAGACTGGCTTTATGTGGAGGATCACGCCCGAGCGCTGTTAACGGTGGCGCAGCACGGTGAGATTGGCGAAACCTATAACATTGGCGGACATAACGAGCGACGCAACCTGCAGGTTGTTGAAGCCATCTGCGACCTGCTGGAGCAGCTTCGTCCAGCAAGGCCAGCGGGTGTGAGGGCCTATAAGGATCTGATCACCTTTGTCACGGATCGCCCAGGGCACGACCTGCGATACGCCATCGACGCCAGCAAAATCGAGCGTGAACTGGGCTGGCGACCTGTTGAGACCTTTGAGAGCGGCATGGCCAAGACGGTTGCTTGGTATTTGGACAACCCCGAATGGTGGCAGGCAATTCTAAGCGGTGAGTACCAGCTGCAGCGCAGCGGCGCGAGTAACCCATGACCATCCTCGTCGTTGGCCGCAGCGGGCAGCTCGGACAATCACTTCTAACAGCATTACCGCGCCAGTACCCTGACGCCGTGTTTTGGGATCGCCAGGCACTGGATCTTGTCCAGCTAGAGACCATTGCCGAGCGCCTTGCTGGCCTCAAACCACAGATCATCATCAATGCCTCTGCCTACACCGCGGTGGATATGGCCGAGCAAGAAACCGAGCTAGCCTATGCCATCAATCGAGACGCGGTAAACGCACTCGCAGGCTATTGCGCTAGGAACGATGCCGCGCTGATTCATGTCTCAACGGACTATGTATTCGACGGAGCCGCCGACGCCCCCTATTCAGAGACCGCTGCCACCAACCCCATGGGCGTCTACGGTGCCAGCAAACTCGCTGGCGAGCAGGCCATCGCAGCCAGCGGCTGTCGCCACCTGATCATTCGCACCGCCTGGGTGTTTAGTCCATTCGGGCAGAATTTTTTGAAAACCATGCTACGACTCGGCGGCGAGCGCGATGAACTCAACGTGGTCGCCGATCAAATCGGCTGCCCGACCTTTGCTGGGGATTTGGCCGACGCCATCGTCGCAACGCTCACAACGATCAACGCGGGCACCTGCCCCTGGGGCCTATACCACTATGCTGGCGACGCGGCCGTGTCTTGGCATGAATTTGCTCACGAAATTTTTGCCCAAGCGCGAAGTACTGGGCTTCCAACGCCAAACACGCTGAACGCCATTCCCTCCAGTAACTACCCGACCCCTGCTCCACGACCTGCTTGGTCAGTACTCGATAGCGGCAAATTCGAGGCAGCCTTTGGCCAGTCAGGTTCGAATTGGCGGGCTGGCGTCAGCGCCTGTCTTCAAGCCCTAAACCAGCCGACTGAGTAGCCCCGCCAATTCATCGCGGATTTTCTGATTTGAGAAGTGCGCTTGGTAGCTTGCATAGGCAACACCGCTGTCGACGCCTGCCACCAGCTCACTGCTAAAGGCTTGTGCAAGCGCCGTCGCAATCGCCTGAGGATCCCCAGCAGGTACCCACAACAGACCACTATTGGATTGGCGTAGCTCATCCGGATAGGCCGCGGCCTGCATGGTGATAACCGGGCGGTCGCAGGCCAGCGACTGGTAAACCTTGTTCGGGATGACGCGATTGGTTTTATCGCCCACGCCGAATACGCCCAGGCAGAGATCGCTGGCACCGATACGCCCGGCAAGCTCGGTGATGGGCACCCAATCTTCAAAGGTCACCTGCACCAGCGGATTTGATGCACGGGCGACAATCGCTTCACAGGCAGGCCGATCCGGCCCCTGGCCTAAGAAAGTGAGCTTGCAGCCAGGTCCGGCATAGCGCTTAACCGCCTCGGCGATATAGGTGGCTCCTTGTAAGCCGATAAAGGTGCCAAAGAATAGCGCCTCGGGTGTCGCGTTGGCTGGCGCCGGCTGGGGAGCAAACAGGGCTTCCTCTGCGCCTACTGGCAACACGCAGATGCGCTCGGCGGGGTAGTCATGTTGTTCAGCAAAATACGCTGCATGCTCTTGGGTATCGGCGATAAGCCAATCTGCCATGGCAAATCGCTCACGCTCCCATGTCAGCAGGCGTTTGCCCTTACCGGAATCCGCTGCAAACTTGCCGCGCTCAAAAACTTGTTTGTCGAATGCGCTAATCAGCGGATCAAAGACGAGTGGCACCCCGTGGCGGCCTGCCCAGCGCGACGCGGCGGCAACGTCACGTTGACGAAAACAGGGCACCCAAATCAGTGCGATGTCTTTAAACCCTCTGAGCGTGGCTTCAAGGTCGGCCAAGGCTGATAACTTCGGCTGGAAGGTCATCACCTCCCAACCCAGCCTTTCGAAGCAATCTATGAGCGTGCGGTTGCGCGGATAGTCTGGGCCATAGTTACCGAAGCGGCCCCACCACAGCACTCTGGGTTTGCGGGATGCGTGAGTTGGGTTCTCCACTAGACCACCACCATTCGTTGGATATGCCCGCATCCGGCAGGTGCGCGGCGGATTTGGCGCTATCTTAAACCGAGCCTACTAGGCGCGTCCTCGGATTTTGTGTGACCATGCAGCGGCAGAGGGAGAGTACATTGCATCCAGTAGATCTTGCCGTCGTAGTCACCTACGTCGGACTGATAACTTACGTTGGCATCCGTTTTAGCCAGCGAGTGAAAACCGCCAAAGACTTTTTTCTTGCTGGCCGTTCGCTGGCTTGGTGGGTGATTGGCTTGTCGATCATTGGCACTAACGTCGATACCAACGGCTATATCGGGGCTTCTGGCAACGCCTACAGCATTGGTATCGCGCAGGCCAACTTCGAATGGATTGGCGCCATTCCCGCCATGATCATCGCTGCACTGATCTTCATACCCCTGTACTGGCGAGCGGGCGTTTACTCCATCGCTGAATACCTAGGTCTGCGCTACAACCAAGCCGTGCGTGTGGTGGCAGCCAGCATCGTCGTCGTCATGTCAGTCTTTGCCATGGGCGTCGCCATGTGGGCACTGGCCATCACGCTGCAAACCTTTATCGGCTGGCCGATCTGGCTCGGTATTTTAGTCTCCGGCACCGTGGTGGGTTTATACAGTGTGGCTGGCGGTTTAGGGGCGGTGGCCATTACCGACAGCATCCAAGTCTGCATCATGTTCGTCTGCGGTTTGATCATTGTCGCCATTGGCATCAGTGATGCTGGCGGCACTGAGAGCTTTATCAGCAAGCTAACCGCTGAAAATCCAACCCACCTCAGCGCTTACCTGCCAGCCGATCACGAGACCTATCCTTGGCATGGCGTCATTCTCGGACTTGGCTTAGTGCTGTCGCCCGCCTACTGGATTGGCGGCCAAGCAATCTTGCAGCGCACGCTGGGCGCGAAAACCCAGTGGGATGCCAGCGCGGGCATGATGTTCGCAGCGTTAGCGAAAACCTTCGTGCCAGTGCTGATTGTCTTTCCGGGGCTGCTCGCGCTGGTGATGATGGCGGAAATCGAATACCCGGATATGGCTCTGCCTTGGGTGATCAAAAACGTACTGCCGGTCGGCATATCAGGGTTGATGTTCGTCGCGATCATTGCAGCGCTGCAGTCGTCTATCGACTCGAGCATTAACTCCACCGCCCTGATGATCACCCGAGACATTCGCCACGTGCTCATGAAGAACCACAATCCTGACGCAGACCTCAAGATTGGGCGTCTGCTCACCCTTGGGCTGCTACTGAGCGCCATGTCCATTGCGCCCTACATTGGCAATCTAGGTGGCATCTTCAACTTCCTGCAGTCACTGCTATCGCTGTTCCAAGGTCCCATGCTCGCGCTATTGTTGCTGGGCGCTCTGAGCAAACGCGCCACCGGCACCGGCGGCATCATTACCTTGGTCAGCGGTGTGGCTTTGGCCGGGATCCTGTCTTGGGTGGTCGAGCTAAACATGTTGTATGTGGCGTTCTTCACATTTTGCTATGCCATGCCTGCGCTGTGGATCATCAGCGGGTTTACCCAGCCGCACAGCGAAGAGCACCTGAAAACGCTCACTTACTCACCATGGCGTGCGCGTTAGCACCGCGCTCCAAACAACTTGTTGGAGGTTTTTAACATGGAGTTACCTGTCGTTTGGGCGAACTACATTTCTATCGCCCTGTTTCTAGCGCTTGGTGTGGGTGTTTGGAGCATTCCCAAGTCCGCTGTCGTACCAGCAGAGTACGAACATCAGAGCTGGCGCGATTTACGCTTTTGGGCCACCGGCCTGATTCTTTTTCAGATCGCGCTGTACGCCTATTTCAGCTAGTACGTGACCCTTAAGCCCACCCAAAATATCGTCCTCATCGGCATGCCCGGCGCGGGCAAAAGCACCCTCGGAGTGCTGCTGGCCAAGGCCATCGGCTACGACTTCGTCGACACCGACTTAATGATTCAGCGCCAAGCAGGCATGACGCTTGGCCGCTATCTGGCTGGTCGTGGCTATCAGGCACTGCGACAGCTGGAAGCCGAAGTCATTTGTGCACTCGATCATGCGGGCACAGTCATCGCCACCGGTGGTAGCGCAGTCTATAGCGATGCGGCCATGCAGCACCTAAGGGCGAGCGGACGCGTGGTCTACCTGCAGTGCGCCCTCGACATACTCGATCAGCGGATCGCCAGCATGGACGAACGCGGCATCGCCGCACCAAGCGGGCAAACCCTCGCCGATGTCCAAGCAGAGCGCATCCCCCTGTACGAGCATTACGCCGAGATCACGGTGGACGTCGGCAGCGAAACCATGGATCGAGCTCTGGGCAAAATCATTCAGCACCTAAATCTTCGAGCATCAGGCGCCTAAACACGCTACCCGCCTCAGCACAAGTATCGCCTCGGTGTACAACACCCCGCCGCAAATGGATAATCCGTGGCTTTGCTTTGCAGCACTTGCAACTCATCCCGCTTCCATGGCGGCCCAGTTTCAATGTCATTGCCTACGGCGATAGCCAAGCATTACGCACCATTAACGCGCACCACTAAAAAGAAAGGATCGTCATGGGGGATATCGAGAAACTAGCGGCATCTGTCGCGTCGCTACAGGCGTCGTTCGAAGCGCACCGCTATATCTGCAGCGACGAAATAGCGACGGCTGTGTTTCTGGCCTATCAGCTGCGAAAACCGATATTGATCGAGGGTCCACCCGGCGTGGGCAAGACCGAGCTGGCGAAAACTGCCGCTGAAATGTTTGCCCTGCCGTTGATTCGCCTGCAGTGCTACGAGGGTCTCGACGAGTCCAAGGCCATTTACGAATGGAAGTATGGCAAGCAGTTACTCTATACCCAGGTACTCAAAGAGGCTCTGGGTGAGGTACTCGGTGACGCCCAGGGCTTTCGCGAATCCGTAGAACAGCTACACAAATTCGGCGACATCTTTTTCTCTGAAGAGTTCCTTGAGCCGCGCCCCTTGATGAAAGCTATCAAGGAAGAGGACGGCTGCATTTTGCTGATCGACGAAATCGATAAAGCCGACCACGAATTCGAATCTCTGCTGCTGGAAATTCTCTCGGATTATCAGCTGTCGATTCCAGAGATCGGCACCATTAAGGCCGTCGCGGAACCGCCGCTCGTCTTCTTAACCTCAAACAATACTCGGGAAATCTCTGATGCGTTGAAGCGACGCTGCCTGCATCTGTACATACCGTTTCCAGACGTGGATATAGAACAGCGCATTGTTGCGGCACGGGTGCCTGATATTCCGCCAGCGCTGCAGCAGCAACTCGTCGCCTTTATCCACGAGCTGCGCGGACTGGATTTGAAAAAGATGCCAGCCATTTCCGAAACCATCGACTGGGCCAGAACACTGTTGCTTCTGCATGCTGATGCGCTGGATGCCAACATGGTTCGAGACACGTTGAATGTGATCTTAAAGTTCCAGGAAGACATCGATAACGTCAAAGGCGAGGTCGCCGCGATTACCGCCAAGGTGGCTAAGTAGTCTCTGCCATGGGCGTCGAACGCACCATCAGCAATTTCATTCGCGCCCTGCGCAACGCCGAGGTGCGTGTGTCGACAGCGGAGACCTTGGACGCCATGAGCGTGGTCGAGCTGGTTGGGTATGAGGACAAAGCACATCTCAAACGCTCACTGTCGCTCGCGCTGCCTAAGACGGCCGACGAAAAAAATACCTTCGACGCTTGCTTTGACAGCTTTTTTCAATTTCAAGACGTGCGCGGTGAAACTGCCAGCGACAGCAGCAGCGAAAGCGAACAAGAGGGCGAGGACAGCGGTGAAGGTGGTGACGGCGAGGGCGGCGGTGCCGGCGGCGACCCGCAAAATCAAAATCGCGGCAAGAAAAAATCCAAATCCAAATCCAAATCCAAGCAGAACAACCTCTTTGAGGAGGAAGAAGAAGCTGACCTCGGCCCCGGCGAGATTACCGATGCACATTCGCCATTGGGCAAACTCCTCATGGCTAACTCGCGTGTGGAACTGGCGCAGTCCATGGCACAAGCCGGTGAAGCGATCAACGTGCGCGAAATTCAAATCTTCACGCAGAAAGGCCTATACGCGCGTCGCATCATGGACCATATGGGCCTGCCAGATCTGAATCGGGAAATCAGCGATTTGCGCACGGACTCGCGAGTTCCCGCCAGACGACTTGGTCAGCAGCTCAAGCAGCGACGTGATTTTTTGCGCGAACAGGTGCGCGACTACGTTGAGCAGCAATTCATGCTCAACGCCGATGTCTCAGGAAAGCGTCTGCGTGAAGAAATGCTCCGATCCGTAAAACTCTCCAATGTCGAGCACCGTAACTTTCGCCTGATTCAGGAAATGGTTTACAAGATGGCGAAAAAGCTGAGCACCCTGCACAGCCGCCGTCGCAAGGTCTTTAAACGCGGCCAGCTCAACGTACCGAAAACCCTGCGCAACAATATGTCCTATGACGGGGCCATCTTTGATCTGTACTGGAAGTCAGTAAAAGTAGATCGACCCAAGGTCTTCGCCATCTGCGACGTATCGGGGTCCGTGGCGAACTACGCGCGCTTCATGCTGATGTTCCTGTACAGCATGGACGAAGTCATGCCCAAGGTGCGCAGCTTTGCCTTCTCG
>ERZ802824.125-NODE-125-length-38133-cov-14.9939_pt1 | contig 38133 bp, 37 predicted proteins | sample MGYA00345650_ERZ802824 | MGnify/ENA primary metagenome ERZ802824 (study PRJEB30503, sample SAMEA104212361) | marine metagenome | biome: Westerlies Biome; feature: [SRF] surface water layer (ENVO:00010504) within the epipelagic zone...; material: water... | reverse complement strand
AGAATGTTGCATTTATATCCTCGGTGATTGCTATAGTCTTTGAATTCCATGTTCGATCAATGACTTCATCCATATTCTCATCAATTATGGTGTTAGGTAGGTAGCCATTGAGCCCTAAGACGACTGCCCTGTCGGTAGCATGACCGACACCAGTATAGGCCAATGAATCTTTTAAAGTGCATCTAACATGATAGCCATTTTCGCTAGGATTTGCATCAACAAAATGGCGCACATCATTCAGAAATGCATTAGCAGCAACCATAGGCCCCATTGTATGAGAACTAGAGGGCCCGATACCAACCTTAAATAGGTCTAAAACACTGATAAACATGGTAAATTTATTGATACAAAAAATTCCATTCTACATCATGAAAGAAATTCAATCTATTAAAAAATTCACTAATTGTTGAATTGTTTTAGGGTACTTTTTTTAAAAGTAATGATCAAACTAATTAATTATAATAACGTTATCAAATTAATATTTTATTTGCCGATAAGTTATGTCAGAGAATGATCACTTTAGTAGACTCCATAATCTTCTTGACAGAATTAATGCTGGCCATGAAAAAATTAATAAGGTTGCAGAAAAGTCAGAGCCTTCAGATCAATTAGCAGCTTATATTCTTTGGTTTGATAGTGAGCCAATGATACCCGAGCGAACTTATAGTATTGATTTTGAGACTGAAAGCACATTGGTCCAGGTAACTGATCTTAGCTTTAAAATTGATGTTGATTCATTGAGTCAGCTCGCAGCTAAAAAGCTTGACCAAGATGAGATTGGTTATTGCAAGCTATCCTTAGGTCAGAGGGTTTCTTTTGATTCATACACTAGTAATCAAAAAACTGGCTCGTTTAAAGTTTTTGATACATTTAACAACTCAATGGTTGGTGCAGGATTAATTGATTTTGCTCTAAGACGTGCTCAAAACATTAGCTGGCATCAAACAAATATTAATCAAGAGACTCGTTCCAAAAATAAAAAACAAAAGCCCTGTGTGCTCTGGTTTACTGGACTATCCGGTTCTGGAAAATCAACTATAGCTGATGAGCTTGAGAAGAAACTTCATGAGCTAGGCAAGCATACGATGCTCCTCGATGGTGATAATGTTCGACATGGTCTAAATCGAGATTTAGGATTTACAGATCAAGATAGAGTTGAAAATATTCGCAGGATTGCAGAAGTATCAAAGCTTATGGTCTCCTCAGGATTAATTACCATTGTTTCATTTATCTCCCCATTTCGTTCAGAGCGTTCAATGGCAAGGAAATTGTTTAATGATGGTGAGTTCATTGAGATTTATATTGATACACCAATTGAAGTGTGTGAAGCAAGGGACTCTAAAGGGCTCTATAAAAAAGCAAGAGCTGGACAATTAAAAAACTTCACAGGTATTGACTCAGATTATGAAGCGCCTGAGATGTCAGAAATTGTTCTTCAAAATAGTGACGCAAATATTGATGATCTTGTGAATAGCATTCTTGATTATCTGAGAACAAACTCAAATATATAATTAATGAACTATTTATTTAACATCTAAAATGGCAATACTATTAGCGTCTACTGATTTCTGGGAAGATATGGAGGTTTGGTCTAGTGGCCTTCAAGAGGCTATGCCAGAGATAGATGTTAGAGTCTATCCGGATGAGGGCGACGTTAATGATATCGAGTATGCAGTCGTCTGGAAACATCCAAGAGGAATTCTCACAAGATACCCAAATTTAAAAGCAATACTATCATTAGGTGCAGGAGTGGACCACGTAATTAGTGATCCTGAATTGCCTGATGAGCTTCCTATAGTTCGGCTGGTTGATAAAAAATTAACCCATGAAATGATCCTTCATTCTCTGCACTGGGTTTTGCATTTTCATAGTGACCAGTATCTTTATAGAATTCAGCAACAAAGTCGTGAATGGATTCAGCAAAGCTCAGTTCAATCAGAAGATCGTACTATCGGAATCATGGGTCTAGGCAACATTGGCAAGGCAATTGGTGACTCACTTATTAATTTAGACTTTAAAGTTATTGGTTGGGGCGCAAGTCCAAAAAGTTCACTTGGTGCAATTGAATATTATTATGGCCAGGAGCAGTTATCTGGGTTTCTAAGTCAAACTGATATACTCATTAATGTTCTGCCATTAACTGAAAACACTAAAGATATATTGACCAAAACCGAGCTTAGTTATCTTCCTAAAGGCTCGTTCATCATTAACATCGGAAGGGGCGGTATTATTAATGAGAGTGACCTGTTATCTATATTAGATACACGGCACATTGCTGCTGCAGCTTTGGACGTGTTCGCAGAAGAGCCACTCCCTGAAAATAATTCACTTTGGGACCATCCTTCTGTGTATGTGACTCCTCATATTGCGGGTCAAAGCAATCCTAGTTCTGCGGCAAAAACAATCGCTGAAAATATTCGGCTTATTGAAATGGGAGAGTCCCCTTATCCTATATATAGCTTGAATAGCGGGTATTAGTCAACAATATATTTAGCTTAATAATTTAACAACATTTGATTCTAAATTAGAAGATTTATAATTAGGTTATACTTACTAAGTTATTTATATGAATTCATGGCCAATTGAATTCAACTAAAAAGACTAAGTCTTATATAATATTGTTTTTTTGAGACAAAATCTAATGTCTGTAGGAAGTGAAATAAGAACAACTCCTTTCCATAAGATGCATGTTGATGCAGGTGCAAAAATGGTTCCTTTCGCGGGTTATGAAATGCCTGTGAGTTATCCTCTTGGAATAAAAAAAGAGCACAATCACACAAGAGAAAGAGCTGGACTCTTTGACGTATCTCACATGGGACAAATTAGATTATCTGGCGAGCAGGCAATGAGTGCCTTGGAGTCATTAGTTCCAGTTGACATTATTGATTTGCCCCTGATGAAGACGCGCTACGCCCTTTTCACAAGTGAAAATGGCGGTGTATTGGATGATCTAATGGTTACAAATCTTGGAGATAACACTTTATTTCTAGTTGTCAATGCCGCATGTAAACATGCTGACTATGAGCATTTACAGCATCATTTGGGTGCAAGTTGCGAATTAGAGCTCTATGATGATTTAGCTTTGCTGGCCTTACAAGGTCCCAAGGCCTCTTCAGTTTTAAGCGCATTAGCTCCTGAGGTTGAAGAAATGACATTTATGACTGCAATGCAGTTGATGATTAATAATATAGATTGTTTTGTTACTCGCTCGGGATACACAGGAGAGGACGGTTTTGAAATCTCAGTTTCGGCACAGGATGCTGAAAATCTTGCAGATATATTGCTATCAAGTGATGAGGTTGAGTGGATAGGATTGGGTGCTAGAGATTCATTACGTCTTGAAGCCGGCTTATCTCTTTATGGACATGAACTTGATAGTAGTCACAGTCCAGTTGAGTCCTCTTTAAATTGGGCACTTTCAAAAGTCAGACGACTAGGCAAGGAGCGTGAGGGTAATTATTTAGGTGATAATATCATTTTAGATCAACTTGAAAATGGCTCTGACACAAAAGTAGTGGGCCTACTTCCAGAAGGAAGGATGCCGGTTAGAGATGGAGCAATAATTCAGGATGAAAACGGTAATCAAGTTGGATATGTTACAAGTGGGGGTTTTGGCCCAACTTTAAATAAGCCAATATCCATTGCTAGATTAGAGACAAAATTTACAAATAGCCAGTCCAAAATTTTTGCACTGGTCAGAGAGAAGAAAATAGCAGTTGAGATTGTTAAACTGCCATTTGTTAAACACAACTATTACAGAGGTTGAACATTGATAAGGAGAAGAAATGAGTATTAAGTATTCTGAAGATCATGAATGGGTTGATGCTAAAGAAGATGATTTAGTAGTAATTGGAATAACAGATTTTGCTCAAGAGCAATTGGGTGATTTGGTATACGTAGAGCTGCCAGAAGTTGGCGATGAATGCACAAAGGGTGAAAATATATCTGTCATTGAGTCAGTGAAAGCTGCTTCTGATTTAGTGGCGCCTGTTTCTGGTTCAATTATTGAAGTGAACAGCAGACTAGAGGATGAGCCAGAGATTGTGACTGAGGATTCAATGGGTGAAGGATGGTTTATTAAGGTTAAGTTGTCTGACCCAGCTGAGCTAGATGAGTTGATGGATGAAGAGGCATACAACTCATTTATTGAAGAGTAGAGCACCTGAAAGAGAGACGTTAATGAAAAATAAGATTGAAGATTTGTTGAATAATGATGCTTTTACCAATAGGCATATAGGATCATCGAGCGAGCAAAAAAATCAAATGCTTGACTATCTTGGTTTTGATAACTTAGATAAATTAATTGATGAAATAGTGCCAGATGTTATTCGCAGAAAAGAGCCGATGAATATTGCTGATGGGATGTCAGAGCTTGCTGCACTTAAACAGCTAAGAAATCTAGCAAGAATGAATATTCGTTACAAGTCTTTTATTGGCCAGGGCTACTACAATTCAATTACCCCTCCAGTCATACAGCGAAATGTGGAAGAAAATCCAGCTTGGTATACTGCCTATACACCCTATCAGCCTGAGATTTCTCAAGGTCGTCTTGAAGCTCTAATGAATTTCCAAACAATGGTCTCAGACTTAACTGGTATGGATTTAGCAAATGCCTCTATGCTTGATGAGGCAACTGCTTGTGCAGAGGCCATGACATTAAGTCATCGAGTCAGTAAGTCTAAGAGCAATGTTTTTTTTGTTGCGAACGATTGCTATGCCCAGAACCTTGAGGTTATTAAAACAAGGGCTGAGCCATTGAACATCGAAATAGTTTTTGGCGACCCTCTTGTGGATTTAAAAGATCTAGATTGTTTTGGTGTTCTGCTTCAGTACCCAAATACCTATGGCGCTTTTAGTGATTTCACAAAGTTGATAGACTCTATTCATGAGAAGAAGGCACTTGTTGCTGTGAGTGCTGATTTACTAGCATTAACTCTGCTTAAACCGCCGGGTGAAATGGGAGCTGATATTGTAGTAGGCAATACTCAAAGGTTTGGTGTTCCAATTGGGTATGGCGGGCCTCATGCTGCCTACATGTCGACCAGGGATAAGTATAAGCGATCAATGCCTGGAAGAATTATTGGCGCATCAGTTGATACAAAAGGCAGGCTTGCATATCGATTAGCATTGCAGACTCGTGAGCAACATATACGCAGAGAGAAAGCGACAAGCAACATTTGTACTGCACAAGCCCTATTGGCTATCATGGCTAGCATGTATGCAGTCTATCATGGCCCAGAGGGGCTGAGAAATATAGCGCGACGCATTCATAAATATGCCAGCGTATTTGCTGATGGAATGAAGGAAATGGGCTTTAATGTTATTAATGACTCTTATTTTGATACCCTGTCTATTGAAGTTAAAAATTCAGATGCAATAGTTATGCAAGCTGAAAAAAATGGCTACAACATTAATGTGTTTAGTAAAACACTTGTCTCAGTTTCATTTGATGAACTCAGTACTCCTGAAGACATAGAGTACTTGTGGAGAATTTTCAATACCGAGTCAGAATTGAGTGCCCAGTCACTATTTGAAAAAAACAAATCAAAAATCAAAAAGAATTTAAAGAGGGAGTCTGATTTTTTAACGCATGAAGTCTTTAATACTTATCGTTCGGAAACCAATATGATGAGATATATTCGTTATCTTGGAGATAAGGATATCGCACTGGATCGTTCAATGATTCCACTTGGATCGTGCACAATGAAACTTAACGCAGCAGCAGAGTTGATTCCAGTGAGTTGGCCAGAATTTTCTCAAATTCATCCAGCAGTTCCTATGAATCAGGTGATTGGTTATCAGCAGATGATTAGTGAACTTGAGGAGATGCTATGCGAGGCGACCGGTTATTCAGCCATTTCACTTCAGCCCAATTCTGGAGCTCAAGGGGAGTACGCTGGATTAATTGCAATTAGAGGATATCATCAAAGTCGGGGTGATGAAAATCGAAACATCTGTTTGATTCCATCATCGGCTCATGGTACAAATCCTGCCTCTGCCCAGATGGCTGGAATGAAAGTTATAGTGATTGACAGTACAGATGAGGGCAATATTGATCTTGTGGATTTAAGAGCAAAAACTAAGGAACACGAAGAGAATCTTGCCGCAATAATGATTACATATCCTTCAACTCATGGTGTTTTTGAAAAAGACGTGAGAGAGGTTTGCAATATTATCCATGATGCTGGTGGGCAAGTATATATTGATGGCGCGAATATGAATGCAATGGTTGGACTGTCTGCTCCAGGGGAGTTTGGCGGAGATGTCTCGCACCTAAACCTTCATAAGACATTTGCAATTCCTCATGGTGGCGGTGGTCCGGGTGTTGGCCCAATTGGGGTAAAAGAACACTTGATCGATTTTTTACCGAGAACACCTCTTAATAATACAGATGTTGGAAGTATTTCAGGTGCCCCTTGGGGTTCAGGGAGTATCCTTCCAATAAGTTGGATGTATATTGCAATGCTCGGAAAAGATGGACTCTATGAGTCAACCTGTAACGCTATTTTGAACGCAAATTATATTGCCAAGCGCCTTGAGGAGCACTATCCAATTCTTTACAGTGACGAAAATGGAAGAATCGCTCATGAGTGTATTATTGATATTAGACCCATTAAAGACTCAGTGGGAATAAGTGTTGATGATGTCGCCAAGCGTTTAATAGATTTTGGTTTTCATGCACCTACAATGTCTTTTCCAGTTGCTGGAACATTGATGATCGAGCCAACAGAGTCTGAGTCTTTGGATGAGCTTGATCGGTTCTGTGAGGCAATGATTCAAATAAGAAAAGAAATCAAAAAGGTTGAGTCAGGTGAATATTCGACGGAAGATAATCCATTAATTAATTCGCCGCACACTTTAGAAATGGTAACATCGTCTCAATGGGAGTTTTCATATTCCAGGGAAGAGGCCGCTTATCCTGTTGAGAGCCTAAGGCGAGTCAAGTACTGGCCACCAGTTTCAAGAGTAGATAATGTCTATGGCGATAAGAATTTAGTTTGTTCTTGTCCGAGTATTGAAGAATATAAGTAGATTTTTATGAAATCATTTTTGATTAGCGTTTTGGGAGACGACAAGCCTGGTCTTGTTGACGGCCTATCAAAGATTATTGTTTCAAATAATGGGGACTGGATTGAAAGTAATATGTCCAGTTTCGAAGGCAAATTTGCTGGCATCCTTAAAGTCAATGTCCCATCAAGTGATGCTTCAAATCTAAAAAAAGATTTAACTAACGCGTCTTTAGGCCTTCAAATTGCTTGTGAAGAAACGCTTCCTGTTGATGAGCTGAGCAATGTTAAAAGTTATAATATTGAGCTTATTGGGCAAAACCATGTTGGAATTATTAATAAACTATCTCATGTTTTGGCGGATGAGTTGCAAGCTAATGTTGAAGAGCTAAAGACTGAAATCATTGATGCTTCGATGTCAGGAGAGCAACTATTCAAAGCTCAAATTACTCTTCATATTCCTAATGATCTTGATGAAAATCTTGTGAGAGATAAGCTCGAGCTTATTGCTGATGAGATGATGGTAGAGATCTATTCATACGAGAGCTAAGGCTGCTCTAAAGCCTTTATTCAAAAATTTCCATGAGCTATAAAAGCGCTATTTCTATAGCTTTGTTTTCCGTAACTGAATGGTTGGCTATTTGGAAGTAAGACGCTCCCACCTGCAGATCTTAGTACAGCATCTCCCGCTGCAGTATCCCACTCCATTGTGGGTCCAAATCTAGGATAGACATCTGCCTCACCGCAGGCGACCAGACAAAACTTTAATGAAGAGCCTATTGAAACCGTCTTCTTAACGTTATTATCCATAAGCCAATTATCTGTTAATTCATCCCTATGGGATACACTTGCAACTGCCACAGGACCCGAATTTGGAACTTCTCTTATTTTAATTTCTTTGAAACCATTCTCAGATTCTTCAAAAGCTCCCGTTAGATTTGAGGCAAAAAACATACGATTAAGCGCTGGCGCAAAAACAACTCCTAGAGTTGGAATACCATTCTCAATGAGACCAAGATTTACCGTAAACGAGCCAAGTCCATCCTTTTTTAGAAATTCTTTTGTTCCATCAAGCGGGTCAATTAGAAAAAATTGATTACCAGCCTCTAATTCATGACTGCTAGCGTTCTCCTCAGATACTATTGGAATATCAGGAATAATTTTCTTGAGTTGACTTAAGATGAGTTTTTCAGCAGCCTGATCGGCAAGAGTAACTGGTGAACCATCACCTTTATAGTTAACGTCAAATGAACTTTCATAGATCTTCATTATCTCACTGCCCGCATCTCTAGCAACTTCTCGCAATTCAGTGAGTAATTCAGAATATTCTATTTTTATCATTGCTTACAAATACTGATCTTACTTAATAATGTTGTGCTCTGGTCCAAATGGGAACTTGGTGATGTCATAAGCACTATCCTCAGTAAGAACCAGTACGTCATGCTCTCTGTAACCCCCTGCTCCTGGTTTACCCTCTGGGATCATAATCATTGGCTCCATCGAAACAACCATATTCTTTTCGAGGACTGTATCGATATCCTCTCGAAGCTCAACACCAGCCTCACGGCCATAGTAATGAGATAGAACTCCAAATGAGTGACCATAGCCAAATGTTCTGCTTTCAAGTAGATTATATTCTTCAAAAATTTTGTTAAGCTCAAGAGCTATATCTTTACAGGCAACCCCTGGCTTGATTAGTTTCATGCCCTCTTCATGAACTTTTACATTGATTTCCCACAATCTCAAAGACTCATCATCAACATGATCATAAAATAAGGTTCTTTCAAGCGCAACGTAGTAACCAGCAATCATTGAAAAACAGTTAAGACTTAAGATATCCCCTTTTTGAACTTGTCTAGTAGTGACTGGGTTGTGCGCGCCATCAGTATTGATGCCTGATTGAAACCAAGTCCATGTATCCATTAGCTCTGAGTGAGGATAGCGCTTAGCAATTTCTCGAACCATAGCTTGAGTTGAGTGAAGAGCTACTTCGTGTTCTGGCACTCCTTCTTTGATTGCCTCTACAAGAGCTGCTCCACCAATATCACAAACGTTAGCACCCTGAATAATATGAGCTATTTCTTCATCTGATTTAACTGATCGCATTTTCATGCAGTCAACAGAAATATCAATAAATTGTGCTTGATCAAATGCAGCATGGAGTTTATCCAAGCGCTCCTTAGTAATGTGGTCAAACTCGATACCAATTTTTCCACCATTATTAACAATTTGCTGCAACGCATAAAAGAAGCTATCTTTTTGCCAATCTGTATAGACCAGGTTGTCACCGAACGTTCTTCTGAATGGCTGACCACCATCAATATTCGCTGTCACTGAAGTTACTTTATCTTGTGTAATGACCAGCGCATAGGGCCTGCCAAAAGAGCAGTAAAGAAAGTCACTGTAGTAATTAATACCATGGATAGAGGTAAAGATAACGGTATCTACATTGTTTTGAGCCATATGCTCTCTTAGTTTTCTTTGTCTATTTTGGTATTCTTTATCACTAAATGTATGAGCTATATTTTCACCATTTGGAATGAGAATTGTTCTTGGCATGTTCATGGTAACTCCTGTATCTGCGTTAATTTGTGCGGATGTTAGACAATTTCTCTAAGTATAGCAAGCTTTTTTTATACAGAGCTATGTTTAGATCTATAGATGATAAGAACTTTTAGATAACTCTTTCCTTAGGCTTATTCAATATATTTTCACGAACAAAAGTATAAACACCAGATGCTACAATGATAGCTGCACCGAGGAGCGTCAACATATCCGGTCTTTCAGAGAGGACAATAATGGATAGAAGCATGGCAAAAACAAGTCTTGAATATCTAAAAGGCGATATAACTGACATCTCACCAGTTCTTGCTGCAATAACAATTGAGTAATATGCAATAACACCAAATGCTGATGCACCAGCAAAAAATAAAATGTCTTTGGAGCTAGGCACTAACATCTCAGAGCTAAACGGTATTAACATAATGCCAGAGACTCCAAAGGCCAAGAAAGCATAAAGAGAGATGGTCACTGATGGTAATTTCACTTCAATAGCGCGTGTTGCAAGGTCTCTTCCAGCTAAAAAAGTTGCTCCAAGAAGTGCAAAAATTGAAGCTGGCATAAAGCTTCCAAAGCCAGGTCTGAGAATCAATAAAACACCAATAAAGCCAACAAAAACTGCTGTCCATCTGCGCCAACCAACTTTTTCTTTGAAGAAGATAGCCGCTCCAATTGTGACTAATAAGGGCATGACCTGAATGATTGCAGAGGCAGAAGATAAAGGTGTTAGGGCAATTGCAAGAACAAAAAATAAAGCTCCAAAAAGTTCACATAGGGTTCGTATAATGACCGGAGTAGTCAATAAACCCTGATGAAAAATTGGAGCTTTTGTTAAAAGTCCAATGATGAGAAATATAATGCTTCCACTGAATCCAAGAATGATGATAATTTCAGAAATTGGAAGATTTTCTGAGAGCATTTTAATAAATAAATCCTCACACGCAAAGCCTGCCATAGCGAGAATCATAAATAAAATGCCCTTTAAATTATCCATCTCAATTCATTCTCATTTAAAGTTGAATTTTAACTGGAGCCGTGATTCCTCGAGTACTTATTTGATGCTTGGGGGGACCATTGCTTTAGAGCGCCTTCAGCTGGTTTATAAATGTCTACTTGAAGGGGGTAACATGCGGCTGAATCACTTGAGTGACTGGAGCTACAATCACCCCCTGGGCATGCTGATAATCCACAGAGAAGATCAATTTCTGCAAAGAATTCTATATAGTCATCAGGACGAACTGGACTAGCTTTCATAAAATACTGATGTGTATCTTTTGTAAAACCTGTGCACATAAAGACATTAAGTACATCATGAACGTGATGCTCAATCTCATTAATGGGTTTTTGTTGCTGACCTGAAAGCGCTCTGCATAAGTTAGAATGACAACAATAATGATACTCCTCATTATTTAATGCAACATGAGTATAAGGATCGCAACGAGTTCCAATGACATCATGAACACTTCCACCATCATCATCGTACCCATACCAGTCAAGAGTGTCATGTGTAATGGTAGCCAGAGGCCTTAAAAATGGTAGGTTTGAATAAAGTCTATCGCCAGTGCTTACATGCGTTCCATATAACGCACGTGTCTTTCCACTAAAGAATCGTTCATTGATATTGTTTTTGTTCCATAAATTTAAATCACCTACCTGTGGACCCTCACGACTAACAATACGAAAAAAATATCCAGCAGGCACCTCAAAAGTTCTAGCATCTCTAGGTGGAATAATGATAGATTCTGTGAGATTCATATTCTCACAAGCAGATTTATAAAAACCTGCATCATAGGCTGGGAGATTATCAATAGGATAAGATATCACTGGCTTAATTGAGCGCCTAGTTTCAGCATCATTGGGTTCTGGACTTAGATTAATTATTTTCATAGTAGTCTCCTATTAATAGAGTCATTTTTATTGTCCCTAGGTTAGATGGTTTTTTCCAAAACCTCCTCCTCCAGGCGTCTTCAGTACAAAAAGATCATTTTCACTCACTTCAATTTGTCCTTTAGTGCCAAGATCTGTCACGCTTTCATCAGAATGAATGACATAGTTTTCACCAAGAGCACCTGATTCTCCTCCAGATAACCCGTAGGGCGGTATTTTTCTGTGACCTGCAATGACATTGACCGTCATGGATTCAAGAAACCGCAGCCTTCGGTCAACCCCATTTCCACCAGCATGTAAACCTTTACCACCTGAATTTTTTCTGATGCTAAAGGATTCCAGTTTAACGGGGAAGCGCCATTCCAAAACCTCTGGATCAGTGAGTCTTGAGTTAGTCATATGAGTGTGAACTGCGCTACAGCCTGGCTGATTGATACTGGCCCCTGAACCTCCACAGATGGTTTCGTAATTTTGAACTTTGTCATTACCCCAGATAAAGTTATTCATTGTTCCCTGTGACGCTGCAAAATTACCTAGAGCACCAAGTAAAGTATCAACGATGTATTGAGATGTTTCCACATTGCCTGAAAAAACTGCAGCGGGGTATTCAGGATTAATCATTGAGTTTTTCGGAATAATCAAATTTAAGGGTTTTAAGCAGCCTGAGTTCAGAGGGATATCATCATCGACTAGGCAGCGAAAAACATAGAGCACTGCAGCATAACAAATTGCACTCGGTGCATTATAGTTTCCTGGATGTTGATCACTCGTGCCCGTGAAATCAATGGTTGCTGAGCGTTTCAATTTATCCACACTAATAGATACACACACCTGATGACCATCATCCATTTGATAGGTAAAGCTTGAGTCACTTAGAACATCCAAAACTCGTCGAACGGATTCCTCAGCGTTATCTTGAACGTGACCCATGTATGCATGAACAACATCAATTCCATAGTGCTCGATCACTTTTAGAAGCTCTTGAGATCCTTTTTCTGCGGCCGCAACTTGGGCCTTTAAATCAGCTATATTTTGATTAACATTTCTTGCAGGATGCTCTGCTTGAGCTAATAGGGCATTAATTTCATCTTCAAGGAATACTCCCTTAGAGACAATGGTAAAGTTATCTATTAAAACTCCCTCCTCTTTAATATGAGTTGAATTCGCTGGGGCAGAACCTGGAACCGTACCGCCTATGTCAGCATGATGACCCCTCGTAGCAACATAGAAAATCACATTCTCATTGCCATCGTCGAATACCGGCTTTATTAGAGTGATATCTGGTAAGTGAGTGCCGCCATTGTATGGAGCATTAATAAGAAAGGCGTCACCAGAATTCATAGTATGTGAATTTTCACGAATAATGGTTTTAATAGATTCACTCATTGAGCCCAGGTGAACTGGCACATGGGGCGCATTCGCAACAAGCTCTCCCTCGGGAGAAAAAATAGCACAGGAGAAGTCTAAACGCTCTTTGATGTTCACTGATGAGGCCGTATTCTCAAGCACCATGCCCATTTGTTCTGCAACGTTCATAAATAAGTTATTAAATATTTCTAACATGATAGGGTCCACGCTTGTTCCTATAGCGTTAGACCTTAAAACTTTTTGAGTACGAGTTAGGATTAAATCATTACTCTCTTTGAGCATTGCCTCCCAGCCAGGCTCTATGATGAAGGTTGAAGTTGGCTCAATAATGACAGCAGGCCCGGAGATTTTTTCATTCGGCTTGATATTATCTCGATTATAAAAAATGGTTTTTTCCAGTTTCCCATTTATAAATACATCTTGAGTTGATAGAGAGTCAGTTTTTAGTCTATTGTGGGTATTTACCTCCCAATCAAATGACTCACTTTGACATGATACCTCGGTCTGGGCTGATTCAATGATGATAGGTTTTTCTGGTGAGATAAATCCAAATCTTGCTTTATGAGTAGCCTCAAAACTCGATTTCATTGAAGGAAAATTTGCAAATTTAACGGGCAAGGATGTGTCAGAGTCTTTGTAGCGCAGATGAACTCGATCAGTATATTGAAATAGACTCTCATTAAGGTTTTGTGAAATCAAATCTTTTCGCCCATCAGACTGAAGGCCTTTAAAGCATTTACTTAAGTGGTCTATTAGGCCAGAATCAAGAGGTAATTCAACTGCTGCCTCATTGATTGTTCTGCTATCTGCAAGACCAATACCGTAGGCAGATAAAACACCTGCATAGGGATGAAGGTGAATTTTTTTGATTCCCAGTTTATCAGCTACCATGCAAGCGTGTTGACCGCCAGCTCCGCCAAAACAAGAGAGCGTATAGTCGCTGACATCATAGCCACGCTGAACTGATATTTTTTTGATCGCATTTGACATGCTATCAACCGCAATGGATAAAAAGCCCTCTGCGACCTTATGCGGGGTAACAGTTTTCTTGGTGCTTAATGAAATATCATTGGCCAGAGACTTAAATTTTCTTTGAACAATTTTGAGGTCAAGTTTTTGATTGCCATTAGGGCCAAAAACTTTAGGAAAGTAATCTGGATTTAGTTTGCCTAGCATCACGTTACAATCTGTAACTGTAAGCGGACCACCGTTACGATAACAAGCTGGCCCAGGAAAAGCGCCAGCGGATTCTGGGCCAACGCGATACCTAGACCCATCGAAATGCAGAATAGAGCCCCCACCAGCAGCAACAGTATTGATTAACATCATTGGCGACTTTAGCCTGACGCCTGTTACCTCTGTCTCAAGAGTTCTCTCGTATTCTCCATTATAGTGACAGACATCGGTTGAGGTCCCTCCCATATCAAAACCTATCAGCTTACTCAGTCCAATTTTTTCTCCAGTTTTGACCATTCCAACTACGCCGCCTGCAGGCCCTGAAAGAATCGCATCCTTCCCTTGAAAATAGTTGGCATCAGTTAGGCCACCATTCGATTGCATAAACATTAATCGGCCAAAGTTTGATTGACTAGGTCCAAGTTCATTTCTAACTTGATTAACATAACGACGCAGGATAGGAGATAAGTAGGCATCAACTACTGTTGTATCTCCGCGAGGAATGATTTTCATAAGTGGACTTATTTGATGACTAACTGAAATTTGTGTAAATCCAATTTCTTTAGCAATGAGGCTAATTTGCTTTTCATGCTCTTGATGCCTGTATCCATGAAGCAAAACAATTGCAATAGATCTAAAGCCCTTAATAAAGGCCTCGGTTAATGCTTTTCTTGTATCTATAGTGTTAAGCTGTTTTAATACCTTCCCACCCTTATCAACTCTTTCATCAATCTCAACCACTTCAGAATACAGCATTTCTGGGAGTTGGATATCTAAAGAAAATAAGTTTGGCCTTTGCTGGTATCCAATTCTCAAAATATCTGCAAAGCCTTTTGTGATTGCTAGCAGTGTTTTCTCTCCTTTTCTTTCAAGGAGTGCATTGGTAGCCACTGTAGTGCCCATTTTTATAGACTCAATTTGCTGAATTGGAATAGACTCTTTTTCTTTCAATGACAACAAGTCTCTTATACCCTGAATTGCAGCATCTTCATAATGAAGGGGATTTTCAGATAGCAGTTTGTGACTTAAGAGTTCTCCATTTGGGTTTTTACTGATGATATCAGTAAATGTTCCTCCTCTATCAATCCAGAACTGCCACTTGGGTTTTTCATTTAAATTCATCAAAACTTTAATCAATAGACTCTATAGATGAATTATATAGGCAAAAAAATTATTATGATTTTCTAAACTTGAGTATAAAAAAAATGATTGACATCTAATTATTTTAGGAACAAAATGCCAGAATTAGTTGTAGCCATATATTACGAGGGGTTGATAGGATGAAGAATAGCTATTTACTAGGTTTTTTTCTTGTTGTTGTGAGCGGGGTAATCTGGAGCTTTGGAGCACCACTGGTAAGATATCTTGAGGATGCTGAAACCTTTAGGCTTCAGTATCTGCTTTATAGAGGTTTAATCATTACCTCAGTCATACTCATATTTGTTCTTTTTAGGGAAGGGAGGAACTTTTTCCAGACCTTTAAGCGAATAGATTCGTGGAGCCTTATAGGAAGTCTTGTGATGTCCGTTACATTTTTTGGATGGATTTATGCATTGACCACAACTACAGTTGCTATCACTTTGCTCATGCTTGCTGTGTCTCCAGTCTTGTCAGCATTTCTGGGCTACCTCATTCTTGGTGAGAGGCTGAGTAAAAGTACACTCATTAACATGTTAATTGTGGCAATTGGCATTATGATCATGGTTTGGGACACTGAAAAATCAGCAACGATCATCGGGGTTCTTTATGGGTTCTTTGTGGCTCTAGGTTTTGCAATTTATACTATCACTATTCGAAAAAATCCTGAAGTTCCCAAGTTATTAACACCTGCTCTTGCTGGTTTCTTTTGTATGGTCTGGGCCACAATTCTTATTGTTGTAACTGGTGTTAGCTTTGAGATGCCAACAGCCAATATTGGGATTAGCATGACTCATGGCCTGGTTGTTGGCGTGGGTCTAATATTGTATGGTCTGGGAGCGAAGTACCTTCCTAGTGGAGAACTTGTAATGCTCTCCCTTTTAGAAGTCGTGCTGGGTATTTTTTGGGCATGGCTTCCGGCTCTAGGAATTCATGAGGTTCCATCAAGAAATACTTTAATCGGAGGATTAGCAATTTTATTTGCAATCATTATGCAGGGAGTCTATGCCAGAAAAAAACACCTCATTCCAATGCCATAAACTCCTGTATTAACAGTATTTTTTGTTTTAGTTGAAAGATTGCTTTAGCTGGCTTTAATTGTTAAAATTCTCACTTTTTTATCTAATTGTAATCCACAGTTTTATTTGATATATTTGCACTTTTTGTAATTAATAATTACTTACTAGAGCCAGTTTTAATAAACTCTGATGCTACAATTGAAAGTTTTTGAATGGCCATAAGCTGAATGAACGAATTAGTCTTTCCAAATATTAACATTGAGAAACTTACCCGGTGGACAGGCGATGTATCACCGCTCGAGTGCATTGGTATAAAAGATGAAACCCATAATGTCAAAAGTTTCACCTTTAAGTCAACGAAAGATGCCTGGTTTCAATTTTACCCGGGTCAGCATACTACCCTTTTTTTGAAAATTGATGGTAATGATGTGATGCGTACTTACACTATTGCATCAAGTCCTACTCGGCCTAACACGATTACCATAACCAATAAAAGAATGGCAGAGGGTGTTGTGACAAACTGGATGCACGATAGTTTGAAAGTTGGTGATTGCGTTGAGGCTCTGGATATTGGAGGCTCTTTCAGTGTAGCTTTAGATAAGCCAAAGCCCAAAATTTTATTTTTATCAGGTGGGAGTGGAATAACTCCAATGTTATCCATGACAAGATATTTTTGTGATCTTTCAATGGATGTAGATATTGCCTTTGTTCACAATGCGCAATCTGAGAAAGATTTAATTTCAAAAAATGAGCTTGATTTTTATGAGTCAACTCAAAGTGATTTTAAAAGACACTTTGTTTGTGATATTGGGAGTGAGGGCTGGCTCGGACCAACAGGTTTTTTGAGCCATGAGATGCTTGTTGATCTCGTCCCCGATTTTGCTGAACGAGAGATCTATTGCTGCGGTCCAGAGCCTTACATGCAGAATGTAAAAAAAATACTCTCGTTAACTGATTATGATATGAATTTCTATCATCAAGAAAGCTTTGATATTGAGAGTTCAACGGCCCAAAAAAATATGGCAATCAATGCTGATTTGCCAGAACATAAAGTTACAGAAAGTGAAATAAATGAATATAATGTCACCCTGAAAAAGAGCGGTGATGTTTTGCCTTGTGGGAGCAATACAAGCATCCTAGTTTCTATTCAAAAACAAGGTATTACCGTTCCATTTGCCTGCTCACAAGGATTGTGTGGAACGTGTCGAACTAAAATGCTTGATGGAACTGTGGAAATGGATGCTCAGGGAGGACTGTTAAAGTCACATGAACAAGAAGGATTTATTTTGACTTGTTGCTCCTATCCAACGAGTGATATTGTGCTTGATTTATAGACTATTAGTTGAGTTAACTTATGCAAAAAAAATATTCATGGTATTCGTTATTGAAGGCAGGATTAGCTAACCAAGATTGGGATAAAGCCATACCCTCATCAAAGCCCAAATCAAAATATGATGTCATCATTATTGGCGGTGGTGGTCATGGCCTTGCTACAGCTTATTACCTGGCTAAAGAGTGCGGCATTACGAATGTAGCGGTAGTTGAAAAGGGCTATATTGGTGGGGGAAATACTGGAAGAAATACAACAATCATTAGGTCTAATTATCTAAGAGATGAGGCATCTAGTCTTTATGAGCATTCAATGAGACTATGGGAAGGGTTGAGTGAAGATTTAAATTTCAATGTCATGTTTAGCCAGAGAGGGGTTTACAATCTAGGACACACTCTGCAAGACATGAGGGATATTGAAAGAAGAGTTAATGCAAATGTATTAAATGGTGTCGATGCTGTAGTTGTTGATCACAAAGAAATCAAAGAGCAAATTCCAATAATCAATACATCAAAAAATGTTAGATATCCAATTATGGGCGCTTCTTTTCAGGCGCGTGCTGGAGTTGCCCGACATGATGGAGTCGCCTGGGGCTTTGCTCGTGCTGCTTCAAACCTTGGCGTGGATATTATTCAAAACTGTGAAGTCATTGATATTGAGGTTGAAGAGGGTCGCGTCAAAGGGGTAAAAACTACTCAGGGCGATATAATGGCAGACCGAGTTGGATGCGTTAGTGCAGGCCACTCATCCGTTATAGCCAGAATGGCTGGATTGAGGTTGCCTGTAGAAAGTCATCCGTTGCAGGCTTTCGTTTCGGAGGCAATGAAGCCTATTCTTCATACGGTTGTCATGTCTAATGCAGTTCATGGCTATGTTAGTCAAAGCGATAAGGGTGACCTGGTTATTGGTGCGGGTATTGATGGCTACAATTCTTATGCTCAACGCGGCAGCGCTAAAATAGTAGAGCATTGCGCTGCGGCAATTCTTGAATTATTTCCCATTTTTTCGCGTGTTCGAATGAATCGACAGTGGGGCGGAATTGTGGACGTCTGTCCTGATGCGTGTCCTGTCATTAGTCCAACAAAGATTGAGGGCCTTTATTTCAACTGTGGCTGGGGAACGGGCGGTTTTAAGGCCACTCCTGGTTCAGGCAATGTTTTTGCTCATACTATTGCTCAAGACAAGCAGCACGATTTAGCTGTTCCATTTCATATTGATCGCTTTACAACGGGTGCTCTTATTGATGAGCATGGCGCCGCTGGCGTAGCTCACTAGTTTATTTGAAGGTAATATTATGTTTTCAATTCATTGTCCATATTGTAAAGAACCTAGAGACCAGAATGAATTTTCACCTGCTGGGGAAGCTTTTATAGCTAGACCTGAAAATCCTGAAGCCTTAAGTGATGAACAATGGGCTGATTATGTATTTTATAGAACTAATTTAAAGGGCGATCATTGGGAGCAATGGGTTCATACCTCTGGCTGTCGAAAATATTTTTTGGTAAAAAGATCTACCATTAGTCATGAGGTTATTGAAGTAGCGACTTTTGAAGAAATAGATAGTGAGAACGCATCATGAGATTAGAGAAGCATGCAAGCAGCCTTGTGGATTACACCCAGCCTTTAAGTTTTGTATTTAACAATAAAGCCTACAAGGGCTTCAAGGGCGACACTTTAGCATCAGCCCTTATTGCTAATGATGTTTTATATTACGCACGAAGTTTTAAATATGGACGAAAGAGAGGCATTATTGGGGCTGGAGTTGAGGAGCCAAATGCCCTAGTTTCACTTGAAATTGGAGGTAGATACACTCCTAATATGAAGGCAACAGAAATCATGCTTTATGACGGGCTGAGTGCAGTCAGCTCAAGCAACCCACATTCGATTGACTTTCGTGCCATGATTAAGCCCCTGCATCGATTTATGCCAGCAGGCTTCTACTATAAAACTTTCATTAAGCAGAAAGTTTGGTCAATTGTTGAGGATCGCCTAAGGTCCTTATCGGGTTTTTCAAAAGCACCTTCGGTGACTGATGAGGATGTTTATGATCATATTTTTCAACATACAGAGGTACTTGTAATTGGCGGTGGTGTTGCAGGGATGAGCGCAGCTCTTGAGGTTCTTTCTGGTTCAAAAGTTGCTAGAGTTATCTTGGTGGATGAAAGAGAAAATTTAGGCGGTGAACTAACCAATGAGTTTACAACTGATCAAACAGCAACTCTTTGGTTTCAAGAAGCTAAAGGTAAGCTTCAAAAGTATAGAGATGAAGATAACTCAAGGCTAAAAATTTTAACATCTGCCACTGCTTATGCCTGGTATGACCATAACTACATAGAGGTATTGCAGACTCATGGTACTGGCCAATCAATGGTTCATGAGAGTGGTCAAACTGCTAGAAAAGTACTGCATAAGATTAGGACAAAAGAGGTCATTCTTGCTACTGGAGCGCATGAGCGTCCAATGCTATTTGAGACCAATGACTTGGCAAATATTATGCTTAGTCAATCTGTCAGACGCTACATAAACGAGTTCAATGTTGTTGCAGGCAAAGAAATTGTTTTGTATGGAAATAATGACAGTATTTACAACACCGCAATTGATTTAAGTAAACATAATATTAAGTCTAAGGTGGTTGATGTTAGAGCATCAGGCAATGAAAGTGAAATTATTTTAGAGGCAAAAAAAATAGGAATAGAGGTTTTTCAAGGCTTTGCTGTTCTTAAAGCAAAAGGTAAGAGTCGAGTTACTGGCGTTGAAATCTCTCAGGTGGAGATGCAAGCCAAGCCGCCTCATTGGAAATCTAAATGGAGAATAACTGGAGATACTAAAACTATAAATTGTGATCTTTTAGCAACTTCTGGAGGATTTAATCCAGTTGTTCATTTGGACTGTCATTGCGGTGGTAAGACATATTTTGATGAAACATCACAATCATTTCTTCCTCAAAAAGAGCGAAAGGAAAGACAAGTATGTGGTGCTGTAAATTCTGTTGGTTTTTGGAAAGATGCAATGATTGATGCAAAAAATAAAGCACAATTAACGCTTTCATCTCTGGGTGAAGAGGTTGAAGTGACTCCACAAAAACTGACAAACCGAAGTCATAATTATTTTAATGTTGATCAGTTCTTTACCCCACTTGAAATTCTTAATAAGCCAAAAGTCTTTATCGATCTTCAAAACGATGTCACTACTCTGGATGTAGCACTCTCGATTAGAGAGGGATACCAATCAATAGAGCATATCAAGAGATATACTGCAATGGGCTTTGGAACAGATCAAGGTAAAACTGGAAACATTAATGGTATTGCTGTTGCTGCTGAATTTCTTGATGCACCTATGTCAGAGGTCGGTACAACGACATTCAGACCAGCATACACAGGTGTGGATTTTGGAGCGATGGCTGGAAGAGAAGTTGGAGATTTTTTTGATCCACAAAGGTTCACTACAATTCATGACTCTCATGTTAATAGCGGCGCTAAATTTGAAGTAGTTGGACAGTGGTACAGGCCATGGTACTATCCAAAGAATGGTGAAGATATGCATCAGGCTGTTAACAGAGAGTGTCGCGCTGTTAGAAGCTCGCTTGGAATGATGGATGCTTCAACCCTTGGAAAGATTGATATTCAAGGTAAGGATGCAAGAGAATTTTTATCAAGAGTCTACACTAATGCATGGATGAAATTAGCGCCTGGAAGTTGTCGCTATGGCCTTATGTGTAATGAGAAAGGGATGATTATTGATGACGGTGTTTCAACTTGCATTAATGATCATCATTTTATTATGACAACTACAACCGGAGGTGCTGCAAGCGTTTATTCAACACTAGAAATGTGGCTTCAAACTGAGTGGAGTCATTTGGATGTGCATCTGAGTAGTGTCACAGATCAGTTTTCAACAGTTGCAGTGGTCGGCCCTAATGCGCGCAAATTGATGAACAAGTTATGTCCAGATGTTGATTTTGACAGTAAAAACTTTAAGTTTATGCAATGGCGCCCCGGAACTGTATGTGGCGTTGAAGCAAGAATTATGAGAATTAGTTTCTCCGGTGAACTTGCATATGAAATAAATATTGCAGCAAACTATGGGCGTTTTATATGGGATGAGGTTGCCCGTGAAGGTCAAGAATGGAACATCACTCCATATGGAACTGAATCAATGCATGTTCTGCGGGCGGAAAAAGGCTTCATCATTGTTGGCCAGGATACCGACGGCTCAATGACACCGATGGATGTTAATATGAACTGGATTCTAGCAAAAAATAAGCCTTTCTCTTATATTGGGCGTCGCTCATTTAGCGTATCTGCACTTAATTCCAATGATAGATTGCAGTTAGTAGGCCTCCTCACCAAGGATGATCAGGTTGTTCTTCCTGAGGGAGCCCATATTATAAGTAACAAAGGCATCTCTATTGGCTACGTAACTTCAAGCTATTACAGTCCAGTACTTGGAAGATCAATTGCATTAGCCCAACTAAAAGGTGGACTTTCAAAAATGTCTGAGACTGTCCTCGTGAAGATTGTTCAAGAAAAGCAGGGTCTCAAAGAGATACCTTGTGAAGTTTCAAGTAGTGTCTTTTATGATATCAATGGTGAAAAGGTAGACGGCAATGAGTAAAGATAGTAATTTTGAAAATATGGAGCCAGAATCTAGGTCAACTTTTAAACCTCTTGTGGATGAAGCAGGTTTTTTGGTGGATCAAGATGATATTAGTTGTCAAGAAATCACGGGCAATTCTCTGCTCATTTTAAGGGTAACTAAAGACTCAAAGAAAAATATCAAAGCTGCAAAAGATATATTCAATATTAAGCTTCCAGAGCCACTTCAGATGACTATGAGAGATTCCAGTTTAAAATGCTTTTGGGTCAGCCCAGATGAATTCTGGGTTTCTCTAGGTGCTCAGCAAATGCTAGAAATTGAAGAGAAGTCTAATAACCTTCCGAATGGTGTTTCTATCACTAATAATTCAGCAGCATATGGCACTCTTGAGTTTACTGGACATAAAACTATTGAGTTATTAAGTCGATGGATGAGTTATGATCTTGAGGCGGCTCTTCCCGATGGAAAGGCTGTTTCAACTACTTTCGGACAAGCGCCAGTTTTTGTGTATCGTGAAAAAAAGAATATATTTATGATGGTTAGGCATTCATTTTCTCACTATGTCGCTGGACTAATCAAGGACAGCGCTAAAAGAATTTAGGGCCAATAATACTGTAAGATATTAGCCATGGATAAAGTCAATTTTATTAGCATGGAGGATGGCACAGCTGAAGAGTATGCCTTTCTTGATAAACTAGAATCTCAATACATTCACGACTTGCCCTCTAGACTCATTGATGCCTTAAAGGCTTTGAATTCCAGCCTATCAGGCTATCAAATTAGTCGATTAGAACACTCACTTCAAGGAGCAACTAGAGCACTAATAGCTAAGGAAGACTTAGAAATGGTGATGGCTGTTTTATTTCATGATATTGGCGACTCACTAGCGCCCTATTCTCACTCTGAAATGGCGGCTGCTATTCTTAGGCCATTTGTTTCAGAGAAAATCTATTGGATTATTAAGCATCATGGCGTATTTCAAATGTACTACTATGCTCATCACTCTGGTGGCGATAGAAATGCAAGAGAGGTGTATATTGATAACCCATGGTATGCTGATGCAGTTAGATTCTGTCACGATTATGATCAAAACTGCTTTGATCCCAATTATGATTCGAAGCCATTAGAGTTCTTTACCCCTATGATTCATGAGTTTTTTTCAACGCCTTTGCTTGATGATCCAGAGAGACTCGCTAGGTATGGCAAGGAATAATAATAGGAAATCTAAATGAGCTTTTCAATAACAAACTTTTCAGCACGTCAAATTCATTTGATTATTTTTCTCATTGTTGGTTCACTTCTTGGCTATGCCGCATATAGTATGAAAATTTTAGGGCTTGAACCATGTACCCTATGTATTACCCAACAGTTTTTTTATTGTCTTATTGGATTGAGTGCTTTTGTTTCTTTTTTACATAATCCAGGCATTAATGCTAGCAGAGTCTATTCGTTTTCTTTATCTCTTTTTTCATTAGCAGGCATTTGGATTTCTGGTCGTCAAGTCTGGCTTCAAGGGCTCCCTGAGGATGAGGTTCCATTGTGTGGGCCACCTTTAGAATATATCATTGATGTATTTCCTTTTGCCGATGTAATCAATGCATTATTTATGGGTGATGGAAATTGTGCTGAGATACCTTGGGAGTTTCTGGGTCTTAGTATGGCTGGCTGGTCACTAGTTTGGTTTTTGATAATATTGTTTTTAGGCCTTACATCTTTTGTCAAATCTAAAGCTTCGATTTAAACTGTCTCTGTGCATTGAGCATTTCCATATTGATTTGTTCTATGGTAAGATTTATTGGAAGTGGGGTAAGATATTTTTAAGATTTGGCTGATTTTAAAAAAACAGTAAGCACGCTATTCGAGTCAGTTGATATTCAGGTCAATGGTTCTCGCCCATTCGATATTCAAGTACATAATAAACTTTTTTATTCACGTGTCTTATCTGGTAAGTCTCTAGGGCTTGGGGAAAGTTATATGGACGGTTGGTGGGACTGTGAAGCATTGGATCAATTTTGTTACCAAATGCTTTGGGGCAGAATTGATAAACAAATTAAAGTTAAAAGTCCGGCTTTTCTTATGCATGTTCTAAGAGCTTATTTTTTAAATGCACAATCCAAAAAGCGTGCCTATATTGTCGGTAAAGAGCATTACGATACTGGTAATGATTTATTTGCTTTAATGCTTGATCAAAGAATGATCTACTCATGTGGCTATTGGAAGGATGCAGATAATTTAGATCAAGCACAAATAAATAAATTAGACTTGGTGTGCAGAAAACTGCATCTAAAGCCAGGAATGAGAGTTCTTGAAATTGGATCTGGCTGGGGGGGTTTTGCAAAGTATGCCGCTGAAAACTATGGTGTGAGTGTCCATGGAATAACAGTTTCTAAGGAGCAAATGGAATATGCTCAAGAATCCTGCAAGGGTTTAGACACTTCATTTGAATTAAAGGATTACAGGGATTTAAATGGCAACTATGATGCTATAGTTTCTATTGGTATGTTTGAGCATGTGGGATATAAAAACTATAGGGATTATATGGGGGTTGCTCGAAGATGTTTAGATGATAATGGTCTCTTCTTGCTGCATACAATTGGAAGAAATACACCTTCAAGGTCTACAGATCCATGGACAAATAAATACATATTTCCTAATGGCATGATTCCCTCACCAGCTCAGATAAGCAAATCTGCTCAAGGATTATTCGTTATAGAGGATTGGCATAATTTTGGCCAAGATTATGATCCGACACTTATGGCGTGGAATGAAAATTTTCAAAAAAGCTATGATAATTTGAAGGACAGATATGATGAAAGATTCAAGCGTATGTGGGAGTATTACCTATTGATGTGTGCTGGCACATTCCGCTCTAGAAGAAATCAGTTATGGCAATTAATCCTTTCAAAAAAAGGGATAAAAGGTGGCTACTCATATCAAAATAGCCATAGACCTAATTCATAAATAGACCATCAATCATTGCGACTGATCTGCATCCAGATTGATAAACTGCATGTTGATTTTCTAGATTGATGCCGCCGATACCTACGATAGGAATAGAAATATATTTTTTGATTTCCTCAACTTTAGAAAGAGAGCAATGAATAGCTCTTGGTTTATTTTTTGACTTAAAGATAGCGCCTAGTGCAATATAGTCAGCACCACTTTGCTCTGCTTCAATTGCTAGTTCTAAGCTATCATGGCATGTCACACCAATAATAAATCGATCACCCAGTCTCTCTCTAGCAGATTTTGCACCTATGTCACCTTGGCCCAGATGAACCCCATGAGCTCCTACTTTCTCACAAAGGTTCACATCATCATTGACTATAAATAAAGTATTATATTCTAAGCATAGGTTAAGCAGTTTTTTTGCTTCTTCTTCCTTATTTTTTATGTTGACTGCTTTTCTGCGATATTGGAGAATATTGATATCATGTTTTTTAATTGCATTCTCAATAAGGTCAATGTTAAGGTCTTTGTCTGGAGTAATTCCGTACAATCCTTTAATTCTTTGATTTAGCATAGTATGGGACTTTTTCGATCCAAGAAAATTCAAACACTTCTGATTTTCATTATAGCCGTGGTTGCGATTCTTTGGATATTTCAAGATAATTTCTTGAATATTTCTATTTTGAATAAATCTACATCAGAAGTTGAGGTTGCAGAGTCTCAGAATTCAGATGCACCATACCTTGAGAAAATAGATAATTTTATTATCAAGGAGTATTCAAAAGAGCAGGTTTTATTGCATACTATTGAGGCAGATGTTTATAAAAGTTTTAAAAACTCCCCAGTTCAGCTTGAAACTGTGAAGGTTACAACTTTTGATGAATATCAAAATGAAGATCTAACGTTGAAGTCCAATCGTGCAGTTATTTTTAAATCTGGTGCGATCCATTTTATAGGGCAGGTTGAAATTAAAACTATGAGCGGCATTTCTCATGAGATTGACACAGAACTTTTGATTGTTAAGGATGGGCAAATTAATAGCAACCGCAGCATTGTATATCTTGGTGAGAGCGCAAAAATAATGGCAGAGGGTATGGATATGAACCTTGATAAAGATATAATGAATTTAAATGGCGAGGTTCAAATTTTACAAGATACGGGTGCAATAATCGATACTAGAGATTTATTTATTAACCAAGCTGAAGGCGTTAAGAAATATTTGAGTAATGAGCCTACTGTCTATCAATCAGATAAAACTGTTGTGAAAGCAGATAAGGGTATTGATGTAGATATGAATTCAAAACTCACAAAACTTTTTGGCAGTGTTAATATTGTGAATGGGACGGGTAGTTCACTTGAGAGCTATGATTTGATTATTGATCAGTCAAATGGCGGTGAAATTTTTATGTCAAATTCACCAAGCCGTTTTAAATCAAACACTGTTGACATAAAGTCAAATAAAATGCATTATGATGCTATTTCAAACAAACTTAAACTAACTGATGAGGTTGTTGCTATTTATGAATAAATTAGTTTTACTTGTGGCAATATTTTTCTCTACTTTTGCATTTGCTCTTTCTGGGGATGCTGATCAGCCAATTGAGATAGAGGCAGAATCTGTTATGGTTGATGAGACATCTGGATTTAATGAGTTCATTGGAGATGCTGAAGTTAAGCAAGGTTCTTTGGTAATGACTGCTGAAATTATTCAAGTTCAGACCAATGCTGATGGTGTTGAAACTATGGTTGCTAAAGGAACTCTAGAAAAACCTGCAAAGTATATTCAAAGTCAAGAAAATCAGGCGCGCTTTATTGAAGCTACTGCAACTTTAATTACTTATGATGTCAATGAGGGCATGATTTTTCTTGTTGGCGATGCATACTTGGTTCAAGGATTTGATTCGTTCAGTGGCGACTCTTTAACATACGATATTAATAACGATAAGGTTCTAGTTAAAGGCTCTGAGGATGGAACTAAGAGAGTGAAGTTTAAAATAGATCTCTAAATAGAATGAGATTAGCTTAATAGCGCGGTTGAAATTCGATCTTTAACCTCTTCCAACGTTCCAACACCATTAATAGCAATGAATTTAGTGCCAGTTTCGGGTTTGTCTGCATCATTACGATAATACTTCACTAATGGCTCAGTTTGTTGATGGTAAATTTTAAGTCGACCTCTAACAATTGTTTCATTGTCATCAACGCGCTGGATTAACTCTCCCCCAGTTATATCGTCCTTTCCAGCTTCTTGAGGAGGATTGAATTTAACATGATATGTCCTCCCAGAAGAGAGATGAACTCGACGTCCAGACATTCTCTCGACTATATCATCATCCGGAACTTTGACTTCAACGCAATAATTGATTTTAATGCCTTCTAATTTAAGTGCATCAGCTTGGTTTATGGTCCTAGGGAATCCATCCAATAAATAACCGTTATGGCAATCAGGTAAATGGATCCTCTCTTTAACAAGCGAGATGATTAGTTCATCGGGCACTAGATTTCCAGCATCAATAGTTTTTTTGGCTTCTAAACCTACGGGTGATCCAGCATTGACTGCTGCACGCAACATATCCCCAGTAGAAATCTGAGGGATATTAAACTTTTCACAAATATGTGCCGCCTGAGTGCCTTTTCCAGCACCAGGGGGGCCTAACAAAATAATATTCATACAACCTTTATTTAAACCTCAAAGGGAGGTAATAGCTTATTTACCTTTATTTTTTTCATTACAACATATTCTGGCAAACCATTATTATACGGGGGATAGTTTTCCCCTTCAATAAGTGGAAGTAAATATTCACGACATGAATTGGTAATAGAAAAACCATCCTCTGAAATAAAACTTTCTGGCATCATTTTTTCAACATTTGCAATATCCTTTAATTCGCCAAAGCCAATTTCCCATTTATAGGGTGTGCTTGATATTCTTACAATGGATGGCATGATGGAATTCATCCCATCTAGAGCCATTTCTACTGCAGCTTTTCCAAGGGCGTAGGCTTGTTCTACATCAGAATTAGAAGCTAAATGTCTTGCTGAACGCTGCAGATAGTCAGCAACAGCCCAGTGAAACTTATAGCCTAAAGATTTTTTAATGATATTCGCAACAACAGGTGCTGCTCCTCCAAGTTGCGCATGTCCAAAGTCATCTCGAGTGCCCTGTTCTGCAAGGAAAGAGCCATCAGGCCACTTTGTTCCTTCCGATACAACTATGGTACAGTATCCAAATTCTTTTACATTTTTGTCAACCTTAGCTAAAAATTTCTCTTCGTTAAAGTCAACCTCAGGAAATAAAATTACTACAGGTATTGAGGAGTCTACTAACCCTCCTGCTGCTGCAATCCAGCCAGCATGGCGGCCCATCACTTCTAATACAAAGATTTTTGTTGAAGTTGCTGCCATTGATGCTACATCAAAACTTGCCTCCATTGTTGAAACGGCAATATATTTTGCTACAGAACCAAATCCTGGGCAGTTATCAGTTACTGGCAGGTCATTGTCTACAGTTTTGGGTATATGAATTGCCTGAATTGGATACCCCATACTTTCAGATAATTGAGAAACTTTTAAGCAAGTATCTGCTGAGTCACCCCCGCCATTATAAAAAAAATAACCGATATTATGAGCTTTAAAAACTTCAATCAATCGCTCATATTCAGCTCTATTGGCCTCTAGTGATTTCATCTTATAGCGACAAGACCCAAAACCACCTGACGGTGTGTGATTAAGTGCCGCAATATCAGCTTCTGATTCCAGTGAAGTATCAATTAGGTTTTCAGTTAAAGCACCAATAATTCCATTCTCTCCAGCATAAACTGTTCCAATTTTGTCAGAATGTTTTCGAGCTGTTTCAATCACTCCACTGGCTGAAGCATTAATTACAGCAGTTACTCCTCCAGATTGAGCATAAAAGGCATTTTTCATAATTATTTTGTTATTAAAGGTTAAGAGTCAAGTATGCATATTTGACTATCGCATACAGATGCACTTCAGAGTTAGGAAAAAGTATAACATTTGGTATGAATACAGTATTCAATAATTCTAAAGTATTTTTTAATTATATTAAGTTACAATTTTCTAGTTAAATAAATATTTTAGAATGCAAGCTGGAGGCAATTGTTACAAATTGTTTCATAGAAAATGGTAATTTAAAATGATGATTACTTACTGGGGCATAGACTCACCAAAGTTTTCAATATTCCTAAAGCCTGGCACATTTTTTTTCGCAATCTTAGTACTTGGTTTACTAATTGCAATAACATTTTTAATTTTAAATTTGGCAGCCGCCTCTAAAACATCTAAAGAATCATCAAAGAAGATTGACTTTTCTTTATTAAAATCGATTTGCTTGTCTAGCTCTTTCCAAAATTTTTGTTGTTGTTTTGGAATCCCAAAGTCATGTGATGAAATAATTTCATCAAAAAAACCTTCGATTTTAGACATTTTCATTTTTAGTTTAATGCCTTTTCTATGGGCGTTTGTAACAAGGTAAATACGTTTATTGTTATCTTTTGCAAATTTAAGGAACCTTAATGCATGATCATGAACTTGAATAAGATGAGAGATATCAGATTTTAGTTTCATAATATCTAATTCAAGTTGTTTTTCCCAATAATCTAGGCAATACCAGGTAAGCCTCCCTTCTTGAGAATTAATCTTTGATATGATTATTTCTTTAGCTGTCTGAAAGTCTATGTGATTTTGTTTTGAGTAAACCTTTGGAATATATTCCAACCAAAACTCTAAATCAAAGTTTAAATCCAAGAGTGTTCCGTCTAGGTCTAGAAGAACTGTATCGATATTATCCCAGTTTAATTTAAGATTATTTTCTTCGCCAGGTTGTTCCATTAACACTATCTTCAAGAATTATTCCAAGTTCAAAAAGTTCGTCTCTTATTTGGTCTGACATTGCAAAATCTTTTGAGCTTCTTGCATCCTCTCGTTGCCCAATTTTTTTTGAAATATCTGACTCAGACAATTCAGAGCCCTGCTTTAAGTATTCATCAGCATCATATTCTAGAATGCCTAAATAGTTTCCAAGCTCAACAAGCTGAATTGATAAAGCGCTGGCTTTGTTTGGATTATTTGTTCGTTCGATATTGATTTGTTTTGCAATTTCAAACAGAATACTCAGAGCCATTGGTGTATTGAAGTCATCATTTAACGCTGAATTAAATCTTTCTTCAAAATTAGTATCGATAAGTGTTAAATCATCAACTTTTTTGTTTAAGCCATTAATAGCATTGTAGAGTCTTTTTAATGCAGATTGAGCCCCATCAATATTAGTTTTACTATAATTTAGAGGAGAGCGATAATGACTACTAATAAGAAAATATCGAAGCGTTTCACCATCATAATTCTTTAGTACATCACGAATGGTAAAAAAGTTTTTGAGAGACTTGCTCATCTTTTCATCATCAACATTGACAAATCCAACATGCATCCAAGTATTTACAAATTTACAGCTATTTGCCCCTTCTGATTGAGCAATTTCATTTTCATGATGAGGAAATGTCAAATCCATACCGCCACCGTGTATGTCAAAATGATTAGAAATAAAATGATTTGACATGGCAGAACATTCAATATGCCAGCCAGGCCTTCCATCACCCCAAGGTGATGGCCATTTGGGCTCATCCGATTTCGCTTTTTTCCAAAGAACAAAATCGAGTGGATCTTTTTTATTACTCTCAATGTCGACCCTCGCTCCAGCCATTAGATCATCTAAGTTTTTTCCAGAAAGTTTTCCGTATTCTTTGAAGTTTCTCACAGAATAAAATACATCACCATTTTTCCCTTGATAAGCCAAGCCTTTTTTTGAGAGGTTTTCAATCATATCAATCATCTTATCAATTGAGTCTGTGGCTCTTGGTTCTATATCAGGACTCAAAACGCCCAACGACTTTTCATCTTCGTGCATTGCATCAATGAATCTATTCGTTAATGTGTATATATCTTCATTGTTTTCAATAGCTCTTGTGATGATCTTGTCATCAATATCCGTGATATTCCTTACATACTTTACATTAGGAAAGTTTCGTCTCAAATGCCTTGTTATGACATCAAACATAACCATAACTCTAGCATGACCCATATGGCATAGGTCATAAACGGTCATACCACATACATAAATTCCAACTTGGTTCGCATCAATAGGTTGAAACTCTTCCTTTTGATTGTTGAGAGTGTTATAAATTTTGAGCATTGCAATATTTTATACTGTATTTTGTAATATCACTTATATTAGTTTTGATGTTGAAAGTAGCTATCAATTTTGATTATCAATTTATGATTAACAAAATGTATAATCATCTTGCAAAGGAATTGACCAGCATTAATAACTTTTCCTGTTAAAAACTTATTATGAAAAAATTTCAATGCACCATGTGTGGATGGATCTACGATGAAGAGAAAGGCGCTCCAGATGAAGGAATTGATCCTGGAACGACCTGGTCCGATGTTCCTGAAGACTGGGAGTGTCCAGTTTGTGGATCTGGCAAGGAAGATTTCGATATGGTTGAAATATAACTACATCTAATTTTTAAACGTATATTAGGAAACTAAAATGTCAAAAATACTCATTCTGCCTGGCGACGGCATAGGGATAGAAATTGTAGCTCAAGCGGTTAAAGTCATTGATTCATTAAATAGGAATCATTCAATGGGGATGACTCTTGTTAATGGTCTCCTTGGGGGTGCAGCTTATGATGAAACAGGTTCGCCTTTTCCTGATGAGACGATTAGGATTGCAAAAGAGTGTGACTCAATTTTGCTGGGAGCTGTTGGGGGCCCTAAATGGGAGTCACTCGAAAGAAGCTTAAGGCCAGAAAGAGGTTTATTGGGCATACGTTCTGAGCTTGAACTTTTTTCAAACCTAAGGCCAGCAATCCTATATCCACAACTAGCTTCTGCATCAAGCCTTAAAAAAGAGATTGTATCCGGTCTTGACTTAATGATTGTTCGCGAGCTTGTTGGAGGCATCTATTTTGGACAGCCAAGAGGAGTTGAAATCAAAAATGGTGAGCGCTTTGGAGTCAATTCTGCGACCTATTATGAATCTGAGATTGCAAGAATTGGACATTCTGCCTTTCAGATAGCCCAAAAAAGGGAGGGCCGAGTCTGTTCTGTCGATAAAGCAAATGTTCTTGAGGTCTCTGAGCTTTGGAGAGATGTTATGGAAGAAGTATCAAAAGAATATTCAGATGTAAAGCTCTCTCATTTATACGTTGATAATGCAGCTATGCAACTCGTGAGAGACCCTAAGCAGTTTGATGTCATGGTTACTAGCAATCTTTTTGGAGATGTGTTGTCTGATTGTGCAGCAATGCTAACTGGCTCGATCGGAATGCTGCCCTCGGCATCATTAGATAAAAATAACTTTGGTATGTATGAGCCTATTCATGGTTCTGCCCCAGATATAGCTGGCAAAGATATTGCAAATCCATTGGCAACTATCTTGTCTGTCTCTATGATGCTGAGATACTCGCTTAACCAAGCAGAGCTGGCTGAAAAAATTGATTCTGCGGTGAGCGATGTCTTGGATCAAGGATACAGAACAAGAGATATTGCTGGCGATAGTCAAAAAGTAGTTGGAACAGAGGAAATGGGTGATCTTGTTGTTAAGGCTTTAGAGTCTTAGTATTGAACATCCTCACTGTCGATAGATTTCCATAGAAACCAGCATGCTACGCTTCTGTATGGTCTCCATTGTTCTGAAATTTCGATGATTTTTTCTATTCTTAGTGCTTCACCTTCTCCATATGTCTGATTCATAGCTCTTATGATTCCTATATCTTTAATTGGAAAAATATCTTTTTCCAATAAATAAAACATTCCAAACATTTCTGCAGTCCAAGGCCCCACTCCCTTGATGGTAATTAATTCTTCATAAATACTCTCGTACGACCTAGCTTCCCAGTATGAGTGAGACTTTATCGAATGAGAAATAAAATGATTACAAATATTAATTATGTACTGAGCTTTTTGCTTCGATAGGCCACAAGACTTTAGCTCTTCAAAACTTATCGAAAGAACATTTTCTGGCCTTATTTTGCCAATTTTATTTGCGAGCTTTCCCCAAACACTTGCAGCTGCCTGGATAGATATTTGTTGACCAACTATTGATCGAAGAAGAGTTTCTAATGCTTCGCCTCTAGATGAAATACTATAATCTGGATGTTCTAAAAACAACTTTCCTAGTTTAGGATCAACATTGGATAAGAATTCTTTAGATTGTTGCCAATATTCAGGGTGAGCCATGATTTGATTTATGTCAAAAGTTTATGAGGTTTTTTGATTTAACTGGCGATTTAGTATAGAAGACATTGTCGTATAATTCTTGGTAATTTAACAAAAAATTAAGGTGAAATAATGAGTACCAAAAAAAATGTAACTTTTATTGGTCTGGGAACGATGGGTTATCCAATGGCAGGGCATTTATCAAACTCTGATCTTTTTAATGTAACTGTTTTTAATCGATCCTCAGATAAATCTGCGAAATGGAGTAAAGAATATAAGGGAAGTGTGGCCAAAACTATTGAAGATGCTGTTTCAGATGCTGACGTAGTCATAACATGTACTGGAAGGGATGAAGATATGATGGAAATTGTTTTTTCAGAGAACGGAATGTTGGCTTATCTCAAAAGTGGCTCTATCTTTGTTGACCACACCACCACGTCTTGTAAACTAGCAAAGCACTTAAATAAGTCTTTACAGTCTAAAGGCATCGATTTTATTGATGCTCCAGTAAGCGGTGGCGAAGCCGGTGCAGTCAATGGCGAATTAACTGTGATGGCTGGAGGAGACAAAGCTATATTGGAATCATGTGATTCACTCATTAAAACATATTCAAAAAGTATAACTTTAATGGGGGAAGCTGGAGCGGGACAATTAGCAAAAATGGTCAATCAAATATGTATTGCTGGCGTATTACAAGGTCTATCAGAGGGGTTACTTTTTGCTGAAGCTGAAAATCTAGATATGGATAAATTATTGTCTGCGATTTCTGGTGGCGCTGCACAATCTTGGCAAATGGTAAATAGGGGTAAGACTATGCACAATAGGGAGTTTGATTTTGGATTTGCGATTAAATGGATGGTCAAAGATTTAGGGTATTGCATAGAACAAGCTAAGGGAAATCAAACTAATTTGACTTTTACTCAAGAGGTTTATGATAGATATATCAATCTAATGGATAAAGGGCACACATACAGTGATACATCAGCCTTAATGGTTTTTGAAGAGTTGAATAAATGAACAAGGTGAGGCATCATTAGAATGATTCAAGCTACCATAACAGGGGATCAACAGAATGACTTTCGAAATAATGGGTTTTTGACTTTAGATAAATTTATCAATTTGGAGTTGCTTGATGAATTGAAAAAAAGAATTGATCTTCTATTTAAGGGTGAGTTTGAAACTGGAATTGAGCCAGACGAATGGAACTGGAGAAGTGATAGAGACCCTAGCGATGTTACTAGACAAATTTGTAATGCTTGGAAATCAGATAATCTTATCAAGGAAGTGGTTTGCAGTAAAGTTATCGGACAAATTGTTTCTGAATTGATGGGTTGGAGAGGTGCAAGACTCATACAAGATAATATTTTATGGAAGCCTCCTCAAGGTAAGCCTTTGGCGTATCACCAAGATGCAGCATATATAGATTGGATAGTGCCTCAGAGTATGGCTACCTGTTGGATTCCACTTGATAATATTCTTCAGGAAAATGGAGCATTAGAATTTGCAGTTGAGTCACATCTATGGGAGTTATGCCCACCATCAGATAGCTTTCATGCTCCTGAAGATTACAAGGAAGAGCTTAATCGTTATTTAAAAAATAATAACAAGAAGCTTGAGACCTATGCAGTTGATGTTCCTGCGGGCGGAGTTTCATTTCACCATGGTATGACTTGGCATGGTTCAGGAGTGAACCTCACAAGTCAGGATCGAAGGGCGATTGTTGCGCATTGCGTTCCAAATGATGCTCAGTTTCATGATTCAAATTGTGGGGGTACTGGAAAAATTTACAGAAAATTTAAATTAAATGATAGCAATAAGCTAGATGATAGTTTTTTTCCTTTACTATGGGAAAATAATGATTAATTTATCTATTCTTTTTTAGATTAATAATTTTAACCAATGGCATAATATTGACTATGAGAAAAAAACCCACACTAACTAATATTCATACTGTCGCTCAGAGTCGTATTTTTAATCTTGAATCAATGGATGTTGAGTTTTCTAATGGAGCAACTCGAGTTTATGAAAGATTAATGTCAAGAGGTAATGGGGCTGTTTTGGTTATTCCAATGTTAGATGATGAGACAGTTTTAATGATTTATGAATTTTCTGGAGGAACTGAAAGATATGAGTTAGGTCTGACCAAAGGTAAAATTGATAAAGGAGAGACACCAGTTGAGGCTGCTGGAAGGGAGTTAAAAGAGGAAATCGGTTATGGAGCAAACAAACTGACTTTTTTAAAAACCATTACCTTAGCTCCAGGTTACCAGTCTAGTGAAACGCATATTGTTTTGGCTGAAGATCTATATGAAGAAACAGCAGAAGGTGATGAGCCAGAACCTTTAGAGATTGTTCCAAAAAAACTCTCAGATCTAGATCAACTAACCTATAACGAAGATTTAACTGAGGCAAGAAGTATACTTGCCCTTTATATGGCAAGAGATATTATCAATAGTCGGAAAAAGTGATTGAAATACCATCGTCTTTTTGGCTTAACATTAATGAGTTAAAGTTTCCTGAATTAAATCAAGCTCTCAAAGAGCCAAATGGTTTAATTGGGATAGGTGGAGACCTGTCTTCTGATAGATTAATTCACGCCTATTCAAATGGAATTTTCCCTTGGTATGGAAAAGATGAACCAATTCTATGGTATTCACCCAACCCTAGAATGGTAATTACACCTGAGGCCTTTCATCTGTCAAAAAGCTTAAGAAAAACTATTAATTCATCGAAATATACTGTCAAAGTGAATACAGTTTTCTCAGATGTAATAATACATTGTCAAAGTGTATATAGGTCTGGACAGTCAGGAACTTGGATAAATAATGACATGATAAAAGCCTACTGCAATCTTCATGATGAGGGCTATGCTCATTCTTACGAAGTTTTCTTAGATCATAAGCTTGTTGGGGGCTTATATGGAGTGGCAATGGGAAGCGTTTTTTTTGGAGAGTCTATGTTTTCATTAGTTAGCAATGCTTCCAAAATTGCTTTTGCTTATCTACTTCAAAACAGTGACTATAAATTAATCGATTGTCAGATAGAGAATAAACATCTAGAAAGCTTGGGTGCATTTAATATGCCTAGAGATTTGTTTATGAAACAGCTTAAAGCCTTTGTGTAAAATAATACCTTTAATAAGGTGATACTATGAGAAACCAAATTAAACTTTTTTTATTAGTTTCAATGGTTGTTACGATAACAGCTTGTGGTCGTATGGGTGATCTAGTCCCAGTCAATGAGTCACAAGTTGCTTCAGTTGAAGCAACAACTAGTAGTTAAAATAAAACAATTGAGCTCATTCAATTTTCAAAATAATAGCCTTTATGCAGAGTCTTTACAAGTTTCAGACTTAATGGATTCCTATGGTTCACCACTTTATATTTACTCAAAAAGTCAAATAGAATTCAATTGGAATTTATTTAAGAAATCTTTTGAAGATCATTCTCATTTAATTTGTTATGCAGTAAAAGCGAACTCTAACATTGCAGTGCTAAATATTCTTGCTAAGCTAGGTTCTGGTTTTGACATTGTTTCATTAGGTGAGTTAGAGAGAGTGATCGCTGCTGGTGGAGATCCAAGAAAATGTGTTTTTTCAGGGGTTGCAAAAAATGAAAATTCAATTCAAAAAGCACTTGAATATGGCATTTACTGTTTTAATGTTGAATCTGAAGATGAATTAGATCGTATTGAGTCAGTTGCTTTCTCTATGAACATGACAGCACCCATATCAATTCGAGTAAACCCAAATGTAGATGCAAATACTCACCCTTACATATCTACAGGACTCACTGAAAATAAGTTTGGAGTTGGACCTGATATTGCTTTAGCAATGTATAAGAAAGCAGCAGCATCAGAAAATTTACAAGTTTGTGGTCTTGACTACCACATAGGATCTCAAATTACCGATGTGGCACCTTTCCTAGAAGCGCTTGATCGAGCATTAGAGCTTATTGAAAAGTTAAAGTCTGAAAATATTTTAATTGATCATCTGGATATTGGTGGAGGTGTTGGTGTCAGTTATGACCAAGAGCAAACCATAGATATCAAAGATTATTTAAATACTGTGACTGAGCGAGTTGATTCGATGAAGATCTTGGTTGAGCCAGGTCGTTCAATTGTTGGAGACGCTGGCATATTTGTAACAAAAGTAGAATATCTAAAACAAAATAATCTGAAGTCATTTGCAATTGTAGATGGAGCTATGAATGATTTAATAAGACCTTCTCTCTATGAGTCATATCATAAAGCTGTCTTAATTAATAATAATTCTAAAGGGATTAATGATGTGTGGGATATTGTTGGCCCAGTTTGCGAATCTACAGATTTCTTAGCTAAAAATAGAAATCTTACTTTAGAAAAAGGAGATTATATTGCAATCATGACTGCTGGTGCTTATGGCTTTGTACTCAGCTCTAACTATAACTCAAGGCCAAGAGTGCCAGAGGTGATGGTTAGTGGTAATAAACATAGCTTGATAAGAAAGAGAGAAACAATCGAATCCCTTTTTGAAAATGAGAATTTATTTGAAGATGAAACTCACTAATAATCAAAAAAAATATTTAAGATCAATAGCCCATGATTTGAAACCATTTGTGATGATTGGCCAGCATGGTTTGAGTGAGTCAGTGATAGCTGAAATTGACTCTACAATGTTAAAGCATGAGTTAATCAAGATCAAGTTAAGAGTTGAAGATCGTGATGAGAAACAAAAAATCATAGAGAAAATATTAGAATTTTCTCATGCTGAAATAGTTCAAGTTATAGGCGGAGTTTTAGTGATTTATCGGCCTTTTGAGGATAACCCTGATATTATCTTACCTAGATCTTAAGTTTTTAAGAACTTAAAAAAGTTTAATATACC
>ERZ802824.124-NODE-124-length-38143-cov-17.9855_pt1 | contig 38143 bp, 38 predicted proteins | sample MGYA00345650_ERZ802824 | MGnify/ENA primary metagenome ERZ802824 (study PRJEB30503, sample SAMEA104212361) | marine metagenome | biome: Westerlies Biome; feature: [SRF] surface water layer (ENVO:00010504) within the epipelagic zone...; material: water... | reverse complement strand
GCTGGGCGGAGTTTAGGAGGTTTTGACTTGCTGTCCCAGGACAGCAGACACGATGTCAGCTGCTCCATGCACAATCCGGATCGGCACTGGCAGTTGCTGCTGCAGCTGATCAAGCGTCATATCGTCAAGAAACACAGGCTCTCCTTGGCGAAGCATCACCGAAGGCAGGAGCAGCTGATCCCCCAAAACTTGATCCCTGAGTCCATGCAGAAGGTCTTCGCCTGTGAGCAAGCCGGTCACCACCTGATCCTGGCCCCAGTAGGGACTCGGAAGCCCATGGAGCGACAACGTCACCCCATCAACCTGATTGAGGCGTGCTTGCACTGGCACCAGAGCCTGATCCACCAAACGGCCCACCACCCAACTGCTGCGAAGCGGAGAATCGATCCTTTCAGGGAGCGTCTGAGTTGCCTGATCTAGTGATTCAAGAAACGCTCGGATGGTGCCAACACCGTTTTCCTCTTGGGGGAGATCTTCGTAGTTGCTTCTAGGCGGCAGAGGCTGACCAGCCATCAAATACCACTCATCAGACAGCCAGGCGAACCGACTGCCGATTTGTCTCTGAAATTTGTCCTGAAGCGGCTCCACAGCCTGAATCACCCTGAGAGCGTCCGACGGGGTGACAGCGCGAAGTCCATCCTGCGCAGGCCTGAATCGCGTCAACCCAACAGGAACCACTGCGACTGATAAAACAGCCGGCCATTCACCAGCACCAAACCGCACAAGGTCAGTGAGTGTCTGCATCAGAGCATCGCCGTCGTTGATCCCCGGGCAGACCACAACCTGTGCATGAATCTGCAATCCGCGCTGCGCGAACCACTGGAGCTGATGAAGCAGATCACCCGCCCGTGGGTTGTCAAGCAACCGAGAACGGAGGCCTGGGTCTGTGGCATGCACCGACACAAAGAGGGGGGTGAGGCGTTGCTCTTGAATCCGGTTCCAGTCGCCCTCACCGAGATTGGTCAGCGTTAAGTAAGAGCCATAAAGAAAACTGAGCCTGTAGTCATCGTCTTTCAGATAGAGGCTGTCGCGATGTCCTGGCGGCTGCTGATCGATGAAACAGAACGGGCAGCGATTGGTGCATTGGCGTAAGCCATCGAATAGCGCCTCTGTAAAAGCAAGCCCGAGACCATCATCCGCATCCTTTTCGAGTTCCACACGATGGAGCTCCCCCTCGCTGTCTCGTACCTCGAGGATGAGATCTTCCTCAACGGTCAGATAGCGGTAATCAATGAGGTCACGCGGTCGAACACCATTGATGCTCAGCAACTGATCGCCGGGTTCGAAGCCGAGATCTTCACCGATCGAGCCAGGCTCCACCGATGCAACGATCGCGGGCTGGGGCTGACGTCCAACGCTCGACGGATCAAGAGCGGCAACAGCAACACCTGCGGAGGGTTCATTCCACACGGAATGGATTCGACTGATTTCAGTTTGAGCCAGGACCGGCCCACCAGACCAGTAGCAGAACTCCGAACAGCAGCCGGTAGATCACAAACACCCAGGTGCTGTGTCGCTGCAGGAATTTGAGTAACCAGTCAATCGCTAGCCAGGACACCACCGCGGCAGAAATGATGCCCACCATCAGGGGCAGTACCCCACCAGCACTGGGTTCACTGAAAGCATCTTTAAGTTCGACCAGTCCAGCAATCGAGATGGCAGGAATGCCCAGCAGAAAAGAAAACCGAGCTGCATCGGGCCGTTTCCAACTGTCAAACAGCGAAGCCGTGAGGGTGCTACCGGAACGGGAAACACCGGGAATCAGTGCCAGGACCTGAGCCAAGCCCACAACGAGTCCATCCCGTCCCTGCACCTGATCGAGCTGCTTGGAGCGCGGTCCCAAACGTTCTGCCAAAGCAAGAAGCAGAGCCATCAGGATGGACACACCAGCAATTGCAGGCACGCTGCGCAGTGGCGAGGTTTCATAACCGGGCCAATAAAGTTTGATCGCAAGCCCAGCGAAGAGAATCGGAATGGTTCCAATCGCCATGGCGATTCCCAGCCGTGCCTCCGGCTCCCGCCACTGCCCCCTGAGCAGAGCACCACTCATCCCTCTCAAAACACCGGCCAGATCCGCTCTGAAGTAAGCGATCACCGCCACGATGCTGCCCAGTTGAATCACAGCGGTTACAGAGACTCCTGGATCACCCCATCCGGCAAGCACCGGCACGATCTTGAGATGAGCTGTGCTGCTGATGGGCAAAAACTCAGTAAGCCCCTGCACAACGCCGAGAACGAAATCTCTCCAAATGGCTTCAAGAAGACCGGGCTCCGACACCGCAGATTCCAATGGTTGGGTGGTCGGACGCTATGTCCATCAGGCCAAGGACGCCAGTGCTGCTCAACATTGAGCACTCAGCCCGCAGCCACGTTCAAATCTTCTAAGGTTTCGATTCTTTCTTGACGGTTTGGAGGTGCGGCCTTGTCCAGTGGGCTGATGCAAAATCCGGCACTGGGCACGCAGAGGCTTCCTGCCTCAGTCGTTCTGACATCGCTTCCCTTTTGGGCCTCTGTTCTCGTGGTGATGCCTGTGTTTGTGCAGGCACCATGGGTCCGTCACCAACCGTTCAGCTCTTGTTTGTTCGGGATTGTCCTTGCCGTGGCGGGAATCCTGATCAACCTCAAGGCTGATCACAACCGACAGCGCGATCTTGGAGCCCTCCTTTTGGGATTCAGTGGCAGCTGGATGGCAGGAAGTTTGTTTTGGGGGTGGTTGCCTGCTCACCCTGTCCTGCATTTACCGGTTGAGGCATTCGCCCTGCCTCTCGCTGTGGGAGGACTGAACACTCGGTGGCGCTGCGCCTGCGCGTTTTATATGGCGTCCCTGATCGGAACCGCCTTCACCGATCTCTCGATGGCCATCTCCGGGGTGATGAGTCTGTGGCCAGAGGTGGTCACGGCCACAGCCGACCAGGCACCAGCACTGCTTCGCAGCGCAGCCTCTCAGGTCTTAACACCAAAGTCTCTCCTGGTCGTGATTCTTGCAGCGGCATTGATCACGAAGTTGGTGTCCGAATGCCGTTCCAGAGTTGATCGGATTGGAGACCACTCTTCGGCATGGGCAGTTGCAACATCAGTGTTGTTCACCACTTTGGTCATTGATGGAGTTTTCTTTGGGATTTCCTTGCTGGCACCAGGCCTGAGCGGTCTCATCTGAAACGAACTGCAAAAACCCTGTGGTTTTATGCCGGTGCCTGGGAAGAGCACTTGTAAGGTTTGCTGGTCGGTTCTGCCGGCATCATCCCTTTCCGATTCTCAGACGGAGAATTTCATGAAGCGTCTGCTGTCCTGGCTGACAGGTCTCGTCGTCATGGCTGGCTTGCTGATGAGCCTGAGCATGCCCTCCAGCGTCCAGGCCGCTGACATCCGCAATGTGGCTGACGACAAGATTGCCGAGCGCGGCGACAAGGTTGATCTGAACAATTCATCCGTCCGGCGCTTCCAGCAATTTCCTGGGATGTACCCAACCCTGGCCGGAAAAATCGTGCTGGGCGGTCCTTACGACAGTGTGGATGACGTGTTGTCTCTTGATCTCACCGACCGCCAGAAGGAACTCTTCGAGAAGTACCGCGACAATTTCACTGTGACAGCACCGTCGATTGCGCTCAACGAGGGCTTCGACAGGATTAACGACGGGCAGTACCGCTGAGAATGCGTCATGGTTAAACCGCCGGGTCGAGCGGTGGTTTACGACAAGCTCCGATGAGCAAAGCGCGTCTAACACCCCAGGATCCGATCCACAACGGCCCCTGGGATGTCGTGGTTGTTGGAGCAGGCGCAGCTGGCCTGATGACCTGCCTGGAGCTCCCTGCTGAGCTGAACGTTCTCCTTCTCAACCGGAATGCCGGTCGACGATCTTCAAGTCGCTGGGCGCAGGGGGGAATCGCCTCCGTCACCGGTCCTGATGACTCCGCCTTCTGCCATGGGGAAGACACCCTGAAGGCAGGTGCAGGACTCTGCGATGGCCATGCCGTTCGACTCCTCGTGGACCAGGCACCCCGCTGCGTTGACCGGTTGCTCTCCCTCGGCATGGCGTTTGACCGCAATCCCGATGGGTCTCTGGCGACCACACTGGAAGCAGCCCACAGCCAGCATCGGGTCCTGCACGTGCAGGACCGCACCGGAAGGGCTTTGGTGGATGTCCTACGAGAGCGCGTCGAGGCCAGACCAGGCTTGGTCCATCGACGCGGCGTCCGGGTCACCCAACTCTGGGTTGAAGATCAACGCTGCTGCGGGGTTCAGGTTCTTGATGGCCCTTGGCTGCATTGGGTTGCAGCCCGAGCGGTTGTCCTGGCGACAGGAGGCGGAGGCCATCTCTACACCAACACCACGAATCCACCCCAAGCCTGTGGTGAAGGCGTTGTTCTCTCATGGCAAGCCGGTGCGGCAGTCGACGATCTCGAATTTGTTCAGTTCCATCCCACGGCGTTGAAACGCGATGATGCGCCCTGTTTTCTGATCTCCGAAGCCGTCCGTGGCGAAGGCGCAGTCTTGGTGGATCCCTTCGGGCGCAGTCCTGTGGAAGCGCTTCCCCAGCGCGATCTTGCTCCACGCGATCAGGTGAGCCGAGCGCTGCTGCGATGCATGCGCGACCAAGGATTAAGCAGTCTTGGGCTGGATCTCTCACCAATTCCAGCAGACAAGGCCAAACGGCGTTTTCCGACGATTCTCGAGCGCTGCCGGGAATACGGACTCGACCCTTTGCAGAATCCGATCCCAGTGGCACCAGCCGCGCATTACTGGATGGGAGGGGTCGCCACGGATCTGCAAGCGGCCACAACGATTCCCGGCCTTTTTGCCGTTGGGGAGGTTGCCAGCACAGGGGTGCATGGTGCCAACAGGTTGGCCAGCAACTCATTGATGGAATGCCTTGTATTCGCTGGGAGGCTCAGGGACATCACCCTTAATGACAGCAGCGCACCAACAATTTCAAGCAAAGGTCTGGAGCCTTTCGGGATGGAGATCCCAATGCCATGGCCAGGGCCTGCTGCTGAATCCCTGAGCCGATCGATTAACTCGCTCCGATCAGCTTGCTGGGATGTAGCTGGAGTCGATCGACATGTAATCGGGATGCGACAGACCTTGCGGGAGCTTCTCAAGGCCAACGCGGCGCTGCAATCCAGCCCTCTTCTTGAGGCGATGCGTCGTCAGGACAAAGATCGATGCTTCCTGCTGGAAGAGAGCTGTCGCAGCAACATCAATCTTCTCCTGGACCTTCATCACCGCCAGCAGGCAAGCCGACTGCTGCTGGAGGCTTGCCTGTTTCGCACCGAAAGCAGGGGAGGCCACTTCCGCGGTGATGCCCCGACACCACTTCCGCAGTGGCGATGCCACAGCCGCCAGGTCAAAGGCAAGACCATCCACACCCGACCGGTCATCGATTGAAGGAACCAGGCCACATCACCCTTTAAAAATCACTCCCCCCCTTGAAACCGGAAAGACGCGCCAGCACATCCAAGGGCTTGACGCCTGAATCCAGTTTTCCGTTGATTTCCCAGGTGGGGAAACCCTCGATTTTCTTGCTCTCACACAGAGAACGCTGGCTGTTCTGGCCATCCGCAGCGCACTCAATCACCGTGAGTTTTTTCGCTGCTTCCTTGCCGAACGCCTGTTTCTGATCGTGGCAGTGGGGGCACCAGTAGGCGCTGTACATCACGGCACCATTGGCCGTGAGATGTTCCGCCAGAGCCACCTTGGCCGGTGTGCTTTCAGTCGTCACCAAAGGAGGCGCTCCAGGGCCCGTGACTGCGACATCCGGACGCTCCGGATCGAGAACGGAGGCCCAAATCAAACTTCCCAGCAACACGGCAAGCGCCAGGAGGAAGCCACGGAAGAACAGCTTGGACGGGTCGTCCCAGCCCCCGCCAGCCACAGCGAGAACCAACAGAAGAATGGCCAGGGTGGCGGACAGAGCGCAGAAGAAACAGAACGCCTGGATCTTGAACACCATCAGGCCTACCAGCACAAGACTGAAGACCGCCATTCCGAGGGATACAGCGAATAGTCCCCACCAAGTGCGCCGTGCCAGATCGCCGCGATTTTCAGACAGTCCTGGCAAGAGAGGGACCAGGGCCATGATCAACACAGCCAAGTAGGCCAGAAACCCCACAAACGAGAGCGGGACGCTGAAACCGTCTCCCTGAAAGAGCGTTCCCCAAGGACTGTTGAGGACTTTGTCGCAACCGTCCGCGGACATCGGGCAGTTGAGATTCCCCAGCAGACCCCAACGCTTAAGAGTGATCGAACCGGTGTCGATCACGCCCACGGTGGCCAGCACGGCCATGGCGATCCGCACCCATTTGGAGCCCTGGTCTTGGCGACGGCGGCTGGTCAGTCTGCTGGCGGCCATGCGAACTGCAGAGAATGGGTGAATTCTGGCAGGAGTGGGAACGGGATTTATGGTGACTGATTGATTCGCCATGCCCATGTCCCCGGACCGACGTCCTGGCCGAGACGGGGCCAGCACCAAGCCAATGGTGGCGTTTGCCCATCTGGGCTGCGAGAAGAACCGAGTCGATACCGAACACATGCTCGGTCTTCTGAGTGAAGCGGGCTATGGGGTGAGCAGCGATGAATCCGACGCGAGCGTGGTGGTTGTGAACACCTGCAGCTTCATTCAGGACGCAAGGGAAGAATCCGTGCGGACGCTGGTCGGGTTGGCTGAGCAGGGAAAGGAGCTGATCATCGCCGGATGCCTGGCCCAGCACTTCCAGGAAGAGCTTCTGGAATCCCTCCCCGAAGCGAAGGCGATTGTGGGAACTGGCGACTACCAGCACATCGTGGAAGTGCTGGAGAGGGTGGAGGCCGGAGAACGGGTGAACCGGGTCAGCAAAACGCCCACTTTCGTGGCCGACGAGCGACTTCCGCGCCATCGCACCACCGGAGAGGCCGTGGCCTACCTGAAAGTTGCCGAAGGCTGTGACTACCGCTGCGCCTTCTGCATCATTCCCCACCTCCGAGGCAATCAGCGCTCGAGACCAATTGAATCAATCGTGGCAGAAGCGCATCAGCTGGCCGCGGAAGGCGTGAAAGAACTGATCCTGATCAGCCAGATCACAACCAATTACGGCCTAGACCTGTATGGGCGCCCACGCTTGGCAGATCTGCTTCAGGCCCTTGGGGAGGTGGAGATTCCCTGGATTCGTGTTCACTACGCCTACCCCACAGGCCTAACCAACGAGGTCATCAGTGCGTACAGGGATGTGCCCAATGTGCTGCCCTATCTCGACTTGCCACTGCAACACAGCCATCCAGAGGTGCTGCGCGCCATGAATCGCCCCTGGCAAGCCGATGTGAATGAGCGGCTGCTCGATCAGATCAGAAGCCAATTACCCGACGCGGTGCTGCGCACCACCTTGATCGTCGGCTTTCCAGGAGAAACTCAGCAGCAGTTCGAGCATTTGGCGAGTTTTCTGGAGCGGCAACGGTTCGATCACGTCGGGGTGTTCACCTTTTCGCCGGAACAGGGAACGGCCGCGGCCGAATTACCCGACCCCGTCGATGCCGACATCGCCATGGCTAGGAAAGATCGTCTGATGACGCTTCAGCAACCCATCTCTGCAGCGGCCAACGCGCGCTGGGTCGGCCGCACGGTGGATGCCCTGATCGAACAGCACAACCCTGCGAACGGCGCGATGATCGGTCGCTGTGGCCGATTCGCACCAGAGGTGGATGGGGAGGTTCACATCGAGCCCAGGGCCGACGGATTACAGGCTGCACCAGGGACCATGATCCCTGTCCAGATCACAGGATCGGATATCTACGACCTCCGCGCAGAGATCGTGGGTGCGGCATCGATGGTGGCCTCGGCACGGGCCGACCTGTGAGCTGGAGTGGTCTGCATGAACGCCAACGCATCATTTTCCTGATCGCCTCTGGCGTCAGTACCGCCGGATCCTTCGCCGGATTGACAGCGAAGGGATGGATTCTCATGGATGAAACCGCCGCCCCGATGGTGCTGGCGCTTCATTTTGCAGCGCTGTCGCTGCCAACCCTGCTGGTAAGCGGACCGGCAGGGGTCCGCACCGATCGCATCGGCTGTGAAAAGGTTTTGATCCAGGCGCAATGGGCCCTGCTGGGATCAGGCCTCGTGGGAGCTGTCGCCATTCCTTGGCTAGATGGGTTGCCTCAGGTGTTGATGTTGCTGGCCAGCACCCTTCTGGTGGGGATCGCTGGGGCCTATGAACTCACAGCTCGCAACAAGTACTGCGCTCTTCTGGTTGACGACAACGCCCAGCTCGCTCCTTATCTGACGAGTTTCTCCGTGGTCTTCAACGTTGGCAAATTAGTGGGGCCGCCCATTGGTGGCTGGCTTGTCACACTCACGGGTCCCGCTACAGCGCTGACCCTCGATGCAGCCACTTACCTCCTGCCGATCGCCAGCGTCATCTGGCTACTTCATCCCCGGCTCGAGCGAGAGCAGCGCAGTACATCAACCGAGGAATCGTCGCTTGCAGTGGCTTGGAGAGACTGCGGCTCCACCCTGCGTCGTGTGGTTCTGTTCACAGGAATGATGTGCATCGTTGGCTTTTTCCACCCTGGGCTGGCCCCATTGATTGCCGCTCAGGAGTTGGGAACAGACCCAATGGATCTGGGCCTTTTCACCAGTGTTCTGGCCTTAGGAAGCATTGCTGGAGGAATCGTTCTTCAACGCAATAGTCACAGTTTCTGCAGGCGTCCATCTCTAACGCTCGCCGGGTTTGGCCTGGTCACAGCTGTGGCTCAGCTTGGTATGGCGCGAGGAGGAAGTATCTCGTTCATCCTGCTGATGACTTTTTTAATCGGCGCTGGAACAGCAGGCCTTTTGAGTAGCAGCAACCTCATCACCCAGGTGGGATCCAATCAGATTTTGCGAGGCCGTATGGCCGGACTCAGTCAGATTGCCTTTCTTGGCGGCGGTGGAATCAGCGGCCTGATCGCAGCTCAGTTGAGCATCAGCGTTGGCCTGCCCGCCACATTTGCCATCACCGGTGGGATCGGAGTTGTGTTGGCTTTGGTCGAAATTCGCCGCCGTGGGGGCACTGTTCTGACCGAGATCAAATCAGTTTGATTCCACGTAACACCAAGCTGATGGCGGCTGCGGTGACAAGACCAGCGCCCACCAGGCCGAGATAAATAACAACTCCCATTGCAGTCACAGAATGCAGGACCATTAGATCAGAAATCGGGTCTCCAGACGACAGATCCCGCCTAAGCTTGCGTGCATCGAAATCAAAAGGAATCGGACGGGTCTGCAAGCAGGGTCGACCGTCAGCACCAGAGCTCAACAAACGCGACTTCGGATTATGCGCACCCTGTTCATCTATCCCCTGTTCCCGAAGACGTTCTGGAGCTACGAAAAAATCCTTGAACTCGTGAACCGCAAGGTTCTGCTCCCACCCCTCGGACTTGTCACTGTGGCAGCTCTGCTCCCCCAGGAGTGGGAGATGAAGCTGGTTGACCGCAATGTTCGCGAGGTCACAGAAGCCGAGTGGAACTGGGCTGAATTGGTCGTGATCTCAGGAATGATCGTCCAGAAGGACGACATGCAGGTTCAGATCGAAGAAGCGAAGCGTCGCTGTCTTCCTGTAGCCGTTGGGGGGCCCTACGCCAGCTCAACACCTGACGCCCCCGAAATCGCGGATGCTGATTTCAAGGTGCTTGATGAAGGAGAAATTACCCTCCCGATGTTTGTCGAAGCCATCCAAAGGGGAGACAGCGGCGGGCGGTTCAGCTCAGAAGGTGAAAAACCGGATGTGACGTCGACCCCCATCCCCCGCTTCGATCTGCTCGAACTCGACGCTTATGACTCCATGAGCGTTCAGTTTTCCCGGGGCTGCCCCTTCAACTGCGAGTTCTGCGACATCATCGTTCTTTACGGCCGCAAACCCCGCACCAAAACGCCTGACCAGCTGGTGGCCGAGCTTCAAAGCCTGTACGACCTCGGCTGGAGACGATCGATCTTCCTTGTGGACGACAACTTCATCGGCAATAAGCGCAATGCCAAGTTGCTGCTTCCCGAAATCAAACGCTGGCAAGAAGAGCGTGGTTATCCCTTCAGCTTCGCCACTGAGGCTTCAGTGGATCTTGCCGATGACGACGAGATGATGCGAATGATGCATGAAGCCCGTTTCGAAAGTGTGTTCCTCGGCATTGAAACGCCCGATGAGGCCAGCCTCGAAACCTCCCGCAAGATCCAAAACACACGCAATCCTCTTGACGCGGCCGTGGATCGCATCACCGCTAATGGCATCCGCGTGATGGCTGGGTTCATCATCGGTTTCGATGGTGAAAAAGATGGTGCAGGTCGTCGCATCGTGGACTTCGTGACGCGAACGGGCATTCCCGCGGCGATGATGGGGATGTTGCAGGCCCTCCCCAATACCGCTCTTTGGTATCGCCTCGAGAAGGAAGGCCGCCTGATCCAAGACAAAGACGCCGCAAAGGGCGTGAATCAGACCAACCTCCTGAATTTCAAACCCACAAGACCGATTCGGGACATCGCCAACGAGTACGTGGAGGCGTTCTGCGCTCTGTACGAACCCAATGCCTACATGGATCGGGTGTATTCCTACTACTTGAAGATGGGCGCTCCTCGCTGGAAGGGATCCACCCAGCTGCCGAGCTTGACTGATCTCCGAGCTCTTTCAATCGTGATTTGGCGCCAAGGTCTGAAGCGAAACACCCGTGGACGCTTCTGGCGTTACATGCTTGGTATGGCGATGCAGAATCCTGCTCTTTTGGAGCAATTCCTCGTGGTTCTGGCTCACAACGAGCACTTTCTCGAGTACCGCTCGATCGTTCAAAGCGAGATCAGGGAACAGCTTGAATCACTGCCACCTGAAGAACCCAGCGCGTCCAAGGAACTTCAACCCGTCTGAGAGCGAGGACTACGTTCAAAACGGCTCAATCCTGAACGTACGTCGTTCCCTTCAACAAGCACTCTTCCGCTTTCTGGAGTTCCCGTCCGAGATAGAGGGCATGATCAAGACAGCTCACCGGATGGGGGCCATCACCTTCCGTGAGCGCGATTCCCAGCTCTTTGGCCGTTCGCCCTCGATAACAAACAGAGGGAGTGCGTTGGCTTCCGCCCCGGCAACTGAGCACCTCACCGGTTTCTGGGTCGGTTGCTCGACCTTTGGAGTCGACATCATTGCGATAGTGCTCGGCCACCAACTGCCCTGCATCCTCATCAACCCGAATCAGAAAATATCCGCTGGGATCCAGTGCGATGAAACGCTGGGAAAGCTGATCATCGAGAGAGAGGGTGCCATCTTTCATCGGATTACCCTACGAATCCGAAGGTCAGCTCACCAAATCAGGAGGTTGAGCACGGAACGGCAGATCCGCATTGATGGCCTCGATCTCCTCACGCATCAAGGCATTGGCACGCGGTAGCCACGAACGGATCAGAGCATCCATTTGCGGGTCATACCAGCGATGAAGACTGGTGCGGGCCATGGCCGAGAAACCTCTTCGCAGCTTGTGGCTTCCACCAGCACCTGGATCGAAACTCACCAACCCCTGCTGCAGTGCCCACTCAATCGGTGCGTAGTAACACACCTCGAAGTGCAGACAATCAATCTCCTCATCACTTCCCCAGTAGCGCCCCCAGAGATGCTGGGCGTCTCTGACGCAAAGCGACATGGCAACAGGGAGATCCACATCTCCACGATGGGCACTGAAGAGCACGACATGCTGAGCCAGTGAAGGCTCACACAGTTGATCAAAGAAGCTGGCATCCAAGTATTTGCTACCCCAGGCTCCCCAGCGAGCACAGTGTTGCTCGTAGAAATCATGCATTCTCGACACCAGAGCAGGGCTAAGAGCGTCACCGGTGATCGGTGTCACGGTGACTCCTGCATTCCGCACGGCCTTGCGTTCCCGTTTTATGTTGCGACGCTGATTGGCATTGAAACCAGCGAGGTAGTCGCTGAAGGTCTGCTGTCCGTCAGCGGACCACTGACTCTGCTGATTCAGCCAGCCGGCACAACCGGCTGATTGAGCGAGTGGCTGCCAGGCGGGATCGACATAGAGAAAATTGCAGCTGAGAATTCCGTGCCGTGCTGCGAAGTCATCGATCAAGCCGAGCATCAGCGTGGTGAGCTCCTGGGCGTCTTCACTGGCGGCCAGATGGAAGCGATAACCCTGCACGGGGCTGACCGGACTCATCCCGATCAATTTCGGGTAATAACGAAGCCCAAGATCACCGGCCAGGCGCGCGAAAGACTGATCAAACACGAATTCGCCATAGCTGTGACCCTTGAGATACAGAGGGGCCACAGCCACGAGCTCGTTGTCGTCGCGCCACAACGACAGGTGCAGGGGCTGCCAGCCTTGGTCGGGGGAGACGCTGCCGGAACGCTCCAACGCCAGCAACCATCTCCAGCGGTAAAAAGGAGAAACCTGATCACCGACCAGATCGTCCCACCGCTCCTCCGGAATCTCGCTGATGCTTCGATGCCAGCGAGCCGAGAGCGACGCCATCTCAGGCCAATCCATGTGCCGAAGTCGAACCCTAACGAGGTGAGATCAAGGGGGCGAAGATCAAGAGTCAATGTCGTCGACCCTTGATCTGGAGAAGACCTTGGCAACCTTTGCTGATGGCCTTCTTGGCCGTAGGCATCAGCACGATGGCGATTGAGGCCAGGGCCGGGCTGCTGGAGCCCTTGCTGCAGTTGATGCGGCCCAGGGTGGAGCAGCAGCTTGCCGGGGAATGCCAGCGACTCGCCAAGCGTGCTATTAGCAGGATCGATACCAGCTCCCTGCCTCTGGGTGAGCTGATATCCGGCATTGACGAGACGGTTCTGCAACCTTGTCGTGACCTGGCGCTGCCAGCCAGCGAATGCTTGATCCGCGAAGCCTCTCGCAGTGGGAGAGAACTCGGCATCGTCAGTGAACTGATCAGCGGTCGGGTGGGAGACGACACCCAGGTGGTGGTCAAACGCTGCCTGGCTTCTCTTCTTGGCTTGCCGGCCACAGGTCTTCAGGACCTTCCTCTCAAAGACCTGATGCTCCGGTTACGCCGGTAATGCACCAGCAGCTCACCGCCGCCAAGAGGCTGGCTGTGCTCCAGCAACCAGGCATCAGCCGCGGCCAGGTTTTCAGGGAGTGCTGGGGCCAAGGATGGCACCCAACAGAAAGGTCCACCGAGAAGTCGCGGGCAGAGCGTGAGCTGCAGCTCGTCTACGGCATCATCCGCAAGCATCGATTCGCAAAGACCAGCCCCTCCCAAGAGCACAAATTTTGACCAGCCACGGGCAGCCAGGCTGGCCAAGGACTCGGTCCACGACGCAGCGAGGGGATAGCCATCATTGAATCCACTAGCACCGCCGCCCCCCGGGGTCAGCAGATAACGCGCAAAGGGTTGCTGAAAAAACGGCCAATGCAGAGGGAAATCCGCTTGGCGACTCACCACAAAAAGGTCGGGCTGTGGAGAACGACACGCCGCTTGGCGCTGCTCCAATAAATCGTGCGCATGAATCAGACAACTGGAACGATGCGCCCGCAGGGTTCCAGCTCCGATCAATGCCCCGTCAGACCAGGCCAAGGCTTCCTCTAAAGCCTTGCGATCACCGCCCCCCCCAAGCTGGGAAGGGCCTCCCTGGGGATAGGCCAAACGTCCGTCCAGGCTGACGGCCAGCACCAGCCTGACTGTTGTCTGAAGAGTCATCCAGGGACGCGATCAGACCCCGGCCGTCGCTTCCAACGTGGCTGGTGTCATTTCGAGCTGAGGCATCTCGGCGTACACCTCAGCCGCGTTGTTGGGACTTTCCTGAAGGCGCACCTTGTGGAGCTGGGCACCAATGGCACCCACAGGACCCGAAAGACGGTCGGCGATGTGCAGGGCGATGTTTTCCGCAGTGGGCACGCACTCAGCAAAGAAGGGCACATCCTTGTTAAGGAAGGTGTGATCGAAGGGCTCCACCACCAAATCATCCACAAGTCGCTGGAGCGCGGAGAGATCGCAGACCATGCCGGTGCGTGGGTCGATGGCACCACGCACCGTCACATCCACGAGGTAGTTGTGACCATGACCATGGGGACGAGCACATTTGCCGTAAATGCGCTCGTTCTCTTCCTGGCTCAGCTCCGGTCTTGCAAGACGGTGGGCGGCAGCGAAGTGGGTGCGGATGGTGAGGAAGGCGTCCATGGGATGTCCGAGGTAGTCGGCCCAGAGGCCCGGTTGTTCGTAGAGGCGGAGTGCCGTGATCGGCAAATGCGGTGCAAGCCGTTGCCAGATGCGATGCACAAGCGCTTCGGTGGTCGGCAGGCAACCTTCCGGTCTTGACACATCAAAATCCGACCAGGCGTCATTCAGGAATCGGAAATTGAGCTGATCGGTGACCTCCTTGCGGATGGCGTGCTTCACCTCGGAGAGATTGAGCACCATGCCATCGGCATCGAGGTCACCCGCCATAGACACGATGAGCTCGTAGTTGTGTCCATGACCGGGAGCCAGCGCACAGGCACCGAAGCGGGCTGCGTTGTCATCAGCAGAGAGTTCCGGCAACCAGTAGCGATGACTGGCGCTGAAACAGGCTCGGCGGGTGATCACACAACCGCGGCCCTGGCCGTGCCGGGCAATCGACTTCGTTTCAGTCATGTGAAGGTCCGGCCGGGAGGCATCCTAATGAGCTAACGGCAATTCGGAGCCATGCTGGATCCCGTCCCCTCCCTCAGACAGCGGCTCGGCGGCCGCAACCTGTATCTCGTCGGGATGATGGGGAGCGGCAAAACCAGCACCGGGCGGCCCCTCGCCCAACGTTTGCAATACGGCTTTGTGGATGCCGATGCCGTGATTGAGCAAGCCGCAGGTTGCACCATTCCCGAGATTTTCAAGCGCGATGGTGAAAGCGGTTTCCGAAGCCTCGAGACCCAGGTGCTCAGCGCGATTAGTCAGCGCCACTCCCTCGTTGTAGCCACAGGCGGCGGCGCAGTCACCCGCCCTGAAAACTGGGGAGCGATGCACCAGGGGATCGTGATCTGGCTGGACGTGGAGCGACAACAGTTGTTGAAGCGACTGGAGAAGGACGACACCCCTCGACCCCTGCTGCAAGAAAAGGACCCTGCCATGGCTTTGGACAGGCTCTTGATGACACGTCGGCCGATGTATTCAGAGGCCGATCTCACCGTAGTGATCGATGCTGAGCCACCGGATGCGGTGGCGGACGGAATTCTGAACTTGTTGCCAACGCTGATCCAAGACCCACCGAAACAGCGACCCGATTGACCATCAGTTCTGAGGCGGTTCCAGACGGACGGCGTACCACTGCACGCAGACACCCGGCGAGAGCTCCAGTTCACAGGCGGTGTCGAGGAGGCGTTCTGCGGCTTTGGTTGCACCGTCGCATCCACGAAGATCCTCCGGCCATGGACTGAGAGCCATCAGTCGTTCAGCCAGCCATGTCAAGGTGGCGGCGGCTGATAAAAGCTGTTCCGATTCACCCGGAACAAGCACTACATAGTGATCGAGTGATCGGATCAGGGGGTCTGACATGAAGCGGCGGCTGTTGAGTGTGATGTTCACCATGCTGCTGCAGCTGTTCATGGTGTCGGGTGCGGACGCAGCAGCACCAGCCCAGGCCTCCCTGCTGGAGCAACGCGCAATGGAATGGCCGGAGTGGTCCCTGCCTGCACCTCTTCCCCGGCCGCGTGCCCGACAAGATCTGATCTATCCCGACTGGTTCGCGGGCGACTGGCAGGTGCAAAGCGACACGCTCGACCGTGATGGTTCACGTCTTGAGAACGAATCCACGCTGCTTCACAAGGCTCGCTTCAAACGCAATCAGGCGGGACAGCTGGTCGGCGACCGCTCTTTCAATGCCACAGCCATCGGCAAAGCGCTGCTGGGGGACAAGCTGCTATCGGTCGAGCAGGATCCAGAGCGTGTGAACCGTCAACTGGCGAGGCTCAGCGGTGATGTTCTGCTGGAAACCAGCGTGATCGGCCGCCGTCAGGCCGTGGTGTCCACAGAAAGCGGCACCGAAGAATTCCTGAGTGATGAGCTCGTGCTGCAGATCGTGCATGGCCCGGGAGCACCCAGACTGAGCAGAATCGAGACGCTGACGCGCTACGAACAGTGCGGATCAGAAATCTGTGGGGATCAGCGCCAGGTGAGTTATGGGGCTCCTGGCTTGCAGACGGATCAAAGCCTCGCCGGACGAAGCAGCCGATTTCGGCTGGTGCTCACTCGGCTGCCGCAGGATCCCGCTGAATGAGCTGGGCCTCCAGCTGATCGCGCCAATGGAATAGGGACTGAAGGCGGGGATGATCGCTGAGACCAGGAACGCCGCGGCCAGCTAAAGAATCTCCTGAGGAGCCAGGGAAACGCAGCAAGGAGAGCTGAGCGGCCACAGCAAGATCCGCCAAGGTGAGTGTGTTGCCTACCAGGTGCTCGTTCTTGTCGAGGCCTTCGGCCAGAGCCATGAGACTGGAAAGCATGGACGCCCTCTGCTCTTGACCGAGCAAATCCCCCAAGTTGCTCAACCACCCACCTGGAACCCCAGACATGACCTGTCGCAAGGGTGCCGGCAGATCATCGGGCAGAAGAGCCGACCTGAGCTGGGTGTCGTCAGCTGCAGCCTGCAGAAGCGCTGCCCGGGCTGACGCGGCCAGGGTGGTGTCAGCCCAATCTTCAATCAGTTCCACCTGGGCTCTCTGGAGCGGATCGGAAGGAAGCAGGACGGGCTCGGGTTGCAGCGTTTCGAGATACCGGCAGATGGCGCTGGAATCAGCGAACACCTGATCACCGTCAACCAGAACCGGGACCTGTCGCTGACCCGAGATCCGAAAAACAGACAGTTGACCCAGCCCAGGAGTGACCTCCACCTCACGAAAACTCAGGTCTTTGGCGTGGAGCGTCATCCGCACCTTCATGCAGAAGGCGGAGTGGCGGAACTGGTGGAGCTCCAGCATGTCCAGACCGGGGCAGGGACCGGCAGAGTAGCCATGAGAAACGGATCAACGCCATCGCCATGCGCGAGTTCTTCGTCAATGTGACCCGCTATCCGCGATATCTGATCGCGTTCAGCCTTGGCGTGCTGAATTCCGTTGCGGAACCGCTGGCCCGCCGGCGCAGCAATCCCGTGACCGCTGTGGCACTGATCGGAGCCTTAATCAGTGGCTTCATCAGCCTCGGACTGGTGTTGCGTGCCATGGTGTCTTCAGCACCAATGAGCTGAGATGGCTCCTGGACGACGGGTAGAACGTGTCGCAGCTCTGATCCGCAAGGAGACGAGTGAACTGCTCATTCATGGCATCCGCGATGAACGGGTGCATCAGGGGCTGATCAGCATCACCGGGGTGGAGGTGAGCGGGGATCTGCAGCACTGCAAGATCTTCGTGAGTGTGCTGGCCGACCCTGAAGGCAAAGCCCAAGTGATGGACGGTCTGCAGGCAGCCAGTAGCTTCCTGCGCGGGGAGCTCGGTCGTCGTCTCAAGATGCGGCGTGCACCGGAAGTGGTCTTCCATCTCGACCGTGGCCTGGAGAAGGGAGCCTCCGTTCTGGGGCTGCTTGGGGACCTCGAGCGAGAACGCCAGGTGCGGGGGGAGATCCCGGCAGGCAGTGACGACGCTCATGAAATCCACGACGATGAACGCAGCTGAGCAGCGGCGGGCGGTGTCCCAGCTGCTGGTGGTGAGGGCCAGCGGTCATTCCAGCGATCACCAACGGCGATACCCCCGCTGGGAATTGAGCAACGGGGAGCTTGAACGCTTACTGGCAAACGGCGTCGGCGGCGTGATTCTCCTGGGAGGCACGGCCACAGAACTGCAGCAGCGCTGCCGAACGCTGCGCTCCTGGGCCGGTGATGAGGATCTGCTGCTCTGCGCCGACGTGGAGGAGGGGGTCGGTCAGCGCTTTGAGGGCGCCACCTGGCTGGTCCCACCGATGGCCTTGGGCCGTCTGCAGTCGAACGACCCGGCGAAGGCGAGGCTTCTTGCCGAACGCTACGGGCGCTGCACTGCTGACCAGGCCCGCCGATGCGGACTCAATTGGGTGCTGGCGCCGGTTTGCGATGTCAACAGCAACCCGGCCAATCCAGTGATCAATGTGAGGGCTTGGGGCCAGGTTCCTGAAGCCACCGCTGCGCTGGCTGAAGCATTCCAGCGCGGCCTTCAGGCCGGAGGCGTTCTTGGTTGCGCCAAACATTTCCCTGGACACGGGGACACAGCCCAGGATTCCCATCTGGAGCTGCCGGTACTGAAGCATTCGCGGGCGCGGCTCGATCAAATCGAACTGAGGCCGTTCCGTCAGCTCATCGCTGCAGGGGTGGACAGCGTGATGACCGCGCATTTGATGATTCCATCCCTTGATGCCGATCGGCCCGCGACCCTGTCTCCCAGGGTGCTGACCGACCTGCTCAGAGATTCTCTTGATTTCCAAGGACTCATCGTCACCGATGCCCTGGTGATGGAAGCGATCACAGGCCTGGTGGGTCCTGGGGAGGCTGCAGTGCAGGCCTTCGAAGCCGGGGCGGACCTGATCCTGATGCCCGCCGATGCAGACAAGGCCATTGACGCTGTCTGCGCAGCTCTCGACAGCGGGCGCATCCCCTCCCTACGCCTTGAGCAGTCTCTGCAGAGACGTCGGGACGCTCTGCAACGCTGCAGCGGGGACCAAGCCAGGACCGAAGGCGCTTCAGCGCCTGACGCGGGAGAAACCACAAACGAGCATCAGCTCGCCCTCGAGTTGGTGAGCACCACCCTCGAACGACAGGGAGCGACTCCGGTGCATCCACCCGCTGCTGGCGGTGTGACCCTGATCCGCGTGGATGGAGTACTGGGCTGCCCATTCTTGCGCCCTGATGCTCCGGCCATCGTCTGGCCCGCCAGCCGCGGATTCAGGCCAATCATTTGCCATGACCTCGGGATCAGCCCCTGGCATGAACCTCCACAGGAAGACAATCCTTTAGCCCTGGATCGCCTGGATGACGGACCGGTTTTGCTGCAGCTGTTTCTGCGCGGCAACCCATTCCGCGCAGGCCGGGATCGTGATGATCCATGGCCTGCAGCCATCCGCCAGCTTCTGAGGCTGAACCGCCTGGCAGGGATGGCTGTGTATGGCTGCCCCTACCGATGGGAAAGCCTGCGAACGCTTCTGCCCGACACCATCCCCGCCGCCTACAGCCCTGGGCAGATGGCTGCTGCCCAGCAGATGCTGATGGTTCAGTTGCTTGGGGACGAGAACACGCTGGAGCTGGGGACCGAATTCACCGACTGAACGGCTCTAATCTCGGCGCCAGTGCGAGACGACATCATGCTCAGCCTCTCGATGATCGTCCGCGACGAAGCCGAGCGCATCGATGCCTGCCTGAACTCGGTGAAAGGAATCGTCGACGAGATGGTTCTGCTCGACACCGGCTCAACGGACAACACCGTGGCGCTGGCTGAAGCTGCCGGTGCCCGGGTGGCACGGATGGACTGGCCCGGGGACTTCGCACCAGCGAGAAACGCGGCACTCGAGCACGTGAAGGGGGACTGGGTGCTGGTGCTGGACGCCGATGAACGCCTGCGCGCAGAGGCCATCCCGGCGATTCGAGCACTGATGGCTCAACCGGATGTTCTGGTGATCAATCTGCTTCGCCACGAACTGGGAGCTGCCATGGCCCCGTATTCGAATGTGAGCCGGCTGTTCCGACGGGATCCTCGAATCCGCTGGAGTCGGCCTTATCACTCGATGATTGACGACAGCGTGACCGAGATCCTGCAGCAGGAACCGCATTGGCGGGTGGCGAACTGCGCGGAACCGGCTTTGCTGCACGACGGCTACCGCCCTGAGCTCCTGAACCAGAGTGACAAGGCCGAACGACTGCGTCGTTCGATGGAGCAGTGGTTGGAGGATCAGCCGGATGATCCCTATGCCTGCACCAAGCTCGGGGCACTGGAGGTGAGCAGTGGCAACCATGAGCGAGGCGTGAATCTCTTGCGCAAAGGGCTCGGGCAGCTTCCGGATGGAGCAGGAAGAACGGCTGAGCGCTATGAGTTGCTGCTCAATCTGGGGATCGCCTTGGCACCTGAGGATGCTGATGCAGCTGAGAGCTACTACAGGCAGGCGCTGGATCTGGCCTTGGATGTGCGTTTAAGCCTCGGTGCCCGGCTGAACCTGGCCGCCTTGCTGATGCAGGCCAATCAGCTGGATGAGGCGATTCAGCTCACCACCACAGCCTGCCAGCGTGCCCCTGAAGTAGCACTGGCCTGGTACAACCTCGGCCTGATGGAACGACGCCGGGGCGACCTCGCTGCATCCCTGCGCGCCTACGAGCGTTCACTCGAGCTCAATCCCGATCACGCGGAAAGCCACCAGAACTTCGCCGTCGCGCGACTGATGGGTGGCGATATCGACGGTGCGCGCGCCAGCTTCCGCGCAGCGATCGACAAGCTCCGTCAACAGAACCGTGCCAAGGAGGCCGGGGCTCTTCAGGCCCAGGTGAGCGGGATTGTGAAACTGGACGGGAGCGCGCAATGACCACTGACGAGGCCTCTCCGCTGCAGGGACGCACCGTGGTGATGACCCGAGCGGTGGAGCAGCAGAGTGAAGGTCGCCGACTGCTGGAAGCACTCGGCGCCAAGGTTCTCGATTTGCCGGCTCTGGAGATCGGCCCTCCGGATCACTGGGGCGCCCTCGACGATGCTCTGGCTGAATGGGACACCTTTCACTGGCTAATCGTCTCCAGCGCGAACGGAGTGGAAGCTGTGGAAGATCGGCTGCAGAAGCAGGGGCGGACCCTGGCCCATCGACCGGCCAGTCTCAAAATTGCAGCGGTGGGACGCAAGACCGCCAGACGCCTGGAGGAGCTGGGCTCAGAGGCGGATTTCGTGCCCCCCGAGTTTGTCGCCGACAGCCTGATCGAACACTTCCCGGTGTCTGGCTGGGGACTGCGCATCCTGCTGCCACGGGTCCAGAGCGGCGGCCGCACCGTTCTGGCGGAAGCTTTCGGTGAAGCCGGCGCGCGGGTTGTGGAGGTGCCGGCTTACGAGTCCCGCTGTCCGGAGGCGATCCCAGCAGCAACGCTGGATGCCTTGCGAGCCGGGTCAGTGGATGCGATCTGTTTCACCAGCGGCAAAACGGTGCTGCACACCACACATCTGCTGGCACAGAGCATGGGGGAGGAGGAGGCGACAACCCAGCTCCAACGGGCTGCCGTGGTGTCGATCGGTCCGCAGACCAGTGAACGGTGCCGCAAGCTGCTGGGCCGTGTGGACCAGGAAGCCCATCCCCATGATCTCGAGGGCCTGGTGATGGCTTGTGTTCAGGCAATGCAGAACGGAGATTCTGTTTGACCGGCCACCGAAACAGTGAGGCAGCCGCGGCGCAGGTCGATGGCCTGCACCACCCATCCCACGGGGAGTAAAGCGCTCGAGTCGCCAGGGCAACGACCTCTCTCGCCGACACAGACCGGTCCGGATCCTTCCGCTGTGGTCACCAGCGCACGACGCTGACCACCGACCGCGAGCACCCCTTGAACCTGGAGCACAAGGCTCGGCTGTTGATCAGCATCGGATGCACTGGGCGCAGGAGCCGTTATTGAACCAGCAGAAGCCACAGGAGCAAAGGGATCAGGGCGGCCATCGGGAACCGCGCTGAGCACCTGCTCAAGACTGGGCAGGGGCACAAACGAGGAGGACGGGGCAAGCCGCTCAGGAGAAGTCTCGGAGGGTTCAGAGGCAACGTCCTCAACTTCAGGCGGCTTTAACCCAGGCGCAGCGTTCTGAGTTGAGTCACTGCCGCAAGCGCTGATCAGGATCCAGAGCAGTCCGGCCAAACTGACCCCTCGCACGAGAGCGCGCAAGAAGACCCATCTGGGACTTTGTTCAACTCCCGGATGCCTGTTCACGCTCAACCAAATCCCGGAAACGATCAAGATTTGCCTGAAGCTCCTTGGTAACAATCCCACCCAGGATGCTGGGTTCCATCAGTGGTGCCAAGACCCCGGGAAGCTCGTAGGTGACCGTGAGCTTCACAGCGGTGCGCTCCGGCTGCTCAACGTAAAAACGAACAGCGCCTTTGGTCGGCAGGCCACCGACGGATTCCCAGTGCAGTTGCTGAGCTTCAACGCGCTGGGTGATGCGTGCCTTCCAGTGGAAGCGAAACCCTTGGGCGGCAAGCGTCCAGTCGGTGAGTTCAGGATCATCAAGGGTTTTCACCGATTCAATCCAACGCATCCACTTGGGCATGGCCTCGAGATCGCTCCAGACAGCCCACACCCGGTCCACGGGAGCGTTGACCTCGGTGGTCACAGAATGTTCAAGCCAGCGTCCCATGGGTTCAGGCGACTGCAGTGTTTGTGGCCAGCCGGGCCGGCTTCCTGAGGATGGCAGCGGCAGCGAGATGTCCGCTCATCGTGGCTCCCTCCATGGAATCGATGTAGTCCTGACGGGTGTAGCTGCCGGCCAAAAAGAAGTTGCTTACCGGAGTGCTCTGGTCAGGTCTGTAAGGCTCCATGCCAGGAGCTTCGCGGTAGAGCGACTGAGCGAGTTTCACCACATTGCTCCAGGTGAGCTTGAGGTTCCGCGCTGATGGAAACAGGTTTCTGACCTGCTGGTCGGTATGAGCAACGATCTCATCCACGGACTTGGGGATCCAAGGATCACCGGGGGTCAGAACGCATTGCAATAGGGATCCCATCCCCTCCTTGCGGTAGTCCTCAGGGCTCGCCAACGCCAGATCGGCGAAACAACTGAAATCAGCATCGGCTGTGTAGAGGAGATTGTTGAGCCCAGCAGGCTGGGACACATCCCGGCGACGCTCTTCGTGGGACTCTCCAAGCTCAGTGACCCAGCCGTCATAGCGCAATTGCACCGTGGCGACTGGAACGGCCTCGAGCTTGTGGATCGCCTCGAATTGGGGAAAGCGCCGCCAAGCCTCAGGCAGCAAGCGCTGAATACCTGGCACATCACAGGCAGCCAAGTAGGCATCGGCCTCGATCCGCACATCACCCTCAGGGGTCCCAAGCTGCAGGCTGGTGACCTCCGGGAGATCCCCTTCCGTGAAATGCACCTGCTTCACTCGGTGGCGCAAATGCAGCTTGCCGCCGCGCTCCTGGATGTAGTCAAGGATCGGACCGGTGAGCCAACGGTGAGGAGAGCCTTTGAGCAGGTTCAGCTTGGAGGCTTCTGTCTTGGCGGCGAACATCATGAAGATGGTGAGCATGCAACGAGCAGAGATGGCCTCACAGTCGATGAAACCGAGGGCATAGGCGATGGGATTCCACATGCGACGGATGCTTTCCGGACTGCCGCCATGCCCGACAAACCAGTCTTGGAAGCTCATGGAATCCAAGGCGCGGATCGTGCGCATCGCCCCTTCGTAATCGACAAGGCCACGCACGATTGGGCTGGTTCCCAGGGCGAGGGCATTTCGGAGCTTGTCGATCCAACTCAGCTGTGGGGTCGTGAAGAAGGCCTTGAGGCCGTTGAAGGGTGCACCGATCGGAAAGCGAAAATCCAGCTCCCGCAGATCTCCACCCTGGTTCACAAATAGATGGGTGTGCTGCTTCGGCAGCAGATTCTCGAAGGCGCCCACCTTGCGCATCAGCGCAAAGAGATTGGCGTAGTTGAAGAAGAACACATGCAACCCCATCTCAATGTGGTTGCCGCCGTCATCCACCCAGCTGCCTACCTTGCCGCCCATGAACGGACGAGCCTCATAGAGATTGACCTCATGACCGGCATCGACCAGATCCACAGCAGCGGAGAGGCCGGCGAGACCTGAACCGACGATCGCGACCCGCACATGATCTGCACAACTGAAGCGACTCTATGTATGAGCCTCCATAGAGTGAGGGAACCAGCCTGTGTTTCCCATGACCTCCACCCCAAGCACTGCGCCGGCGCACACCGCGAAAGACGGCAAGGGGATCCTGATCACTGAACCGGCCATGAAGCAGTTGGCCAAGCTCTGCGGCGAACAGGGTGACAACCAGGTGCTGCGGGTGGGCGTGCGATCAGGCGGATGCAGTGGCATGAGCTACACGATGGATTTCGTGCCGGCTTCAGACACCCAGAGCGATGACGAAAGCTATGAGTACGCGGCCTCTGATGGCCAGAGCTTCCGAGTGATCTGCGACCCGAAAAGCCTGCTTTATATCTACGGAATGCAGCTCGACTTCAGCACAGCGCTGATCGGTGGCGGCTTCAATTTCACCAACCCCAATGCCACGCAGACCTGTGGCTGCGGCAGCTCCTTTGCCGTCTGAACAGAACCCTTTCCATGGCCCGCTATGGGAATCTGAAGGGATTGCTGTCTCGGTTGATCATCCATGGATGCCACTCAGGACTCCCTGTTCCAGCAGGCGATGGCCCGCTACCAGGACGGAGTGCCTGCTGAAGATCTTCTTGGAGATTTCGAGACGATCACCGCCGCAGCGCCAAGACAATCGGCTGGCTGGACCTGCCTGACCTGGCTTCAGCTGCTGTGTGATCAGCCAGACGACGCCCTGCGATCGGGACGGATGGCGATCAAGCTCAATCCCCAGGACCCGCAGGCGCGCATCAACCTCTGCCTGGCCATGCTTGAGACCAAAGCCAAAGGTGTCCGCGACCACATCGAAGTGGTTCAGCAGGTTCTGGCTGTGGCGCCCGAGGTGGCTGGTGATCTGCGCGAATCGATCGATGATGGACTTCGGCGACGCCCGGAGTGGCCTGCCCTCTTGAAAGTGAAGGCGTGGCTGGAGCTCTGAGGTGAGCCGCCTGCTCCTGCTGAGCAACGGTCACGGCGAAGATCTGTCTGGATCACTGCTGGCCAAGGCACTGGCAAACCGGGGGCACACCGTGGAGGCCCTGCCCCTGGTGGGACGTGGTCAGCCCTACCGGGATGCTGGCATTGCCCTGATCGGCGGCACGCAGGAATTCAGTACAGGAGGCCTGGGTTACACCAGCCTGCGAGGGCGACTGACCGAAGTCATTCAAGGGCAGGTGGTTTATCTGCTGCGGAGGTTGATGCGGCTGCTGCGCATCGGCCATCGCTACGACCTCGTGGTCGTGGTCGGCGATGTGATTCCTGTGATGGCAGCCTGGCTGTGCCGGCGCCCCGTGGCCACTTATCTCGTGGCTTACTCCAGCCATTACGAGGGCCGCCTGCGTTTGCCGTGGCCATGTGCCTCCTGTCTGAAGAGCCGACGCTTCCGTGCCGTCTTCAGCAGGGATCAGTGCACAGCCGATGATCTCAGTGATCAGCTGAGACGGGTGGTGCACTTTCTCGGCAATCCCTTCATGGACCCGGTGCTGGCCGATACCAGGAGACTGCCAGCAGCGAGGCGGCGGATCGGCCTCCTGCCGGGGAGCCGCCGACCGGAGCTTGAGCAGAACCTTCATCTGCTTCTGCAGATGATCGAGCATTTGCCCAAAGAGCTCTTCAGGGGGGGAGCGCTTGAGCTTGATCTGGCTCTCGTGGCCACCCTCGACGACCCATCCCTTCTCGCGCTGGTGCAACCGTGGGGTTGGGATCTGTCCGACGCGGTCGACGGTTCAGGGTTGCAGCTCCAGCGGGGGCACTGCAGCATCCATGTGCGACGCGGCCGATTCGCAGCCGTCTTGCACAGCTCGGATCTGTTGGTGTGCATGGCAGGAACTGCTGCAGAACAGGCGGTGGGACTGGCACGCCCCGTCCTGCAGCTCGCTGGCCAAGGCCCACAGTTCACCGCGGGATTTGCCGAAGCGCAGCGACGCCTGCTCGGCCCCACGGTGTTCTGTGCACCGGGCGAACCGGGGAAAACCGCCACCCTGGAAGCCTCGGCGAGGCTGGCCATCGATCTGCTCGAAAGGAGCCGCCTTGACCAGGATCTGCAGCGGCAATGTCAACAACAAGCCCTACAACGGCTTGGTTCTGCCGGAGGAGGCGCCAGGATGGCCCAAGCCATTTCCGACTTGGTGCAATAACCGTCATGACCCCACCATTGCAAGAGCCCATCTGGAAGCGGTGGTTGGACCGCGTGTTGGTCCTTGACGTGTTCCTGGTTCTGGGTGGTGCGGGCTGGTTCGCCTTGGCGATTCTGGGGAGCAGTCAAGGGGTTGAAGCCCCCATGCGTCAGTTTCAACGCCTCTGGGAGCCCCTGTTCACCCCAGCGATCGGTCTGTTGATCGCCTCCGCCCTTGTCAACGGCTGCTGGAGCTGGTGGCAGCGGCGAGTGCAGCGTCAAGCGTCGGACAACGGAAACTGAACGCGAGCTCCTCCAACCGGTTGGAGCACACTCGCTGGCCATCCAACACCACTTGAGCGCCATCGCCGAGCAGCAGCTGAAGAACGGGACCGGGGACCGGCAACAAACTGGGACGACCTAAGCAGCGTCCGAGCCCAGAAGCGAAGTCAGCCATCGAAACCGGCTCAGGTGCGACGGCATTGATCGCTCCAGACCAGGAAGGCTGCTCTAGAGCACTCTGGATCATGCGACAGAGATCGTTGCGCTCGATCCAGCTCATCCATTGCTGACCCGACCCGATCGGTCCTCCGAATCCAGTCCGGAAGACTGGAAGCATCTTCGCGAGGGCACCGCCGTCGCAAGACAGCACAATGCCGATGCGCAACACAACCAGTCGAGTGGCGTCCGGCTTCGCCGCGGCCGTTTTTTCCCAGCGCTGGCAGAGACCCGCCAGAAAATCGGAACCGGGAGCACTGCTCTCCTCGAACCGGGCATTCGCACTGGTGCCGAAATAGCCAACCGCCGATGCGTTCACGAGAACGGAGGGAGGTGTGTCGAGCGCAGCCATCGCGTCAACGAGACAACGAGTGGTCTCCAGTCGGCTGGATTCGAGTAGGCGCAGATGCTGGGGAGTCCAGCGCTGTTCTGCGATCGGCTCACCAGCCAGATTCACCACCCCATCACAGGCTGCAAGAGCCTGGGTCAGCACTGCTGAGGAAGCCCAGCTGGAGGGTGCGGATGGGTCGGCCTGAATCCAGTGCAGTTGGGGGGCGATTCCATCGGGCAGACCAACCGCGGAGGCTGATCGTCGACTCACAACAGTGAGTTGATGGCCAGCTTCATGCAGGAGAGGGATCAGCCCACGCCCGACCAAGCCTGTGCATCCGATCAGCAGGAGACGCATGGGAGGTGAGCGCGAAGAAACGGTGCTCGACGTTAGGCAGCCGATGACGGATCAGCGCCTGGATCCGGAAGGGTGAGATTCATGCGCCGGGCAAGGGGCACCAGAGCGAAGCCCTGAATGAACAGGCCGTAGAGCACCACCGCCAAAGCCAGGGGAGGCATCAACACGCCCCAGCTCACCCCCGAAGACCAGGCATTGATGGCCAAGGCGATCGGCACGGCCCCGCGAAGACCAGCCCAGCAGACGAAAATGCGCTCACCAGGACTGAAGGGAGTTCGCCACAACAAAAGGTGCACCATCACCAGCCTCACAAGCTGCATCACCAGAAAAAGCAGAAGGGCCATTCCCGCCGCATACACCACATCCTGGGGAGCGACGACCAGTCCCATGCAAAGGAACAGGAGCAGCTCAGCCATTTTGGCGTAGCTCGAATGCGCTTTCTCCAGAACCGCCTGATCCAGACTGTCGCTATTGCCCAGCACCAGCCCTGCCACGTAAGCCGCCAACAGCGGGCTGCCTCCCAGCAGAGACGTGCCACCGCTGAGCACCATCAGGAGCGCCAGGCTCACCACAGGCAGCATCGAGGCCTGGTTCAGGCCCATGCGGGTGCCGAGGAGCTGAACGGTGAGGCTTCCACCCAGGAAGCCAATCAGGATTCCGAGCAGAAACTGACGCACCAGATCGGTCACCAGCACACCAGCACCGACGCCCTCTCCGCCCACTAGTGCGAGGGCAAGACCGGCCAGCACCACGGCCATCGGGTCATTGAAGCCCGATTCGCATTCGATCAGATCCATCAGCGGCTGTGGCAGTCGCCCCTGCAGGGGTCTCAGGAGTGCCAGCACCGCCGACGCATCCGTGCTGGCCACCATGGCGCCGATAAAAAGATTGCGCGGCACAATCTGCGTGAGGGCTGCTCCGCCTCGGGCCAGATCAAAGCCGATCCCCACGGCGGTGATCAACGCGGCCGTGATCAACACACCAATGGTGGCCAGGCGCGCAGCTGGCCGAATCACCCCTCGAACTTCTGACCAATTGGTCGTCAATCCCCCGAAGAAGAGGACGAGAACCAGCGATGACTGGGTGATCTGCTGGGCATGGTCCAGGCTCAGCAGCGTCAGCTCGCGAGTGCTGGATACATCCACCTGGTTGTTGATCAGCAGACCGAGCAGAAGCACCATGAGGATTCCCGGCACCCGCACCCGCGCCGCCAGATCATCCAGAAGCACCGACACGAGCAGGAGACCACCGAAGGCCACCAGATAAGTCGAAAGGCCGTTATCCAAATGGAAGGCAGGCGTTGCGTGTAAGGGTTCTAGCCTGACGAATAGAGACCGACCCGTGATGGCCGAGACACCGTCGAGCCCAGCTCCAGCCACGAAAGCCCCTCCAGCACTGAAGAAAGGTGCTCTGGTGCGCGTGAACAAGTCGGCTTATGAGGGCAGCACGGAAGCCGGTGCCAGTGATCCCCATCCACCGGCCTACATCTTCGAAGGGCCCGGAGAACTGCTCGTAGTGAAAGGGACCTACGGCCAGGTGCGTTGGCGCAGACCCGTCCCCGACGTGTGGCTGCGGATGGATCAGCTCGAAGCGTTCTCCTGAGTTTCGAGCGATTCCTCAACCAGACGAATGGCCTCGGGAAGGATTTCAACAGCCTCCGGAATCCGCCAGATTGCGCCTGACAGCACCGAAGCTGCAGCATCCAATCCCCTCAGAACGGGCTGGTTGCCATGCTGTTCACCAGCGGCCGCCGCTACAGCGGCGGCCTTGCCTGGGTCCCACCCAGCCAGCAGCACCACCGCTCGAAAAGCGCTTGGCCAAGCGTTGTTTGGAAGTCGCTGTTCCAATCCCGCAAACTGTCTGGATGCCTCCAGCGGGCGGTTGGCCAGCACGGCCAACAACGCCAGTGTCCACCTGGCCTGACGATCCTCAGGATCAGCCTTGAGCCGGGTGAGGGCCGCCTCGCGCGTCGGCCCCCTGTAAAGGAAATGGCCATCGAGCATATGTTCGATCGCCACGCTGCTGAAGATCGGCTCCAGTCCAGAAGGACCCTTCTCAAGCGCTGAGGCCAACGCGGGGAAGCGCTGATCGAACCCTGGCAAGGCAGGGACATCAGCACGCCGACTCCACAGGGAATAGCTGCCCCCTCCTGGACGGGGGAAGGTCTCTACACGCTCGAAGACCCCGGCCTCCCGAACGGCGCGATCAAGCCTGCGGGCCGCCTTGCGCACGGATCCCTGATCCCCCTCCGCCAGCAGCACCAGCTCGGCATGATCCAGCACCGGCTGCACGTGATCGAGGCTGCCACCAAGCTGACGCCCGACCAGCTGGCCTCCATTCCGGCGCCCGTAGTAGCTGACGTTGTGCTGATTCAGATCAGGGGTGCTCGGCACCACGATCAGGGTGCCGGGCGCAGCGCCTGGCACTCCGCCTCCGGCACGCTGCACGATCGATTCCAATGGGCCTTGATGACGGTTCTGCAACCGTGCCGACTGCTGCATCCAGCCGTGGGTGGCAGCGGCCAGTCCTCCTGCGGCCAGGGCTAAACCCGGCAACCAGCGCGCGTGCACAGGCCAGCGACGCCGGATCCAGAGCCCCCACTGCAACCAGCCCCGGCTCAACAACAACAGTAGAAGTGGCAGCAACGGAGCGATGTAGCGGGAATCCTTATTCGGGCTCAGGTTGGTGAACAGCCAGCCCAGCACCAACATCCCCACCAACCAGACCCAGCCTTGGCGACGGTCGGCCCCATCCCGGGGCGGCGCCACCAGACCGCACAGCCATTGCTGAAGCAAGAGCACCAAACCTGATAAACCGACCAGCAGCAACACCCAGCCGACCTGATCCGGCAGCAGCCGGGGGTACCAGAGCCAACCGACCAGGGTCAACACGCCGGGATCACCCTCGAGGGCCGCCGACTCGATCACGGCGCGGTTGGTCCCTCCAAGGGTGGTGATCCAGTTGTGGCGCAGCCAGGGCAGGAGACTGAGGGCCACCAAAGTCAGGCCCACCGCCAGCTGCGCCTGGCGACGGACACCTGAACGCAGGGCAACCACCACAGCCCAGGCGCAGGCAGGAATCAGTACGAGCAGGGCACTCTGTTTCACGAGCAAGGCCGCTGACACCGCCAGAGCAGCGGCGAAGGCCTGCCACCAGGAGGACTGCCGATGGGGTTCGAGCCAACACCCCAGACGCCACAACGCCAGGGTCACGCATGCGGTAAGGGGTAATTCCAGCAGGTAGTCGGTGCGCAACTCCAAGAGCATTGGCGCCAGTGAGACGACGGCAGCAGCCAGCAGCGCGAATGGCCGGGCCAGACGCTGCGGAGAACGAAGATTCAACGCCCAACCCGCCGTGGCCAAAAGAAGCAGTCCATTCCAAAAACTGAGACTCCAGGCAGCCTGCGCCGGTGCATCGCCACTGACCGCGATCACAGCACCGTTGATCAAAGAGCCGAGAGGCGGAATTTTCGGAGAGAGGTCGAGCAGAGCCTGCCATCCTTGCCAGCCGCCTCCCGGGAGCAGACCAAGCGCCCGACCATGATCCAGAGCACTGTTGAGATAGTCCGCCTGATCCCAGGCGGGCAAGCCACCGTGGCGCGTCCACCACAGCCGATCCGCAGCCGTGGCCAGCACCCAGATCAACAGCAGCAGCGCCCGAAACGCTCCCGCTGCCATCAGCTGATCTCCAGCCTTCGACGTTCGTCTTGGAGACGCTTGCGACGTTGCTTGGCTTCGCGCATCATCTCGCGTCCATCGTGGAGATAACTGTCCACGTAGCCCATCGTGTAGCGCTCAAGCTCCGCCACCGCATCCTCCACCTGAGACAGACAGTGATAAACACTCAGGCCGAAACCACGAGCCGAAGCGGGGGTTGGGATGGATTGAAACAGAGTTTTGACCTTATCGAGCCGGCTCCTGCTCTGTTCGAGATAAGCGCAGAACACCTCCATCAGGGCATCGTCGTAGGGATCAGCGGATAAGGCGCGGAGTTCGGCCCCGAAGGGATTGATCACCTGGCCGAGCAAGCGGTCAATCGGGGCATAGACCTTCTTCAACCACGTGGCCAGATCCTGATCAGCATGACTGGAACGACCGCTGGCCCGCTTTGCCGCCTGACTGGCACGGGCATTGCGAGCCCCACGCGCCCGTGCCTCATCCCTTGCCGCTACCGCAGACCCGCTGCTCCTGTCGAAGACTCGGCGACTTTCGGGATCCCCAAGTTGTTCCCAGGCGGCATTCAGCGCCAGAATCCGCTCCTCGGTTCCACCCGCATCGGGGTGGTGCTGCTTCACCAAGCGCCTGTAGGCGGCCTTGAGTTCAGCCTGGGTCGCCGAGGGACACACCTCGAGCACGGCATAGGGATCCAGACCGTCAGGCATCAGGATCACCTGCTGCGCTGAACATCGGTGTGGAAAGGTAGCGCTCACCAAAGCTGGCCAGGATCACCACAATGCGTCGTCCCTCCATCGCCGGACGCTGCCCGATCTGAAGGGCAGCAGCGACGACGGCACCGCTGCTAACGCCGCAAAGCAGCCCCTCTTCACGAGCGAGACGCCGACCAACCTCCATGGCCTCATCGTCGCTCACCGCGATGACCTCATCGATCAGATCCATATCCAAGACAGGAGGAATGAATCCAGCGCCGATTCCCTGAAGACGATGCGGTCCGGCGACGCCGCCGCCCAGCACCGGACTGGCGGCCGGCTCCACGGCGACCACCCGAAGCTTTGGGAGTCGACTCTTGAGGACCCGGGCACAACCGGTGATGGTGCCCCCGGTGCCGACCCCGGCCACGAGTCCATCCAAGGCACCATCTGTATCCGCCCAGATCTCCTCCGCCGTTGATGCAGCATGCACCGCAGGATTAGCGGGATTGTCGAACTGCTGAAGCAGATAGGCCCCGGGGATCTCCTGCACGAGTTCCCGGGCCCGTTCGATCGCCCCTTGCATGCCCTGCTCACCAGGTGTGAGCTGAAGCTCAGCGCCATAGGCTCTGAGCATCGCCCTACGTTCGGTGCTCATGGTGTCGGGCATCGTGAGGATCAACCGGTATCCGCGAGCCGCGGCCACCATCGCCAAGGCAATTCCGGTGTTGCCACTAGTGGGTTCCACCAGAACGGTCCGCTCCGCTGCAATCGTGCCGTCGTTCTCTGCGGCTTCCACCATGGCGCCGGCAATCCGATCCTTCACCGACGCCGTGGGATTGAAACTCTCCAGCTTGGCCACGATGTCGGCCGTGCATCCCCAGGCCTGAGGCAGGCGGTTGAGCCGAACCATTGGAGTTCTGCCCACCAGGGTTGTGATGTTTGGGGCAATCGCCATACGAATCCGTCGGTTCGGGCTCCGTTACACCCATCCAATCATCAGAAGACAGAAGCAGCGATCGTTTTGATCATTGACAACAAAAAACCCCCTCGCAATGAGGGGGTTGAAGTGTGTGTAAAGAGTTAAAAATGCAAGCAAAAGACTTCCAAGGAGTTCGATTGAACGAACTCCAAGGATGGCGCTTATGCCAAATCAGAACTTGAAGGTGGTCTGAATCAGGCCGCCGAACACGTTGAACTGACCGTCATAACCAGTGCCATCAACCTTAAGGTTCCGGGTGTTCTGGCCCATCGGGCGAGACAGGTAGAACAGAGCAGGGGTAACAGCGATGTTGTCAGTCACCTGGAAGTTGTAGTACAACTCGAAGGCATAGTTGCCGTCATAAGGTGTATCGCTTCCTTTGAGGGCCGTGGCGAAGGTGGGCTGACCAAAGGCGAAACCGAGATCATTTCCTTTCAGGAAGACATCGGCCCAACGCAGGCCAGTGAACCAACTTTGGGATGTGGTGTAGGTACCGTCAACAATGTTGTCGCCGGAGATGTTGTTGAGCGCCCAGCCGACGGAAATCGAAGGGATAAAACCTGGATTTTCCGGCTGCCAGTAGGCATTGATCGCGTAACTGTTGGAAGAACGGGAATCGTCGCCAGGCTGGCAATTCAGGTTGAAATTATCGTTCTTAACAAACGAAGTGGAGCGACGGAAGGCTGAACGGCACTGACCATAGCGGTAAGCGAAGGCAGCTCCGTATTGACCATTGCCCCAACCCAGCTGAGCCAGGAGATTGGCACGGGAGTTGTCAGTCGCGAATCCACCCGTGGAGGAATCCGAGTTGTTCCCTTCACCATCATCAGCAACGTAGTTGACGCTGACACTGAAGGCAGGATCGCCTTTGTCGACCTTCTGCTTCCAATAAGCAGCAAGCAGCTGACCAGTTTCTTTGTTGTAGACACCTGGTACACCGGCAACAGCAAAGTAATCAAGGATCTTTGCGCCACCCTTGTTGTACTTCGAAGGCCACATCGCCAGAGACTCAGTATTACGAGCCAGCGCACCAACGATGAACGTGAACTCTTCGCCTACGGGGAACTTGTAATACAGACGGTCAATCGTGACGCTGTTTGCTGTGCCGCTAGCGGTATCGAGGGCAGTCAGGTTGACACCTTTACCACCGAAAGCACTCTTGCCAAAGTTGCCAGTACGCAGACGGGTGAACAGCTTGTCCTTACCCGTGAAGCTGGTGTTCAGAGACAGACGCTGGTCGTAGTTGAAGGTGAAGGCGCCAAATGACTTGTTATAAGCATCTGCACCACCGCGACCACTATTGCTGAATGATTCTCCAGCAACGCTGTCACCACCTGCGATCACACCACCCGTCACGAAGGTGGTCTTGCCCTTCAGCTTGGTGGTGGTGGAGAACTGAGTCGCTTCCAGTTCACCCACGCGGGCTTCAAGACCGTCCACACGGCCCTTGAGGATGGCGAGTTCCTTTTCGAACTCCTTCATCAGGCGCTTCAGCTCGTCGGTCACTTCAGTGACGCGGTCGAGACAGGCATTCAGCAGGGCAGCCGCTTCAAAGCGGGTCATGGCCCGGTTGCCACGGTACGTGCCGTTGGGGTAGCCAGCCACGCAGCCGTAGCGCTCGATCAGGTTGCTCAGTGCCTGATATGCCCAGTCGGTGGGGTACACATCGGAAAACTGAGTGATGCTGGTGACCTGCTCACCGGAAGCGGCGTAATCAGACACACCGTCGATGTTGAGCTCAGTGGCATTGACAGCCATTGGAGCCAGCAGGCCCAGGGCGGCAGGAGCCACCAAAAGGCGTTGGAACAATTTCATGAAAACCTCACACCAAAAAAGAGGGTTTACGCACAAGGCGTGAGGTAAATCTGGCTGCTAACCGGAGCTTAACCAGAGAGCCTGTGACGGTAAGCGGTTTGGATACTTCTCAGAGGGTCTTTTTTCGCCCTTAACCGCATTAATTGATACAAAAAAGGGCGTTGCGCCCTAACACGCGCCCAGTGCAGAGTGACGGTCAGACGTTGCCGAAGCATTCAATCCATTGGACGTAAACCACGGTCAACGAATCGATTGCCGCGGACGATTCAACCTCCCCGTGCTGGCAGCGATCCTGTTTGCCCTTGTGACGCTCGGATTGCAGCTGTGGAAGTCCTGGGTCCTGCTCGCTGGATACGACCAGGGAATTTTCCAACAGGTGGCATGGAACAGCCTGCATGGCCATTGGTTTGAGAGTTCCCTCTCCTCGCAGCTCTCCACCAACGTTGTTCATGCCGGTCAGCTCCCGTTCGTGGGGTACGAACGGCTCGGACAGCACTTCACACCCACCCTGCTGCTCTGGGCACCGTTGCTTGCCGTCTTCGGTGCCGCTGCCCTTCCTGTTCTGCAGGTGGGCCTGATCACGGCTGCTGGGTTGGTGCTGCACCGTCTGGCTTCATCGCGTGTCCCGGCAAGAACGGCCAATTGGCTGGTGTACGCCTACTTCGCGGGAAATGCCTTAATTGGCCCCACCCTCGGCAACTTTTCCGATCTTTGTCAGCTTCCCCTAGCGGTGTTCGGCCTGATGCTTGGCTTGCTGGAACGCCGACGCCGCCTCATCTGGGTGGCTGCGGTGCTCATGCCACTCATCCGTGAAGACACTGGAGTGGTTCTCGTTGCCATCGGACTGTGGCTCCTGGTTCGATCCCGTCAACGATGGTGCTTGGCTTTGGCGCTCATCGCCTGGGGTGCTGGATGGGCCATTGTTTCCACGAATGTGCTGATGCCACTGTTCTCCGACGACAACAGCAAACGCTTCATGGTGGAGAACTTCGGTCAGTACCTCGGAGCTGATCCGGAAAAGGGAAGCAGCAGTCTTGGGGTGATTGGGCGTGTGCTCAGCCAACCGGCATTGCTAGTGCAACAGCTGGTCGATCCACCCGACAAGACTCTTCTGTATTTGCTGGGTCATAGCCTCCCGTTCCTTTTCGTCCCGTTGATCAGTCCCGACACGTGGCTGCTGGCAGGACCCAGCCTGTTGGGGCTGTTTCTTGCCCAGGGAGCGAACGATCCCCTGTCAATCACCATTCGCTACACCTGGCTCGTGGTGCCGGGGTTTGCTTTAGGAACTCTGTTTTGGTGGGAACGTCGAAAGCAACCATCCCCAGGCCCACGCGTGCGATTGGCCTGGGCAATAGCACTGGTCATTTCACTGTTATTCACGGTGACCAGCAATCCCAACCGCAGCCTTTCTTTTGTGATCCCAGACAGCATTCAGCCCTGGGTTTACAGCTCTCCTCTAGCCCAATGGCGCCATGGACAGGCCGCGCGGGAGGTCTTGTCCTCCATCCCCGAAAACGCCAGTGTCAGCGCTAACACCAATCTTGTGCCCCTGCTGGCACGCAGGGAAGCGGCCGTACGTTATCCCTACAGCACTCGTTACATCGACAGAAATCAAGTGGAGCGCTCCGTTGAATGGATCGCTGTCGATCTCGACTGGCTGGAGCGCTACGGGATTGCTTTCCGGGGGGACTGGAAAGCCCTCAGACGCATCAGGCAAGACCTGCTAGGGCAACTTGACAGCTTCAAAGTTCAAGCCATCAGCGATGGAATTGTCGTGTTGCAACGAAATGGAGCGGTGCAACCAAAACTGCAACAAGCCTTGCGCGATCGCCTGCAAAAACCCCTACCGACAGATCCCCGCAACTTGTAATCCATCCCTAAAACGATGCCCCCAACCGGTTATCCGGCTGGGGGCTCTCGCCGGGTCCGCTCTGTCGCGAAACCGATTGATCAGTCAGAAGGTGCCGTCAGCCGGCGTTCTCCGCGATCAGCAGACCCTGGATGCAAGAACTGGAACTCATGGACACCTCCTCCAATGGATTGATGAACGCCGGTGATGCATTCGATGCTGTAACGACATCCGAGGATGGAGTTACAGCATCACACCACTGCGATCTGAACACTTGAACCATAACGGAACTCATCTGTTCTTGAAAGGCAGACCTGCACTTGCTCTCTGGCTTTTGACCCTCTGCCTCTGGCTGCCCTGGCTAGGCAATCAGCCCTTGCGGGACTGGGATGAAGGCCTTGTGGCCACTGTGGCGCGATCCACTTGGCAGCAAGTTGTTCAAGGACAACATCTTCTTGATGGATTAATTGCCTACAAGTGGGAGGGGGCCTACCTCAACAAACCGCCGGGCTTGCATTGGCTGATCGGAGGGGCTGTCCAAAACTTCGGGGAAAAGGACTGGGTTGTGCGTTTAGTGCCCTGCCTGCTCTCAAGCCTCGCCGTCCCCCTGATCTACTGGCTGCGTCGCAGCCTGAACCCGGAACCTGTATCGCCAAAGGAGCGGAAACAGCGCGACAGCAGCGCACTGATGGCGGCGCTGATCTTGATGACTCTGCTGCCGATGGCACGCCACGGTCGGCTGGCGATGCTGGATGGCTCCCTCGTGAGTTGCTCCCTGCTGCTCTGGAGCGGCTGGATCGCCAGCAGAGTTACCCGTTGGCATGCTCTGCTGGCGGGGTTGGGGGGCAGCGGCATTCTGCTGCTCAAACCACCGGCCTTGCTGGGATTTCTCCTGATCGCGCTGGCGATCAGCCTCTGGGAACGGCGGCCCTGGCGCACCTCGGCATTCGGCTGGTTCGGGCTTGGTCTGCTGCCTGGGATCGGATGGCATGGCTGGCACCTGCACCAGCGGGGTGCCAATGCCCTGGTGATGTGGGGCGGCCAGGGTCTGAGAAGGATCACCGAGGTGGTAGGAGAGAACCAGGGCGCTTGGGTGATGCCGATCACCGAAGTGATCGAGGGGGGCTGGCCCTGGTTGCTGCTCCTGCCCACCGGGTTGGCCTGGGCCTGGCGCCACCGGCATCAGAGCAGCGGTCGCTGGGAACTGGGACTGCTGATCGGCAGCGCCGCCCTAGTGCTGCCCCTGCGCACCCAGCTCCCCTGGTACAGCCATCTGCTTTGGCCCCCGATCGCCCTTCTCTGCGGCGAAGGCTTAGCCGAACTGCTGCAGACGGGCAAGCCACGCTGGCTGAGCTGGGGCTTCCAGCTTCTCGGTTTGTTCAGCCTTGTGCTGGCTGGGTTGGCCAGCTTTTTTGGTGAACCAATCCAGCTACCGATCGCCGCCCTCCTGCTCGCCGGGCTCGGGCTGCTGATCGGTGGCCCTGGCCTGCGTGGCCCCTCGCTCCGCACGCGTCACCGGGGCCTGGTGGCCGTGCTGATTGGCTGGGGGCTGGCCCTGCTGATGCTCTGGCAGAGCCAGCTCTGGCTCTGGGAACTGAACGAAAGCTGGGATCCCAGGCCCATCGCTGGCCTGATCCGCCAGCTTCCTAAGGATGCCGTGGTCATTCTCAAAGGCCCAACCCGACCGTCGCTGGGCTGGTATGGCGGACGGGAGTTACGTCGTTCCATCGACACAGGCGCTAACGAGCACTGGCGGGTCAGTCGACAGCAGGAGCCGGACTGCGAGCAGATCAGCTCCTCAAAGGATGGAGAATGGGCCCTCTGGCGTTGCCCCGCAAGAGCTTGAAAAGCCACGGCCACGAACCAGCCACAAACCAGCCACTGCCGCGCCGCGCTCCGGCTCCACCCCACGCCGCACTTTGGCTTTGGTCTGTGCTGCTCGGTCTGCTTGCCTGGGGTGCTTCAGCCCTGCGCCACTGGCTGCTGCAAAGCAATGCCTACGACCTCGGGCTGTTTGATCAATGGGCCTGGCTGATCGGCTCAGGGCGCGACCCGATCTCCTCGATGGAGGACGTTCATGTGCTCGCTGATCACGGCGCCTGGATGTTCT
>ERZ802824.116-NODE-116-length-39192-cov-20.4644_pt1 | contig 39192 bp, 43 predicted proteins | sample MGYA00345650_ERZ802824 | MGnify/ENA primary metagenome ERZ802824 (study PRJEB30503, sample SAMEA104212361) | marine metagenome | biome: Westerlies Biome; feature: [SRF] surface water layer (ENVO:00010504) within the epipelagic zone...; material: water... | reverse complement strand
CCGGGATGAGATGCTGGGTGCCCTTAAGCGGCTGATCTGCGCTGGCGGTGGTAATCAGGTGGTAAGGCTCTCTTGCGACTGCAGGCATTGGCTGGAAAATCTCGCTGTCGATGCCGTTGAGGACAACCTCGATACGCTTCTCACAAATGCCAAAGGCCGAGGCAATATCACGCCTCGAATTCTCACTCACCGTGGTGATGTAGGGCAGCTGCCGGGTTACCTGAGTCTGCATCCGCAAGAAGCGATGCCAACGCCGAATTAACAGTCGCAGGCCCCACTCTTGGGTATTTTGCAGGGCGATATCGCGATCGAAGGTGATCGGATGATGGATGGTGCTGGTCACCGCGTAGCCGCGACGCATGAGGCCCAGCAGACCGGTGCACAAACTCTGGTTGTCATGAATGATGTCGTAGCGAGGGCGCGTGGTTTTAAAGTGTCTGAGCAGACGATGGCCGAAGGTGAACGGCTCAGGGAACCCCCCACTCCAATACGATGCCCACTCAAACACATTCAGGGGATCACGCCAGCGCTGCTGGGTCAGCGGCCATGCCGGGTTCGGGTGTGCATATAAATTCAGACCAGGAAGCTTCACAAGATCAACCCGAGCATCCAGCTCCGGATAGGGTTCACCAGAGATCACGTCGACTCGATGGCCCATGTCGACCAAGGCTTTGGCAAGGTGCTTGAGATAGACGCCCTGTCCGCCACTGTAGGGGTTGCTGCGATAACCCAGCAGGGCAATGTTCAGTGGTTTATGGCTGTTTGTTGGGCTTGAGGTGGTGCTAGCGACCATGACGCGTGGCGGGTCCAGCCAAAAAGATGAAGCATGGTAAACAACGCACGCTACCCTGAATAGCCAAACCGACGACTGATCGGCTGGTTCGCGCTAGCCGCGAGGCTGCTACATGAATAGAATTTGATCACTGAGAGTAAGGTTTGAATTTTATTCATGTCGCAAATTGAAATCCGCCACCTACGCACGCTTGTTGCGCTTCGCGAAACCGGCAGTTTGGTGGAAGCCTCTGAGCGGGTATTTCTTACCCAGTCGGCGCTTTCTCATCAAATTAAAGAGTTAGAGGGCCGCCTAGGCTGCTCGCTATTTCTGCGCAAAACGCGACCGGTGCGATTTACCAGCGCTGGCAATCGCCTGCTGGAACTCGCCGACGAAGTGCTGCCGCGTCTGCACAACGCGGAGCTTGATTTGGATCGATTCGCCGGCGGTCAATCCGGTCGGATCATCATGGCGATTGAGTGCCACTCGTGTTTTGAATGGCTGCTGCCCGCGATTGATGCGTATCGCAACGAGTGGAGCGATGTAGAGCTCGATATTTCCAGTGGTTTCCACTTTGCACCCTTCCCGGCGCTGGCCAGAGGCGATCTAGACCTTGTGATCACCGCCGATCCACTGGACGAGCCGGGTATTACGTACTTCCCCATATTCAGCTATGAAGCTCAACTGGCAGTGGCCAAAAAACACCCGCTGGTAGACAAGCCTTGGGTGGAGCCCAAGGATCTTGCTGACGAGGTCGTGATTACCTACCCGGTAGATCGAGAGCGCCTAGATTTATTTAGCGGTTTCTTGGAACCCGCGGGGGTAGAACCTGCCAGAGTACGCCACGCCGAACTGACCACCATGATTGTGCAGTTGGTGGCCAGCGGCCGTGGCGTCACCTGTTTGCCGAATTGGGCGCTGCACGAGTATCTGCAAAATGACTATGTGGTGGTGCGTTCCTTGGGCGAAGAGGGCATTTGGCCAACCCTCTATGCCGCGGTTCGCAAAGATCAGGCCGATGCCCCTTTTATGAATGCCTTTATCGAGGTGGCGAAGCAAGTCTGTTTCGCAAATTTACGCGGTATCGTTACCGCCGAACTGGGCTAGGTTCGACTACGGAATCAGCGTCGTCACTGTCCATTGATCCGCATGGAGGGTGTAACGGCATCGCTCGTGAACACCGTTAGCTTGGTTGAGATCAAGGCGTTCGATGCTCTGCGGCAAAAGTACCAGTCCTCGCGCACCGGGTGGAGCAACCAGGGGTTCGGGGCGCGGCGCCGTATCAAGCTGGGCCAGCAGATCGTCGCGATTTTCGACAGCGCTGCCTTGGGCATTTTGCTCATAGAGCCAGTCTAGGTGCTTTGGCGCGTCCGGTCTGAGTTGCCAGCTTTGCGCAATATGTGTCGCGGGCAATTCCTCGCAGCGGGCCTGCATTCGATACTGCACTTGCAGCGATGGCCACCAGGTTTGAATGGCAATCACATCCTGCACTTGTTGCCACTTTGGGCTGCTGGCGTTGATATAAATGGCGAGACCTTCCGCAATGTCGCGTAGCACCAGGGTGCGAGCCTGGGGTAAACCGTTTTCGTCAACGCTGGCTAGGACGCAAACGGCGGCCATGGGATCGTTAGCATCGCGAGCCTTCTGGCGATCTTCTTGAAATCGCAGCAGTGGGTTGTCTATGACCCTGTGGCTTGCCATCAAAGCTCACCCCGGCGGGCATGATCTGCCTTGATGATGCTGATCCACCGCGCAGTGTTGATAAAACCCTGACCCCAATCGTCGAATGCACTGAGGTCTTCGGTGATGTCTGCAATAGGAGCGTGCCATGGGATGATGGTGATACCGGTAGTGACACCAATGTTGCCCCCCGCACCAGTGAGCATATAAACGCCTTCGGTAATGGCTTGAGGAGCGACCTCGACGCTCGCAAAACGATCGGCAGCTTGTACAGGCGCGGCCAATAATAAAGACAAGACTGCGGCGAGCCAGCCGGGGGTACCGAAAAATAGTGCGCGCCGAATAACCATAAGGACTCCTAGTTTTTGTCCTTTCACAGACAAGTCCGCCGCTTTAAGTGCTTCGGTTTCAGCGCCGGAGTGTTCTTGGCAAGGCGCGAGACCATCGGCCATGGTTACTGGTCGGCCGGTTGCTCGCTTTGGCGACGTAGCGCGGCTATATCCTTTTGCATTTCACTTAAACGGAACAAGACGTCTGGCATTTGATCGCTGATACGCCATAGAAAAAAAGCGATAACGCACATAACCAGGAAAGAGAGAATACCCATCATAAATCCTTTGCAAGAGTGAGTAGAGGCCTCGCAAGAGTAGCCAAGGCGCAGAACAATGACACCCTCTAAAGCACCCTGTAGACAAGTGCTTGTCGCAAAGTTCGGTTGGTTAACGTTTCTCCCTGATTCGCTTAGGGCTGAGGTAGGACGTTAGCGTGCAGATATTGGGCGCAAGGTCTTGCCAGTTGCCAGTGAAGGTTAAACGTGTCGCGCCAAGTGTCGGTAGTTCCTTAAACGGTGCCGTGTCTGTGTCGCTTTGGTGCAACAAATGCAACAAAGCGCTGATGCCGGGATTGTGGCCAACCATGCCAACGCATGCCTCACTGCTGGGTGTGCCTTGCAGGCAGTCGAGTAGGGTGTAGGCGTCGGCCAAATACAGTGAAGCCTCTTCAATCACTTGGCTACGCCACAGCTGAGCTAGGGGCGCGGCGGTTTGTTGAGTGCGTGCTGCAGGACTGACCCACAGCCAGCTCGCCGCAGCCATGTCATGGTTCATACAATATGCAACGAGATCATCGACATCGGCTTGGCCCCTCGGCGCAAGCTCGCGGTCGAAATCTCGCTGAGCAAAGGCTGGGCTCACCGCTTTCGCGTGACGAATCAACCACAGCGTTCGAGTCTTCGGTTGAGTCATTAATCCCAGAGTGCGAAAAACTCTTCCATGGCCTGCATCTGCCCGCCAGCAACTGCTGATGGCACGATAATTGGTGTTTTGATGCCCGCATCGAACCATGCCTCGATGCCTTCGCGTACCTCTGCTGAGGAGCCAAACAGTGTGGTGTCAGCAAGCCATCGATCAGACAGACACTCTGGCACTCGGTCATAGTCTTTGTCCGCTATAGCCGCCTCGACGCCCTGCATTTCTTCTTCGTAGCCGGCTTCTTTCCAGTAGTTGCGATAGTTGGGCAAGAACGCATAGCTGGTCAGCGTTTTGCGATTTACCGCTGCCGCAGCGGCTTTGTCGTCGCTGATACAGGTGGGCACCATGTTGCCGATAAAGAAGTCATCATTGGCCTTGGTCTCGTCACTCAGGTTGCCTAGCGAATGCCCCATATGCGAGCGCGCGCCGTTGGCAAATACCATGCCGCCGCCAACCTCTTGGGCGAGCTGGATCATTTTGTCACGCAAGGTTGCCAGCACGATGGGCGGCAGATCGCCGACTCGTGGCACTGCGTGCATGTCCTCAACAAACTGCCGCATGTCGCTGAGTGGCTTGCCTGCGGTAATACCCATGCGATTAAGTGCTGGTGCGTGACTGACTCCAACGCCAAAACGGAATCGCCCACCAGACACCTCATGCAGAAAGCCCGCTGTTTGCGCGAAGTCAGCAACATTGCGGGTATAGATTGGCGTGATACTGGTGCCAATCATCACGTCAGTGGTATTCAGCGCAATGGCATTACACAGCGCTAGGCTATCGCCTAGGCTCGGGCCAAATATGCCGGGAAAACCGCGACGCTCGATTTCTTTGGCCAGTTCAATCGTGCGTAGTCGTCGGCCGGGTACGGCCGCTAAGCTGACGGCGGGTAGTTGGGTCATGATCACTCCTCTCCATGGATCAACAAAACGGCTATCAGATTACTCGAGCCCGTCGTGATCACCAACCAGCTAACCAACAAGGCACAGCGGCTCAGCGGCTGAGTAGTTGCGCCAGTTGATCAAGCAATCGGCGGTTTTGCTCGGCAGTACCCACGGTGATGCGCAGGCAATCCTGCAAACGCGGGGTGTTGAAGTAGCGCACCAAAATACCCGCATCTTTGAGTGCTTGGTAAAGGTCCGCGGCGGCGGCATGGATTGGTGCCTTGGCCAACACGAAGTTGGTTTGGCTGCTTGAGACGTTAAAGCCCATTACCTTAAGGCCTTTGGCCAGCGTCTCGCGGTCTCGGCGCACATCGGCCCAGGTCTGCTGGGCATAGGCCTGATCTTGAATTGCGGCCAGTCCTATAGCTTGACTGATGGCATCCACGTTGTAGCTGTCGCGGGTCTTTTCCAGGATGGGTCGTATGAGCGACGGGTGTCCTAGCAGATACCCCAGCCGCAATCCTGCCAAGCTGTAGCCTTTGCTGAAGGTGCGTAGCACCAACAAATTTTCTTGCTCGCTTACGAACTTAGCGATGCTGCTGGGGCCGTCGGTGTCGACAAAGTCCGCATAGGCTTCATCGACTAACAGCACGCCGTGAAGCTGCTTAGCCAGTTCCTCGAGGGCGGTGTGACTGCTCAAATATCCGCTAGGGGCATGAGGGTTGACCACACAGGTCAGTTGGGCACCTGCCGCATTCACGTCATCGGCAAAGCCATCGGGCAGCGACCAGTCCGCGGCTAAGTCCCTAGTAAACATCTGCGCATCTTGAATCTGCGCCAACACTGGATACAGCGAATACGTTGGCTCCGTTGACGCCACCACGCCACCCGGTGCAACGAAGGTCGTAACGGCTAAGCGCAGGGCCTCATCGCCTGCGTGGGTGACCACTACGCTATCGATGCTGATGCCGTGATGATCAGCAATGGCCTGGCGGAGCGTTTTGGCATCGGGTTGGGGATAGACGCGCAGCTGGTCTGTGGCGAAAGTGTGCAGCGCTGCTGCCACCGCTGGACTCGGTGGATACGGATTTTCGTTAGTGTTGAGTTTGATGCTACGACCGTCTTGGGGCTGCTCGCCTGAGGTATAGCCCTGCATCTTGGCAATGTTGGGGCGCTCAAACTGACTCATGTCGCTTGCTCTTCGGCCGTGCGCGATTCCTCTTGCGCGAGCGTTTTCTCGTTTGACGCTTGATCAGCCAACTCTTGGGCAGGCGCCAGCAAACGCGCCAGCCAAAGCGTGCTCGGGCTCGCTTCTAGGGCGATTTTCGCGCTCATGGTCAGGGGCACTGAGAGCAGCATGCCCACAGGGCCAAGCAGCCAGCCCCAAAAAATTAACGACAGGAAAACCACGAGGGCAGACAGTCCAAGGCCTTGGCCCATGTAGCGAGGCTCAAGCACGTTACCAACGATGGTATTTACCGCGAAGAAACCTGCGACGACCAATAGCGCTTCGGTGGGACCAAGCTGCACGAGGGCCAGCAGTACCGGTGGAACGCCGGCGATAATCGAACCGATGGTGGGAATAAAATTCAGTAGCAGCGCCACCAACCCCCAGAGCACAGGGAAATCTACGTTCAAAATCCACAAAAAGGTGGTGACCAATAAACCGGTGAGCACGCTTACTGAGGTTTTGATGGCGATGTAGCGGTTCATGGTGCCAGTGATGCGGCCAAAGTGGGCGAGGTCCCGGTCCGGATTGGTCAGTACGGCGCGTAGTTTAGGATAGAAGCTTGCGGCCTCAGCCAAAATAAAAATCACCGTCAAAATGATGAGAAAGCCGTTGCTTAGCACTGAGCCCAAGCTGCGCAGTGCACTACCGGCGAGTGTGAGTAAGGAACCTAGCGGAAAAGCATCAGTAAGCAGGGCAGCATCGAGCGGGATATCCAAACCCTGCAGCAGCACGATGACGTCACTTTGCAGCACCGCGAGGCGTTCTTGGTAAAAGGGTAGCTTGGCGGAGAACGCCGACGTGCTTTGCGTGAGTAGGGCTGCGATCAAGCCCAGCGCAAGAAAGATGCCCAGCACCACAGAGCCCAGGGCTAAGCCATTCGACATGCCCTTGGCTTTAAACCAGAACATTGGGCTGGCCGCGATGGTGGCGATAAACGCCGCGAGCAACATGGGTACGACGATGGCTTGGGCGGCCTTAAGTCCTGCGGCAATAATGATGAGCGCGGCAAAGATAACGAAGCCGCGTCCTGCGCGGCCGGAAGATGCATTGTGTTGGTCAGATCCTGTCATAGGTTTTGCTCACGCAGCAGGGGTTCGTGCCCTGACGATATTAGGTGAACGGCCGCTGATTGGCCAAGCTGGGCACCTGCTGGCGTATCTGTGCCACATGTTCAGGATCAACCTCAGCGATGGCATAGCCGTCGCCATCCGGCAGTTCCGCAGCGACCTCGCCCCAAGGATCAATAATGATCGAGTGCCCGTAAGACGCTCGGTTGGCGCTGTGCTGCCCATGCTGCGCCGGAGCAATCACATAGCTTTGATTTTCAATTGCGCGGGCGCGCAGCAAGGCGTGCCAGTGTGCAGCTCCGGTGGTCGCGGTAAAGGCCGACGGGACGGTCAACGCCACGGCGCCCATGTTGACCAAACGCTGATACAGGGCAGGAAAGCGGACGTCGTAACAAATGGTTAAACCCAAGGTGCCCATGGGGCTTGCGACACAAACTGCGCGATCACCGGGGCCAGTTTGCTTGGACTCCATCAGCTGTGGCCCGTTTGGAATGCTGACATCGAATAAGTGGATCTTGCGGTACATGGCGGTGACTTCGCCGCGGCTGTTGAGATACACGCTGGTGTTATAGCAGCGCTCGGTGTCTCCGGGCATGGCTTCGTGAAAGCCGCCTAAGAGCAAATCGCAGTTCAGTGACCTTGCTAAGTTTTGGCAGCGCTGCAGGATCGGCCCACCCTGGGGCAGCGGCTCCAGAATGTCTTTTTTACCGTCGTGCCTGCCGAGATAGGCAAAGGCCTCCGCCCAAGTGATGAGCTGAGCACCCTCGCTGGCGGCTTGGGTCGACAAGGTTTCTAACGTGCTGAGGTTATGTTCAACATCTGTGCCAGCGTTGTGCTGAACCACGGCGACCAGGGTCGCCGCAGGCTTATCACGGGCTTGTACAGCGTCCGTCATCGCTAGTGACTATCGGGCAATAGGTCGGGCTGAATGCACTGAATGGGTCCACCTAAGTATTCCTCGAGCGCCGGCAAGTTAAAGGCATCGTCTTCTGAAACAAAGCTGATGGCCGTACCCGAGGAGCCCGCGCGACCGGTGCGGCCGATGCGATGGACATAGTCTTCGGCATCGTCGGGTAGCTCAAAGTTGATGACGTGGGTGACGCCATCGACGTGAATGCCCCGCCCCGCAACATCCGTTGCGATCAGATACTTCAGTTCGCCGCTCTTAAATTTGTTCAGCGTCGATAAACGCTTTTTTTGCGGAATGTCGCCAGCCAAGCCTTCACAGGAAATCTGCTTTTTCTTCAGATACTCCACCAGCTTGTGGGTGCGGTCGCGCCGGTTAGCAAAGATGATCGCTCGCTCAGGTTCGGCGTGATTGATGAAGTCGAGCAATATCTTTTGGCGCTTGCTGCCTTCTACCAGCCAGAATTTTTGCTCCACGGTATCGGTGGCCACGCTTTCGGGTTCAACCACAATATGCTCTGGGTCTATGGTCCAGGAATCTGCAAGACGCATGACCGCATCGTTGAAGGTGGCAGAGAAAAACAAGGTTTGGCGTTTCCGTTTGTGCGGGGTTTGATAAACGATGCGCCTAACGTCGGGAATGAAACCCATGTCGAGCATACGATCCGCCTCGTCGATCACCAGACATTCAACGCCGCTGAGGTTAATGTCGCGTCGGTCCAAGAAATCGATCAGTCGCCCCGGTGTTGCCACCAAGATGTCTACCGGACCCTTCATGAGGTCCGCGCGCTGGCGGTCAAAGTCCATGCCGCCCACCACGCACACCGTGCGCACATCCATGTAGCGATTCAAACCCTGAGCATCGCCCTCAATCTGTAGCGCCAATTCCCGGGTGGGCGCCAACACCAGTGCTCTAGGAGTGCCAAGATTGGGACGCTGCTGCGGCGGGTTTTCCCAAAAGCGGGTAAATAGCGTAATGAGGAATGCTGCGGTTTTGCCGGTGCCTGTCTGTGCTTGGCCGGTGACGTCGTAATCTGACAGGCTGAAGGGCAGAGCCCGTCCTTGTATTGGCGTGCACTCTTCAAAACCGAGCTTGGTAATGGCGTTGAGCAGCGGCTCAGGCAGCGCTAACTCTTGAAAGCGCACGGTTTCATACACAACGGGTTGCGACTCTTCAGCCAGATCGCTTGCGACCGTGGTGTCGTCTGCGTCTGCGTCTGCGTCTGCGTCTGCGTCTGCGTCTGCGTCTGCGTCTGCGTCAGCTGCTGCGAAGGCTTCAGCTACGGTCTCATCGGCGGCTTCTTCGATTGCCTCTGGCACCTCTTCGACTGGCGATGGCTCTGGGTGTACTTCTTCGCCGCTGTCTTGATCGGCGGTTAGAGCGCTATCGATCGGTTGATCTGTTGGCACTTCAGTTTCTGGGGGTTTCTCTGACATGGGATCCTGATAAATGATTGAGTGATTGGATCGAAGCGTCTTATAGACCCGCCAAGATCTGTTCGGCTGACGCCGCTTTGATGCAAAGCGTCAGAATATCCATGGCTGCATGTATTTCTTCCATGGAGCCAAAGGTTGGGGCAATGCGTATGTTCTGATCGCGTGGATCATTGCCATAGGGAAAGGTGGCCCCGGCGGGGGTCAGGGTCAAGCCAACATCCTTGGCCATGGCGATGATTTTGCGCGCCAGTCCCGGTCGCACATCGAGGGAGACAAAGTAGCCACCCCTGGGTTTGGTCCACTGGGCAATACCGAGTCCGCCGAGTTCGCGAGCAAAGATCTCTTCCACCAAATCAAACTTAGGGCGAATGATGGCGGCATGGTCGGTCATATGTTCCTTCAGCCTGCCCTGCAAAAATTTTACATGCCGTAGCTGATTGACTTTGTCCGGGCCAATAGTGAATACCGAGAGGTGTTCGTCTAGAGCATCCAGCACCTTGGCCGATGCGGCGATGAAGGCAACGCCGGCACCGGCATGGGTAATTTTGGATGTCGAGGCGAACTGAACAACGTGATCACCGGTGCCAGCAGCGTTGGCTGCGTCAAAGATCGAGGCTAAAACGTCGCCCTCGTCGTCAAGGTCATGCACCGCATAGGCGTTGTCCCAAAGCACGACAAAGTCATCGGCTGCCGCCAGTTCTGGTAATTGCGCGAGAGCGGCGACCGTGTCGTGATGATAGGTGCAGCCTGTAGGGTTGGCGTACTTGGGCACACACCAGATGCCTTTTACCGACGGGTCGCTGACTGCTGCCCGCGCAGCTTCCATATCAGGGCCGTGCGCCGTCATTGGAATGGCGATTAGCTCGATGCCGAAATGCTCGGATAGGGTGAAGTGCCGGTCGTATCCTGGCACTGGGGCCAGCAGCTTGGGTTTGTCGCTGCGTGACCACGTGCGCTCATCGCGCCAAAGCCCGAGGTCTGTTGCAGTGCGCAGAACCAAGTGCATAACGCTGAGGCTGGAGTTACCCGCTGCAATAATATTCTCTGCCGGAACGCCCATCAGCTCACAACCCAGATCTCGCGCTTCGGCGATGCCTCGCACGCCGCCGTAATTGCGAGTGTCCGTGCCATCTGCGGCGATGAAGTTACCGTTGAGCACGCCGTCTAAGCCGTCGCTCAGACTGATTTGCTCGACGCCAGGCTTACCCCGGCTCAGATCGAGTTTCAAATTACCGCCGCTAAGCCCATCGTAATGGCTCTGCCAGTTCGCCAACTGCGTCTTCAGCGCTGCTGGTTCCCATTGGTCTAAAGGTTCGGTGGTCGCCATGGTCATAATCCAGTGGTCTCTTCTAGTCCTAACATAAGGTTTAAGTTCTGTACGGCGGCGCCAGCGGCACCCTTGCCGAGGTTGTCGTAGCGGGCGCAAAGCAACAAACGCTGGGCATCGCCAAAAACGAATAGATCCATATCGTTGCTGTTGTTACGTGCGGTGGGGTTTAAGAAGTTACCCTGCAGCATGCTGCGATCACCTAGGTCGGCGACGTGAATAAAGGGTTCGTCGGCATAGCGTTCAGCCAGCGCCGCGTGCACCTGGGTCGGTGAAGCCCCGCCCAGCTCGCGAGCAAATAGTGGTATTTGCGTCAGCATGCCTTGATCGTAGTTGGCAACCGTAGGCACAAAAATGGGTGCCACCGATGTGCCGCTGAACGTAGTCATTTCAGGTAAGTGCTTGTGGTCTTGATCGAGCCCGTAGCTTTGCACCGCCAAAGTGTTCGCGGTGTTAGCGTCCATCGTTTGAAATTGCTCGATCATTTGACGCCCGCCGCCGGAATAACCGGAGAGCGCGTTGCAGCGCAGTGGTATGTCACGGCTCAACAAACCCGCCTCAATGAGTGGGCGCACCAGCAAAATAAATCCCTGGGGATAGCAACCTGGATTACTGACGTACTGAGCAGCGGCGATCTGCGCACGAGTCTGGGCCGTGAGTTCCGGCAGGCCGTATTGCCAAGCGGCATTGGTGCGATGCGCCGAGCTAGCGTCCAAGATTCGCGTTTTCCCCTCTGCTAGATCCACAGACTCCCGGGCCGCGTCGTCTGGCAGGCAGAGTATGGCCACATCTGCAGAGGCTAAAAGCTCGGCTCTGGCGATAGGGTCTTTGCGCGTGGCGGGGTCAGCGTGTAGCACATGAATATCGGCATGGGCCGCCAATCGCTCACTGATTTGCAGCCCGGTCGTACCGGCTTGTCCGTCAATAAAGATCTTATGCATTGCTGTTGCTTTGGTGTGCTCTGACTGCGGAACGGCAGAAATTCGCGGCAAGCAGTGTACGTTTTACGGCGCCGGGTGTTAAGGCGTGTCCTTAAGTATTTGTTTGAATTTCAACGACTTTGGGAGAATTCCGGCGACTGCGCCAGCGTGCGCTGCAGTGGGCAATCGGGCCATGTTGATTGCATGCCATGAATAAACTGCAGCGTCTTCAGTCCATCAAACCAGTCATGTACCGACTGCTGGCGTTTTGCTGCGGTTGTGGGTTGTTTGGCAAGATTTTTTTTAAAGCGATCAAAGCCCAGTGTGGATAGGCGCTGGGCGATGTCGGCATCCAAGGTGACAGCAGGCTCTTTTGCCCAATGGTCTAGCGCGCGAATCGCTGACCCCAGCGCCTCAAAGCACTTGGGGTGATAACTTAAATAGCTACCCCCGCTTGGGTCGCTTTGCAACGTCGCGACAATATCCCGAAGGGCGGGGCCGGTGCCGAAGGGCACCCGCTCAGAGAGCCTCGCCTGGATGGTGAGCAACGGCTCGGCCAGCGCCTCTATGGGCGCGATTTTACGAGCCTTGTTCAGCAGATAAAAATCCTCACCTGCGCTGCGTCTTGGATAGCCACGAATGGCGGCATAGGTCACGGCGTGTACGGCAATCGTGCTGCCAAGACTGTGATGGGCATAAGGACTGCCTGCCGCGCGTAAACCAGCAACGTAGTAGTCCATGTGTTGGTCGTATAGCTGCGCAGCAAAATGCAGTGTGGGGTCGCCGCTGAAGTGCGTGTGCGGAAAAATTTTCACGCCGCTGGGTATTTGCGGGGACACCTCATGCAGCAGATCGGTATAGGTGGGTGGCAGCGCCACGTCGGCATCCGTTTGCAAAATCCACGGCGAGCGAATGCGGCCCTGCTCGATTAGCGCAAGGGCGAGGTCGGTGCCAATCTTGCGCGCCAGTCCGACACCGTGTTTGGGATTGAGTCGCCAAGGGGCAGAGACGCGATCAACGACGATTACATGCGCATGACGCGCCGCTGTGACTTGCCTGAACAAATCTTGCGTTCGTGCCAAAGCCTCTGCAGAGGCATTTTGCGGTGCATTGATCACCAGAATCAGCAGCACTTGCGTCGCTGCTAAGGCGTCAATTTGTTGCTGCAGGGCTTCCAGCGATTCATCAAAGGCAGGAACCACAAGGCACCCTTGCCAGCGGTCATCTCTCTCGAGGGCTGGCCCAAGCACGTCCGCAGTCTGTGAACTGCCCGCCAGCAGGGCGCGTGCTTCTGGCTCTGCGTAGTCGGCTAAGTAAGGAGCGAAATGCTGTGAGTTCAATGCTCGAGGCAGAATCGTTGACGGTGGGTCAGTGCAGCGCAGGGCGCACAGGCAGCTCTGCCACCAAGGCATTTTCGAGATCTGCGAGTTCGCAAAAGCGACAGTCCACCGGTAAGTGTCCGCACAGGTCTCTCGCAAGTTGCACGAACAAGTGCCAGTGCCGCTCCTCGCTCTTGGCGATGGCCGTGTAAAATTTTTGCAGCTCTGGATCCGCCACATGTTCGGCGACCAAGGCAAAACGCTCTGCGCCCCGACGCTCAACAATGGCGCCAACGAGTAACCGATCGAGCAAAAAGAAGGCAGCATCCTTGCGCACGAGCTTGTTCAGCCGCGTGACATAGGGGTCCTTACGATCTGCCGCTGGCGTGATTTGTTTGGCCATGAGCAGGCGCATGACTTCTTTGTAGTGATTGAGCTCTTCCACAGCGAGATCGACCATGGCCTGTACGAGGGCTGGCTGATCCGGATAGTGCGACACCATGCTTAGCGCCATGCCAGAGGCTTTTTTCTCTGCCGACGCGTGGTCCTGCATAAAGGCGTCAAAGTCTGCGAGCACACAGCTAATCCAGCCAAGGGGGGACGCACTGAGCGGTGTTAGCGCCACCGTGTCGATCTTGGCCTGCGTTACTGGCTGTAAATGGTGTTCAGCCATTGCCCAATATGCGTGATTTGTTGCGGACAGACTTGATGGCCCATGGCGTATTCCTGCCACTGCACGGAGTAAGAAAGATCTAACAGTGCCTGGCGGGAGGTGATGGCCCGCGTGATCGGAATCATGGGGTCGCTGACGCCATGCGCCATGAAGATAGGTGTGTCGACATTGGCGAAGTCCACGCGCTCGGCCAAATGCTCGTGATCGTTGACGTAGGTGGAGAGCGCCATCATGCCGCGCAAACGCTGGCGAAAGCCCAGCCCCAGCTCCAGCGCAATGACGCCGCCCTGGGAGAATCCTGCGATGGTGATTTGATCGTAGCGAAAGCCGTTGGCCACTTCGGCTTCAATCAACTGCGTGATGGCGTCAACGGAGGATCGTATGTCGTCGTTGCTGGCGAGGGGTGAGTTGGGGTCAATGTCGTACCAACCCCGCATCTCCATACCGCCGTTCACAGTGATCGGCCTTACTGGTGCGTTAGGGAAAACAAAGCGCAGATCCACCTCAAGCGGCAGCAGCGGCACGATGGGTTCAAAGTCTGTGGCATCAGCGCCGAGGCCGTGCATCCAAATGACGCAGCCGACCGGATTGGCGCCGGTTGCGTTTTCGAGAAATTCAACTTCTTCCATAACGTTGGGTCCGGACCTGTAGTTGAGAGTTCAGCGCAAGATAACGGCAGTGAATGATGATCTCAATTCGTGGTTTCGCTCCCAACGTTTGTTGGGTGAGTTTCTTGTCGTGCATGAGCGAGTCCACCAAGCCATAATGTCGCCATGACAGAAGAAGAAAGACCGTCCTCGAAGAACATACGCCGGATTCGTCCGGCGTTTTCGTTTCTGCGCCCTTACCTGCCCCAAGTCGTGCTGGCGAGCATTGCACTGATCATCACCGCCAGCGCAACACTTTCCTTGGGCCAAGGTCTGCGCGTCGTCATCGACGGTGGATTTGCCAGTGGTCAAAGTGATGTGCTGAACGAATCACTGGGTTTGTTCGTCATCTTTATTGCCGTGCTCACTGTTGGCACCTTTGTGCGTTTCTACTTCGTGTCGTGGGTGGGGGAGCGCGTTAGCGCAGATATTCGGTTGGCGGTGTTCAATCATCTCATTCACCTGCATCCAGGGTTTTTTGAAGAAAACTCTCCAAGCGAAATTCAATCGCGAGTGACTACCGACACGACATTGCTACAAACCGTTATCGGCTCTTCCGTCTCCATCGCACTGCGTAACATCTTGATGTTTATCGGCGGCCTGGTGCTGCTGTTTGTGACCAACGCCAAGCTGTCGCTCATTGTGCTGGCCAGCGTGCCCATGGTGGTGTTGCCGGTGATTTTTGTCAGTCGTCGAGTACGCTCGCTGTCGCGTACCAGCCAAGATCGTCTGGCCGATGTGGGGTCCCATGTCAGCGAAAGTTTTCGGCACATCAAAATTGTGCAGGCTTTCAATCATCAGGCCTCAGACATCAAAACATTTGCCGAGGTTGTTGAGCAGGCACTGACCGTCGCCCTGCAGCGGATTTGGTTGCGCGCGGTGCTTGTGGCCGCGGTGATGATGCTGGCCTTCGGTGCCATCGCTGTTTTGGTGTGGATTGGCGGTCAGGATGTGCTCAGCGGACGCACGACGGCAGGCGAGTTGGTGGCATTCATTTTCTATGCCTTCATCGTTGCGGGATCTGTTGGGGCAATCTCCGAGGTTTGGACGGACCTGCAGCGAGCGGCGGGTGCCACCGAGCGCTTGGTCGAACTGTTGGAATCGCCAAGCGCGATCCGAGATGGAACCGTGGATGAGCTGGCGCCGTGGCAGGCGCTGGATTTGTCGGTAACAGACCTTGCTTTTCGCTACGCCAGCCGGCCGGATCAACCGGTGCTGCAAAGTTTATCTTTCAATGTTCAGCCTGGTGAGATGGTGGCGCTTGTTGGACCCTCCGGTGCCGGAAAGAGTACGTTTTTTGATTTGCTGCAGCGTTTTTACGATGTCGACGCAGGGTCGATAAAGCTGGGCGGTGTTGATGTACGCGAGGCTAAGCTTCAGGCCCTGCGCGGTGCGTTTGGTTTTGTGCCGCAAACTCCGGCCATGTTCTCAGGTAGCGTGCGTGACAACCTAACCTACGGCCGAGCGGATGCCAGCGACGAGCAAGTAGAGCGAGCGCTCTCACTTGCGAATGCACACACCTTTGTGAATGCCCTGCCACAAGGCTTGCTAACCCCCTTGGGAGAAGACGGCATTGGACTGTCCGGTGGTCAGCGTCAGCGCCTCGCGGTTGCAAGAGCGCTCATTGCCGAACCTGCGTTCTTACTCTTAGACGAAGCCACCAGTGCGCTAGACGCTGAAAGTGAGCAGAGTATTCGCAAGAGTGTCGAGGCGCTGAAAGGCGAGATGACCATATTGGTGATCGCCCACCGGCTCTCCACGGTGCGCCAAGCGGATCGTATTTTAGTGTTTGAAGAGGGACGGATGATCGCCAGCGGCACTCATGATGAGCTGATGAAGGACAGCGACCTTTATGCGCGGTTTGCCAGCATTCAGTTTGCGGGTTGATCTCGCCGCGCATCGTATCGCCACTGGCCAGGGTTCAGTGGCTCAGCTTGAGGTGTCGTCGGCACTCGGCGCGATGAACAAGTCAGCCTGATCTGGGTTTTCATCGTCTCTTAGCTGGACGCCTAAACCGATTAAGCGCACGGGTTTCTCTTGCCGATGCCAAGCGGTCTCGAGCAAAGACAAATAGGTGTCTACGGCGACTTGGTGCCCGGCGCTGGCGACGGTTGTTGTATCAAATCCGTTAAAGCGCAATTTTAGTGTCCGACTTTTGATGCGATGCGCGCACTGGGCTTTGGCGAGACGACGCTGCAAATCTTCAAACAGATCCCGCAAGGCGGTGTTGCAGGCGGCTAGGGTGGGTAGGTCATCGGCAAATGTGCGTTCGGTACTCACAGACTTGCGAATACGATCAGGGCTGACCGGGCGCTCATCGTTGCCTCGTGACAGCTGGTGCAGTCGTGTGCCAAATTTACCGAATCGCCGGACTAACTCGCTGGCGCTGATCTGCTGCAGGTCGCCACAGGTCTGCACATCCATTGCACTCATCTTTTTCGCGGTCACTGAACCAACACCAAATATCTTGTTCACCGGCAGCGTGACCATGAAGTCATCGATCTCATCCGGCGTCACGGTAAACTGGCCATCGGGTTTGTTCCAGTCCGATGCGATCTTCGCCAAAAACTTGTTAGGTGCGATGCCGGCAGAAATGGTGATGCCTACCTCGTCGCGTACCCGGTCGCGAATTTCAGTGGCAATACGTGTCGCACTACCCTGATGGAGCGCGCATTCGCTTACGTCGAGAAAGGCCTCATCCAAGGACAGCGGTTCGACCAAATGGGTGTAGTCGTAAAATATGCGCTGCACTCTTTGGCTCTCAACCCGGTACTTTTCCATATTGGTTGGCACTACGACGAGGTCGGGGCAAAGCCTGAGTGCGTGGGCCATGGGCATGGCAGAGTGCAGGCCATATTTGCGTGCAACGTAGTTGCAGGTAGCAATGACGCCGCGTCGACTTGCGCTGCCGCCCACCGCAATCGGCACATCGCGCAGGCGCGGGTCGTCGCGCATTTCAACTGAAGCATAAAAACTGTCGCAGTCGCAGTGAATGATTTTGCGCATTCGGTCTTATGGCCGCCGGCTGGTATGAAACGAGATTCCAGTGAGCATATTGCATTTTTGTTGGTGGCTGAAATTCATGCTGGTCAGTAAGATCTCGGCGGCAGAGGTTTGAGCAAAATCGCGTAAGCAAAGGGAGCAACGCATGGGGACATTTGAGGGCAAGGGGCCGCTTCAGGGATTCAGGATCATCGAGCTTGCGGGCATTGGGCCGGGGCCATTTTGCGGCATGATGCTGGCAGATATGGGCGCTGAAGTGATTCGGGTTGAACGCATTGGTGCCGCGCAAGCGACGCAAGCGCCGAAAGATGTACTGACGCGTAATCGACGTTCAATCGCAGTGGACTTAAAAAGTCCTGCAGGCGTTGAGGCGATTTTGCGGTTGGTGGAAAAAGCAGACGGTCTGATCGAGGGTTTTCGGCCTGGCGTCACAGAGCGTTTGGGTCTCGGGCCCCAAGACTGTCAGGCCAGAAACCCACGCCTTGTCTATGGGCGTATGACTGGATGGGGCCAAGAAGGTCCCATGGCTCAGGCTGCAGGACACGACATTAACTACATCTCATTGGCGGGGGCCCTGCACGCCATCGGCCGCAACGGCGAGCGACCGGTGCCGCCGTTGAATCTGGTTGGCGACTTTGGCGGTGGCGGTATGCTGCTGGCCTACGGCATGGTTTGTGGCATGTTGGAGGCCACCAAGTCGAATCAAGGGCAGGTAATCGATGCCGCCATGGTCGACGGCACTGCCGCACTGATGGCGATGTTCTATTCCATGTCCGCTAGCGGCGTATTCGCTACCGAGCGCGGCACCAACATGCTCGACGGTGGCGCGCATTTTTACGACACCTACGAAACAGCAGATGGCGAGTACATCTCCATCGGCTCGATCGAACCACAGTTTTATGCCCTGTTGATGGAGAAGGCGGGCCTTGATGCGGACTATTTTCAACCGCAGATGGATCGCGGCCGTTGGGGCGAACTAAAGGCCAAGCTCACCGAGGTGTTTTTGACCAAAACACAGGCTCAGTGGTGCGCGATTATGGAGGGAAGTGATGTGTGTTTCGCGCCAGTACTGAACCTAATCGATGCCGCCGAACACTCACACAATAAGGCCCGCAACAGTTATCAGACGGTGGGCGGAATGCTGCAGCAGTCGCCCGCGCCACGATTTTCGCGCACCCCAGCCGCCGACATTGCACCGCCTAGGGTGCCCGGCGAAGACACCGCTGCGGTGCTCGCCGACTGTGGTCTAACGGCGGACGAAATCGCCACACTTACCAGCAACGGTGTGGTGGCGGGTTGATCATCCGCCCACATACTCGAACCACAACCCTTTAGGCTCAACCGATGAACAGCAAAACCATTCGCGTGAAAGACATCGACGTGGCTAACGACAAACCTTTCGTTTTGTTCGCAGGCATGAACGTGCTGGAGTCGCGAGATCTCGCCATGCAAGTGGCGGAACATCATGTGACTGTCACCCAAAAACTGGGCATCCCATACGTATTTAAGGCGTCATTTGATAAGGCGAATCGATCTTCTGTGCATTCCTATCGAGGCCCCGGCATGGACGAGGGCCTGAAGATCTTCGCTGAGATTAAGCAGACATTTGATGTGCCAGTGATCACCGACGTGCATGAGATTTATCAGTGCGAGCCGGTGGCCAAGGTTTGCGATGTTATTCAGTTGCCTGCTTTCTTGGCACGTCAGACAGACTTGGTCGAGGCCATGGCGAATACTGGCGCTGTCGTGAACATCAAGAAACCGCAATTTCTCAGCGCCGGGCAAATGGGCAATATCGTGGAAAAATTCAGCGAGTGTGGCAACGACAAGGTCATGCTCTGCGAGCGCGGCAGCAGCTTTGGTTACGACAATCTGGTCGTGGACATGCTCGGCTTTCGCACCATGAAAGAAGTCAGTAACGGTGCCCCACTGATTTTTGACGTTACCCACGCCCTACAGTGCCGCGATCCGATGGGGGCTGCTTCTGGTGGTCGTCGGGAGCAAGTCGCGGAGTTAGGTCGAGCGGGTATGTCCGTTGGCTTAGCGGGCTTATTTTTGGAAACACACCCCGACCCTGATAACGCCAAGTGTGATGGCCCCAGCGCCTTACCGCTAGATAAGCTTGAGCCGTTTTTAGCCGAGATGAAGGCCCTAGACGATTTGGTCAAAAGCCTCCCAGAGCTGGACATTCGCTGAGATTGAAATTTGTCAGCGCATCACGCGGCGAAGCAACCGCCACCGTGCAAGCCCACGATCACCTTCGAACGGTGTTGACGGAGAAATTTGTGCTGATAGTCGTGAAAGTACCGCTATTTTGCGGTTAAATACTTTCGTCGGTGAGAGAACAAGAAAAAGGTAGGCGTAGACGTCAGAGCGAAGGGGACTGACGCCTTAGCGGGAAACTGGGCGATATCACCGGGCACCGCAGTCTTATCCTGAAAATAAAAACGCAAAAGAAGGATCCCTCGATGAGTGTAGAACTGTTAGACAATCCTCGATTTTATGGCTTCAGAGTCAGACGGCAAATCGATGGTAAGACCTACCAAGAATATTTTTCACTGAAAGAAAACAGCAAGCGCATGCGCGGCGCGAAGAAAGCTGAGGTAAAGGCCTTGGCTGATACGCGTGATGCGGAGCTGAAAGTCCTGCAGCAGAAAAAGCGGGATAAAAACGATCGCGAGATCAACCTCGATGAAACAGGCCAGATCAAGGGCATTTTGTGCCGCATGAAGCGCGAGAAGAGCGGTACGCTGACGCCGGTGTTTCAGGTTGGGGTGATGTCCCGCGTGCGTATGAAGATTGTCAACACGACCGTGTCCATTCCCAAGCACGGGCGGCTAGAAGCGTGGCGCCGGGCGGTGGACTTCTACTGCGAGCACAAGAATATTGGCAAGCGTACTAAAACCTATAAGGATCTCATTGCGCGTTGTCCGAAGCCTGCCCAGATCAAGCGTTATACGCAGTAACGAGCCGGACGGTTGCATCGGCTGCTCTCGGTTTCTTCAGGCGTTGGCCGGGCTCGCAGTAATACGCTGATGCTCGCGGTGACGTTAAGGCGGTTCTTCTAACCGTCAGTTTGCTGAGCAGGCTGACGGTTTTTTTATCTTCGGACAAAACGCAAACTAGCAGCCGCTCGGAACAGAAATAGGAGTCCCCATGCCGATGGACATCACCACTGCAACCTACGCACAGGAATACGCCAGATCCTTGGCAGATCCCGAGGGTTTTTGGGCTGAGCAAGCGGCAGCAATTCCATGGGTCGAAGCTCCTGAGAAAATTCTCGAAAAAGATCAAAACGGCGTTTGGCGCTGGTTTTCTGATGGTGTGCTGAATTCCTGCTACGTCGCCTTGGACCAGCATGTGATCGCGGGTCGGGGCGAGCAAACCGCGCTGATCTACGATTCACCTGTCACCGGCATGGTGCAGCATTTCACCTATGCGCAACTGCTTGAAAAGACTGCGACCATTGCTGGCGGTCTTGCCGACTTGGGCGTGGCGAAGGGTGACGTCGTTGTGATTTACATGCCCATGGTGCCTGAGACGGTGGCGGCGATGCTGGCTTGCGCGCGCATCGGCGCAATTCACTCGGTTGTCTTTGGTGGCTTTGCGCCGAAGGAACTGGCCATGCGTATTGACGATGCTAATCCAAAAGTCGTGCTGGCCGCCTCTTGCGGTATCGAAGGTGATCGCGTGATTGCGTACCAACCCTTATTGAACGACGCGATAGATCTGGCCGCCCATAAACCCGATCACGTTGTCATGCTGCAGCGCCCGCAATGTGAGGCAACCTTGGCGGCGCCAAGGGATATTGACTGGCTGACGTGGGAGGGCGATGCCTCGCCGGTCGACTGCGTACCGGTCAAGGCAACAGATCCGCTCTATGTGCTGTACACGTCAGGTACCACGGGTAAACCCAAGGGTATCGTCAGAGACAATGGCGGGCACGCGGTGGCCCTGAATTACAGCATGAGCGCGGTCTACGGTGTCGGGGTCGGTGATGTGTATTGGGCAGCCTCAGATGTTGGCTGGGTGGTCGGTCACTCTTATATCGTTTACGGCCCGCTGTTTGCCGGGTGTACAACGGTTCTTTACGAGGGTAAGCCGGTCAAGACGCCAGATGCTGGCGCATTTTGGCGGGTCTTAGCCGATCACAAGGTGAAGAGCTTTTTCGTCGCACCCACAGCCTTTCGAGCAATGCGTAAGGAAGACCCAGATTGTGAGCTGCTAAAGCAATACGATATATCGAACTTGGAATACCAATTCGTTGCTGGCGAGCGCTTGGATCCACCGACCTACCACTGGCTCAAAGAACACTTGCACGTTCCCGTCATCGATCATTGGTGGCAGACAGAAACGGGTTGGTCTATCTGCGCCAACATGGCGGGAATCGAACTGCTCGAATCCAAGGCGGGGTCATGTTCTCTGCCTGCGCCAGGCTGGGATTTGCGTGTACTAGACGCAGACGGGCAGGAAGTAGGGCCAAATCAGGAAGGCGCAATCGTCATCAAAGCGCCACTGCCGCCTAGCGCCTTTCCTACGGTGTGGAACGATCATCAGCGTTTTGAGGACAGCTATTGGAGCGAGTACCCAGGATTTTATTTGACCGGCGATGGCGGCTATCGTGATGAAGATGGTTATGTGTTCGTCATGGGGCGCACCGACGACGTGATCAATGTGGCAGGACACCGTTTGTCCACGGGCCGTATCGAAGAAGTTGTGGCGGAGCATCCGGCGATTGCTGAGTGCGCAGTGGTCGGTATCGCAGATGCGGAAAAGGGCCAGGTGCCAGCGGGATTGCTGCTCATGAAAGACGGTGTCAACCTAGAGGCAGCGACGCTGCAGGCCGAATTGGTGCAGGCAGTGCGTAACGCTGTAGGGCCCATCGCAAATTTCAAACGTGCCTTGATCGTTTCAAGACTACCCAAGACTCGATCCGGTAAAATTCTGCGGCAAGTGATTCGAAAGATGATTGATGGCGAAAGCTACACAGTACCCTCGACCATCGATGATCCAGCCATTATCGATGAGTTACACCAAACGCTGAGCAGCCAAGGATGGATAAAATAGCGTGATCATTATGCAAGGCAGTATCCCGATAAAGTCGGGCCAGTTCGATCGTGCGCTCGCCATGGCGCAAGATCTGGTCATGGCAGCCCGCAGTGAAGAAGGCTGCATCACCTATGAGTTTTACCGAGGGTTATCAGATCCCGATACCTTGGTGGTCTTTCAAGAATGGGAATCCATGGATGCGCTCATGGCCCACCTGTCGACCCCCCATGTGGAAGCATTTTTGCGGCGGGTGCCGGAGATCTCTGATGGCGGTATCACGACGCGCCGTTATCTGGTGCAGGATGTCGAAGAGGCCGAAGCGGTCGTGGTCTTGGAGCAATCGCCAATTATTCATTAGGGCGCAGATAGGGCTACTAGAAAGGGCTGCTAGAAAGGGCTATCGGGTAGAACCTAAGTGTCGGGTTCTGCAGTGTCGGGTTCTGCGCTTTCAGGCTCATTGGTCTCATGAGTGGCACTGAACTCGCGAAGCTTACGCACGAACAGGGCCGTGATGCCGCACAAAGCCAGCGAAAAAAACAGCTCCGCGACGGCCCAGTAAAATAGCGCCGGATCAAAGACGATCAGTACGCCGTGAATAAAATACAGCGTGCTGACCAAGCACAGAAAGAACATACCCTTCAGTTGACCTCTCATCGCCGCGGGCAGGCAAAGCAACAACGGCAGAATCTGCAGCACAAACCAAATCGCATTGACGCTGGGGTCTGGCAGCGGCTCAACGAAAAACTGGCGCATGCCGGTCACGCCAATGAGGGATCCAATCATGACAAATGTGAGGAAAAGCCAGCCTTGCATAAATGCACCTTCCGTTGGTTGATGGCGAGACCGCCCCGTGCTGCTTACTGAGTGTGGCGTAGGCGCAGCGATAGCTCGGCCAATTGTTTGCCCGCAGCGACAGCCAAAGTTGCTTCGTGCTCGGTCAACTTGGCGCCGTCTGTATGGCCTTGCACATGAGTCGCGCCGTAGGGCGTACCACCACTTTGGGTTTCGTTGAGCTCAGGCAAGCTGTAGGGGAGACCCTGAATCAACATGCCATGATGCAGCAGCGGCACCATCATCGTGAGCAGGGTGGACTCTTGACCACCATGCAATGAACCGGTGGAGCAGAAAACGCTGGCAGGTTTGCCTACCAAGTGGTGGCCAGCCCAGAGGTCTGCGGTGGTATCGAGAAAGTACTTAAGCGGCGCGGCCATGTTGCCAAAGCGCGTGGCGCTGCCCAGGGCGAGACCGCTACAGCCAAGCAGATCTTCCTTGCTACAAAATACTGCCCCGTCATCCGGGACACTGGGAGCCGTGCGCTCACTGACCGCGCTAACAGGGGGCACCGTGCGTAATCTCGGCTCGATGCCCTCAACCTGATCGACCCCTCTGGCCATATGCAGGGCCACGTTTGCAGTGCCCTGAGTACGCGAGTAATAGAGAATCAACACATAGGGCTGGCTCATAGCAGTTTCAACACGTTTTCGGGGGGCCTGCCGATGACTGCCTTGTTGCCGCAGACGACAATGGGTCGTTCGAGCAAACTGGGCTGCTCCGCGATGGCCTCTAGCAGGGTGTGGTTGCTGCCCTGCACGGTGTTCAGCCCAAGATCGTCAAAGGCCTGATCCTTGCTGCGAATCATCGCCAATGCCGGAACACCGAGTTTTTGTTGCAAGGATTGCAGATCATCCATCGACAAAGGCGACTTAAGATATTCGACGATATCTGGTTCAATGCCGCGCTCGTTGAGCAAGGCCAGCGTTTGCCGAGATTTGGAACAGCGCGGGTTGTGATAAATCGTAAAGCTAGACATGGTCGTATGGTCTCAACAGCGCGCAAGCAAAAGGATGAAAACAGTATAGGCGTGACGCTTGATTATTCACATCAAGAAGACGCCTTTAGACCGAGTATTTCCACAGATTAAGCATTTGTCTGAATTTATAATGACGTCGACAACACAAGCACAGCCGTCTGCCCGCCGAACGTTGCGTGCAAGCCTGTGGGGCCTGCTACTCAGCGCCGTCATGGTGTTGGCGGCCTGTGCGGACAGCGCTCCGAAGCATCCGCTGCGCCTGTTCGACGGCGGCATGACGAGCCCAAGCCAATGGCAGGGTCAATGGGTGCTGATCAATTATTGGGCCGACTGGTGTGGTCCCTGCCGTGAAGAAGTGCCGGAGCTTAACCACTTAAACGACTCGGCGGATGGCTTTACGGTGCTAGGCGTTAATTACGACTATCTTCAAGGTGGCGAGCTGCAAGCGTCCATCGACGCCTTGGGCATCACCTTTCCGACCCTGCTTGATGATCCCCAGATGATTCTCGGATACGACGAAGCGACAGTCCTGCCAATGACTGTCGTAATTGCACCAGATGGCGCACTGCATCGAGTGTTGGTAGGCCCTCAAACCGCAGATACTCTGCTGGCAGCTAAGGCCGAGCCTGCCCAGCCGACACCGCAAATGTAGCGTTGCTCGACAACAACTTGGCTTCGAACAATCTGGCTTAGGTAAGGGCGTCCAGCACGTGATCCAGCGCGACTTCTGTCGCGGCCTCATCACGGCGTTTGCGATATTCCGCCACACCACTTTTTAGCCCGCGATCACCAATAACGATTCGATGCGGAATGCCAATCAGGTCTGCTTCGGCGAACTTCACCCCGGGTCGCTCGGCCCTGTCATCCAGCAACACTTCGATGCCCAGATCACACGCCTGTTGATACAGGCGGTCAGCAGCTTCCCTCACTGCTTCCGACTTTTGCGCGTTCAGCGCAATAATATGTAGTTGAAAGGGTGCGAGAGGTTCTGGCCAAGCGATGCCATTGTCATCATGGTTTTGTTCGATCACCGCCGCCACCAAGCGCGTTACCCCCATACCGTAGCAACCCATGATTGGTACCTGGTTGTGACCTTCGTGATCGAGCACTGTGGCCTGCATGGGCTCACTGTAGGAGCGGTCTAGCTGAAAAATATGCCCCACCTCGATGCCGCGCAGGAACTGTATTTTGCCCTCACCGTCTGGCGCGGAATCACCCTCAACGACATTGCGTACATCGACAATCTGCTCCTGGGCAAGGGCGACATCGCGTTGCCAGTTCACCCCGCGCAAATGCACTCCGTCTTCATTGGCGCCGCACACAAAGTCGGCAATGCTGGCTGCGCTGGCATCGACATAGAACGGAATGCCGCAGTTTACGGGCCCTAAGGAGCCGACACTGGCCCCCATGGCTTTGGGTATCCGCTCCTCTGCGGCGAAGGTCAGCGGCGAGGCTACGCCGGGGATTTTGGCTGCCTTGATCTCATTGAGTTCATGGTCGCCGCGCAAAATGATGGCGTACAGCGCGCCGTCCTCATCACCCTCGACGATCAATGTTTTGACATTCTGCGACGCCGGCAGCCCGAGCTGTTGTGCGACGGCCTCAATGGTCTTGGCGTTGGGCGTAGCAACTCGACTCATGGTTTCGACCCCGGCTGGGGCTGGCTCAGGTTCGAGCGCTGCGGCCTTTTCTAAATTGGCCGCATAGGTGCCGGTGTCGCTGTAGGCAATGGTGTCCTCGCCAGATTGTGCGAGCACATGAAATTCATGGGAGTTGTCACCGCCAATGTTGCCGGTATCTGCCTGCACCGCGCGGAACTCCAGCTGCATGCGCGTCAGAATACGCTCGTAGCAGCGATACATTTCCTCATAGGTGGCGTCAAAGCTGGCCTGATCTAAATGAAATGAGTAGGCATCTTTCATTGTGAACTCGCGTGCGCGCATGACGCCAAAGCGGGGCCGCCGCTCGTCGCGAAACTTAGTTTGAATTTGATAAAAATTCACCGGCAGCTGGCGGTAGCTGTGAACCTCGCGTCGAAACAGATCGGTGATGACCTCTTCATGGGTTGGGCCCAAACAAAAATCGCGTTCATGACGGTCATGCATACGCATCATCTCATCACCCATTTTTTGCCAGCGGCCGGTTTCTATCCAAAGTTCAGCAGGCTGAACCACCGGCATTGACACTTCTTGGGCGCCGCTGCGATTCATTTCTTCGCGGATAATGTGCTCGATTTTACGCAGCACTCGAAGCCCAAGAGGTAACCAGGTGTATAGACCACTGGCGAGCTGTCGAATCATGCCCGCGCGCAGCATCAGCTTATGGCTGATGACATCTGCATCGGCAGGATCTTCTTTAAGGGTTGGCAGCAACAGTAGGGATTGGCGCATAGCGGGTATCGAGTGTGTGCGTTGAGAGTGAGCGCATTAGACACAAAGCCGCTGGTCGACCACAAGCATCATCTATGTCAATGCCGCGGAGGACGCGGGTGCTAAGACAGCATTTTCCTACACAACAGGCAAAAAAAAGCCGACCTCGAAATCACTTCAAAGGTCGGCTGCGCTGCAAGGACAATGATTAGACGATCATATCCTTGAGCTTTTTCAGAGCTGTCACGCGAACGCGAGTGGTCGCTGGCTTGGCGGGAATGACGATTTCTTCGCCAGTAGCAGGGTTGCGACCCATGCGCTTCTTCGTCGCAGGGCGCTTTGCAGCCTTGATTTTCAACAAGCCTGGCAGCGTGAATTCGCCGACGGAACGCTTGCGGATGTGACGCTCGATAACGGATTCAAGTTCATCCATTACTGAGCTCACCTGAGCGCGAGACAGGTTAGTGTTTGTTGCAATTTCGTTGAGGATAGCCGTCTTGGTCATCTTAGCTTTGATGCCAGGTGCCTTCTTAACGGGAGCTGCGGCAGCCTTTTTTGCAGGTGCTTTTTTCGCAGCAGCTTTCTTAACGGGTGCTTTTTTAGCAGCGGCCTTCTTTGCCGGAGCTTTCTTTGCAGCCGCTTTCTTTGCAGGAGCTTTCTTTTGCGTAGCCATATCGTTGGTCCTATTTCCTAAAATTAAACAGCGTAATTCCACTCTTGCTCAACAGCGATATGCCGAAGCGATATCGTAACTGAGCGCGGGGTTTTGCCGCGTTCCTATCTCTTAGTGCCCTCTAGCTATCAGCAGAAAGGTAGCAGACCGATGCCCAGCCATTTTCCGCAACGCCAAATATGCACCAGTTCCCGGAAGTAACACATGAAAATCGTTGGTAGGTTTTGCGTGTTCTACGCATAGCCACAACTCCCTCCATCTAATACCCCCGTTGCTCGAGCGAGTCGGACATGGTGAGTCCGGGCTCGCTTGATGCGTGGAATTGAAACACTCTGGCGTCTAAGGTCGCACAAAGTATCCGTGCTATTTCCTTGGAAATAACGGCGGTTTTATAGCCGATCAAAAACAGGTAGGCAACAAAAAAGGGCTAAATCACTGTATTTTTGCTGCTTTTTTTACGATCATGCGCGACCTTTAAGCACACAACAAAAGAGTCTGAGTAAAACAGATGCCCATATACGAGTATCGCTGTGAGAACTGTGGTCATGAACTAGAGGCGGTGCAGAAAATCAGTGAGAGTCCATTGGTGACATGCCCTGAATGCAGCGCAGACGCGTTGAAGAAAAGAATCTCGGCGGCGGGATTTCGCTTAAAGGGTGGCGGTTGGTACGAGACAGATTTTAAGTCTGGCAAGAAAAAGAACGTATCTGGCAGCGAAAGCTCCAGCAGTTCGACGAGTTCCACAAGTAGCAGTAGCGACAGCTAGTGCGGCGATGATGTCGGCTTCATTCAAACACGCTAATTGTTAGCAAATTTATTAAGGGTACGGCCATGCGCAGCCACTATTGCGGAGATCTGAGAAGTTCAGAATCCGGCGAAGAAGTCGAAATTTATGGTTGGGTGCATCGCCGACGCGATCACGGTGGCGTGATATTCCTCGACGTGCGCGACCGCACTGGCGTGCTTCAGGTGGTCTTTGATCCAGACGAAGAGAAGAGCTTTGCACTGGCGGATTCTGTGCGTAACGAATACGTGCTCATGGCCAAGGGCAAGGTGCGACCGCGGCCCGAAGGAACCGTGAATGCGGACATGCCCACGGGTGAGGTTGAGGTGCTCGGCAAGGAACTGGTGATTTTGAATGCCGCCAAGACACCGCCCTTTCAATTGGACGAGTACTCCGAGGCTGGCGAGGACATCAGACTGCGTTATCGCTACATGGACCTTCGGCGTCCTGAAATGCAGCAGCGCATGCAGGCCCGCGCGCGGATCACCAGTGCCGTGCGTTCTTACTTAGAAGAACACGGCTTCTGGGATATCGAAACACCGACGCTGAGTCGAGCCACACCCGAGGGCGCCAGAGATTATCTGGTTCCCAGCCGCACACACCCCGGCGAGTTTTTTGCGCTGCCACAATCGCCGCAGGTATATAAGCAGCTGCTGATGATGTCGGGTTTGGACAAGTACTACCAAATTGCACGCTGCTATCGTGACGAGGACTTACGCGCCGATCGCCAACCAGAATTTACCCAGATCGATATCGAAGCATCCTTCATCAATCAAGCAGACATCATGGCGCTGACCGAAGGCATGTTGCGCTCGGTCTTTACTTCGGTAATGAATGTCGAGTTGCCAGAATTTCCTGTGCTGAGCTGGGCCGATGCCATGCGCGACTACGGCAGCGATCGCCCGGATTTGCGCAATCCGCTGCGCCTAGTCGACGTAGCCGATCTCTTTACCCAAGTGGAATTCAAGGTCTTCAATGGTCCGGCGAATGATTCCCGTGGGCGCGTGGTAGCGCTAAGAGCACCTGGCGCTGCGTCTTTGTCTCGCAAAGTGATTGATGATTACACCGCCTTTGTCGCACGCTATGGCGCCAAGGGTCTGGCCTATATCAAGGTCAATGATTTGGCGGCTGGCGCCGAAGGGTTGCAGTCACCCATTCTGAAATTTATTCCACAGGATGTGGTAAGCGCGGTATTGGAACGCGTTGGCGCACAGACCGGTGACTTGGTTTTCTTTGGTGCGGACAGCGCCAAGGTCGTGAACGACGCCATGGGTGCACTGCGCGGCGAACTGGGCAGCGATCTGAACTTGCTTGAAGGTCACTATCGCCCTTGCTGGGTGGTGGATTGGCCCATGTTTTCGCAGGACCGAGACGGCTCCTTCAGCGCTGAGCACCATCCTTTTACGCGCCCAACCTGTACGCCCGCGGAACTTCTGGCTGATCCTGCGGCGGCTCAGGCGGCTGCTTATGATGTCGTACTCAATGGCTATGAACTCGGCGGTGGCTCGCTGCGAATTCACGACAACGAAATGCAAAAAGCAGTATTCGATGTACTGCGCATGGATGAGACCGGCCAATCGAAATTCAGCTTCTTACTCGATGCTTTGCAATATGGCTGTCCACCCCATGGTGGCATCGCGCTGGGCATGGATCGCTTGGTGATGTTAATGACCGATACCCAGTCCATTCGCGACGTCATTGCTTTTCCAAAGACGCAAAGCGCTGCCTGCGTGATGATGGCAGCACCCGGTGCGGTAGAAGATCAGCAGCTCAAAGACTTGCATATACGCCTACGTGGCCCAGCGAATGTGGTCGCGGCAGAGGCGGGTGATAGCGCCGCGCAGTAGCGCCAACATCGCCACGAGGAAGCAGAGAACGGGAAGAGGGATATGGCAGGACACAGTAAGTGGGCGAACATCAAACACCGAAAAGCTGCCCAAGATAAAAAACGCGGCAAGCTTTACACCAAGCTCATTCGAGAAATTACCGTGGCCGCGCGGTTGGGTGGCGGCGTGGTCGACGATAACCCGCGACTGCGGGCAGCGGTCGATAAGGCGCTTGGCGCCAACATGCCAAAAGACACCATTGAGCGCGCGGTCGCCCGAGGGGCTGGCGGCGGTGAGGGCAACGATGTTGAAGAACTGGTGTACGAAGGCTATGCCAATGGCGGCGTGGCGATACTGGTTGAAGCGATGACCGATAACCGCAATCGCACGGTTGCCGAGGTGCGACACGCGTTTAATAAGTACGGCGGCAATCTGGGCACCGATGGATCTGTTGCCTATCTGTTTACCCGTCAAGGCGTGATCAGTTTTGCACCGGGTACCGATGAAGAAGCCCTGATGGATATTGCACTGGAGGCGGGCGCTGAGGATATCGAGGGCGATGACGACGGCGCCATCACGGTGACCACGCCTTGGGAGACGCTGAATCAGGTGGTGACTGAGCTAACCGGTGCTGGTTTTGAACCTGATCATTCCGAGGTCACCATGGTGTCCTCGACCACCAGCCCCTGCGATACCGAGCAAGCGCGCAAGGTGCTTACCCTGATAGATGTCTTGGAAGATCTCGACGACGTGCAGGAGGTTTACAGTAATGGTGAGTTCCCTGACGATGCTTACGAGTAGCGAACCCTACTGGATAACCTAGCAATGTCCGGCCCACCGTTTCGCGTGTTAGGCATCGATCCTGGCTCACGATCTACCGGATACGGGGTGCTCGAAATCTCTAACCGTCGAGTGCACTACGTCGCCAGCGGCTGCATCAGTGCCCAACAAGGCGAACTGCCCCAGCGATTAGGCACGATTTTTCGCGGGGTCAGTCAAATCATCGATGAGTTCGCACCAACCATCATGGCCATAGAATCGGTTTTCATGGCGAAAAATGCCGCCTCGGCTCTCAAACTCGGTCAAGCCCGAGGGGTTGCCATCGCGGCGGGGGTTGCTCGTGATTTGCCAGTTTTTGAGTATGCGGCGCGGCAAGTGAAGCAGGCGGTGGTGGGCACCGGTCGGGCTAACAAAGAACAAGTGGCTCACATGGTGCGGGTTTTGCTGCAGCTGCCCGGTACTCCCAAGGCTGATGCAGCCGACGCGCTTGCGATTGCTCTGTGCCACGTCAATACTGCGGCGCTAAGCGAAACCTAGACGACAACCGAAGGGCACCTCATTTGATTGGCAGGCTGACCGGAAACCTCGCCTTGATAGAAGGCAATCAACTGCTGCTGGACGTTGCGGGGGTTGGCTATGAGGTTGAGGTGAGTGCATCGGTGCTTGCGTCGAGTCCGCAAGTCAGTGCATCGATGACGCTGTTTACCCACTTTGTCGTTCGTGAAGAAGTGCAGCTGCTGTTTGGATTTGCAGACCAAAGAGAGCGAGACTTGTTTCGTACCTACATTCGTATCAATGGTGTCGGTCCTAAGATGGCCTTGGCGCTGATCAGCTCGATCAATCCCGCTGCTCTGGTTAGTGCGGTGCAAGCCAATGAGGTAGGCGCACTGACCAAGGTGCCCGGGGTGGGTAAGAAAACCGCCGAACGGCTGATGGTAGAACTCAAGTCTCGGCTCGATGTGCTGATGCCGGACGGATTTTCATCGGTGGTCAGTGCTGTCGGCTCTGCAGATTCTGTGGCTGGTCGAGAGGCCGAGGATGCGCTCATCGCGCTCGGCTACAAACCCAATCAAGCTGCCGAGGCGGTGCATCGGGCGCAGCAGGCGCTGGCAGACGAACCCGCAGGTTCAGGTACTGAACAACTGGTGACCTGGGTGTTGCGAAGCATGGGGAGGGCAAGTTAGTGGCGATTGAGCCAGATCGATTTGTCTCTGGTGTTCAAGATAGTAGTGATGCCGGTTTTGACCGCGCGCTGCGACCGCTGCGGCTCGATGAATACATTGGCCAGAGCGCGGTGAAAGAGCAGATGTCGATTTTCATCGAGGCTGCAAAAAAGCGTCGCGAAGCTCTCGACCATACGCTGATATTTGGCCCACCGGGTTTGGGCAAAACCACCCTCGCCAACATCATGGCCAAGGAAATGGGGGCAGCGCTAAAGTCGACCTCGGGACCAGTGCTTGAAAAAGCCGGTGACTTAGCCGCCATGCTCAGCAATCTTGATGCTGGCGATGTGCTCTTTATCGACGAGATTCACCGCCTCAGCCCCGTGGTGGAGGAAATTCTCTACCCGGCCATGGAAGATTTTCAGCTCGACATCATGATCGGCGAGGGGCCCGCCGCGCGTTCGCTCAAACTCGAGCTACAGCCCTTCACCTTGGTGGGAGCGACGACCCGAGCCGGGCTGCTCACCAGCCCGCTGCGTGATCGCTTCGGTATTGTGCAGCGCCTTGAGTTTTACAGCGTTGTGGAGCTGGCGGAGATCGTCACGCGCTCGGCCAACAAGCTGGACTTGCCGATTGAAAAAGACGGTGCAGCAGAAATCTCGCGTCGATCTCGCGGCACCCCGCGCATCAGCAACCGGCTGCTAAGGCGGGTGCGCGATGTGGCCGAGGTCAGGGGTGATGGTGTGGTCAGCGCGGTGCTTGCCGACGAAGCGCTGAATTTGCTCAATGTCGACAAGCAAGGGTTCGATGCGATGGATCGAAGGTTACTGCTGGCTGTCGTCGATCGTTTTGCCGGCGGCCCGGTGGGTCTCGATGCCTTAGCGGCCTCTATCAGCGAAGAGCGGGGCACCATAGAAGACGTTCTAGAGCCCTACCTGATTCAACAAGGCTATCTTATGCGCACGCCCAGAGGCCGGGTCGCCACAGCAAAAACCTATCAGCATTTTGGTTTGCCCGTACCCGATCGCGACAGTGATACCAGCGCGCTACAAACCCTCAAACAAAATGCCATCGACTTTGCTGCAACCGATGGTGAGAAGTCAGATTGATACTCCAAGGCTAAGGAAACCACATGAACCAACCCTTATCCGTCTATGAACTGATTGCCAATGCCAGTCTTCTGGTTCAGGGCGTCATGGCATTGCTGGTGCTCGCATCGGTGGTTAGCTGGATGATGATCTTGCAGCGCTGGAGTTTGCTGCGCCGCGCCAAACAAGAAATCGATGCCTTTGAAGATCATTTTTGGTCTGGTATTGACCTGCGAGGTTTGTACCAAGAGCTATCCCAAGAAGAACAGTTGAACGGTATTGAAGAGATCTTCGTCGCGGGTTTTCGCGAGTACACGCGGCTGTCAGAGCAGCCGGGAGTCGATGCAGAGGCCATCATGCAGGGCACACAGCGAGCCATGCGGGTGTCATTAATGCGCGAGGAGGCGCGGTTAGAGACTCATTTGCCCTTTCTCGCCACGGTAGGATCCACCAGCCCATATATCGGTTTGTTCGGCACGGTTTGGGGCATCATGAATTCTTTTCGCTCACTGGCCAATATGACCCAGGCAACCTTGGCGTCAGTAGCGCCGGGTATCTCCGAGGCGCTTATCGCCACCGCCATGGGGTTGTTTGCGGCCATTCCGGCAGTGATTGGCTACAACCGTTTTTCAGCCAACGTCGACGTGCTCATGAAACGCTACGAAGGATTCTGCGATGAGGTTGCGGCAATTTTGCATCGCGCAGCGCATGCACGCCCCAACAACAGTGAGGGCGCCTAGGTCATGAGTCGTCGCAAGCCCATGTCGGAAATCAACGTTGTGCCCTACATCGATGTGATGTTGGTACTGCTGGTCATCTTTATGGCGACGGCGCCGCTGCTCACGCAAGGGGTGCAAGTCGATCTGCCACAAGCGCCCTCAAAAGCCATCGACACCGAGGAGCCCGATCCATTGGTCGTGTCGATGCGAGACGACGGTGCACTGTTCTTGAACATTGGTCTTGCCAGTCGCACCAAGAAAGAAGAAGACGGTACCCGGGTGACTATTTTTTCCCTTAGCGAGCAGGCGGGTAAAGTACTCCGCGCTCGGGCCAATGTGCCGGTCTACATCAAAGCCGATGCAACGCTGCCCTATGGCGACGTCGTGCGGGTAATGACTGTGCTACAGCAGGCTGGCGCTAGCAGTGTGGGGCTGATTACCGACCCACCGGATATGCAGGGATAGGCGCGCGTGTCGGCGCTGCAGTCTTATGCGCTGCCCTTGATCGGGGCTGTGTTGCTGCACAGCTTGGTTGCGGTATTCGTGATGCGAGGTTTTGACAACCAAGACGATATCGCCGATGTGATCACGCCCAAGGTGGTTAACGCCAAGCTGCTTGTTATGGAACCGCCGAAGCAAGTTAGCCCAGCGCCATCAAAGCAACCGGCGGTGAAACGTGCAGAACCCTCGGCACCCAAACCCCAGCCAGCGCCAAAAGAGATTAAACCCGAGCCGGTGGAAAACACAGACGCGGCGGCCAAGGCGGCACAAGCCGAGCGTCAACGCAAAGAGCTCGATGCCCAGCGGCGGCGCGAGCGTTTGGCGGCGCTGGGTGAGTTAGCCGACGACTCGCTGCAGCGTTCTCTAGAAGCCGAAGCCGAGCAAATGCTGGACGCGCAGAATGAGCAGCAGGTGCGCACATTTCAGGCCGGCATCTACGACTTGGTGCGCAAGAACTGGAGTCGACCGCCTAGTGCCCGCAACGGCATGCAGGCACGCTTTGTCGTTGAACTGATTCCTACTGGCGAACTGTTATCTGTTGCGCTGGTAGACAGCTCCGGCAACGCTGCCTTTGACCGTTCGGCAGAGCTGGCGATCCGGCGGGCAAAGCGATTTAGCGTGCCCGAGGACAATGCGATATTCGAAGCGAACTTTCGGCGCTTCTACTTTCTGTTTCGTCCTGAGGATCTGTTACGGTAAGGCGGCGCCGGAACAGACGAATCCCCATCATGCAAAGACTTATCGTTAAAGCCCTGTCACCCATGCTTCAGCATTTTGCTGCTGGTCTGTTGATGTTGAGCCTCGCGGCGAGCAGCTGGGCGGACTTGGATACGATCATCATTGATCAAGGGGTCGATGACCCTATTCGCATCGCTGTGGTGCCTTTTGCGCTTAGCGAAGATTTGGATAATGCAGACAATCTCGCCAAGCTCATCCGTTTTGACTTGGCGCGCAGCGGGCAATTCGATCCCGTTGCGCCGGAAAACATGTTGTCCTATCCCAGCACCCAAGACGCAGTATTCTTTCGTGATTGGCGCATTTTGCAGACCGCTTACTTGGTGATTGGGCAAGCGCAGACGAATGCCTTGGGCCAGATAGAGGTCAGTTACCAACTTTTTGACGTTGCGACCCAGGCCCAGCTACAACGTGTCAGCTTCAATATTGGGCGCGAACAATGGCGTGATGTGGGCCATAAAATCGCTGATCTTGTGTATACCGAAGTGACCGGCGTGCGCGGGGCTTTTAGCACGAAAATTTTGTATGTACTCGCGCAAGACATCGGCACGCAAAGTGCGCGCTACAAACTGCAGATTGCCGACGTAGACGGCGCTCGCGCCCGCACCCTTTTCGATTCTAGCGAACCCATACTGTCTGCCAGCTGGTCTCCCGATGGTCGACGCGTGGCCTACGTGTCTTTTGAAACAGGGCGCCCGAGTATTATCTTGCAGGATATAGACGGCCCGAATCGCGAGCGACTCACCAACTTCCGTGGTATCAACGGTTCGCCAGTTTTCTCGCCGGACGGCAAGCAACTGGCCATGGTGTTATCGCGTAGTGGCGATCCAGAGGTCTTTGTCATGGATCTCGAGACGCGCAAACTGCGGCGCATCACGCGACATCCGGCCATCGATACTGAGCCGTCCTGGTCCCCGGATGGCAGGTACCTTGTCTTTACTTCTGACCGCGGCGGCAAGCCGCAGATCTATCAGTTGGAATTAGCCACTAACTTCTTAGAGCGGCTTACCTTTGTCGGGGACTACAACGCCCGAGCCCGACTGCTGTCCGATGGTCGTCATCTGGTGTTCGTACATCGCCGTAACGGCATTTTTCATATCGCTTGGCAAGACCTGTTAGAAGACCGCCTTTTGGTGTTAACCGAATCGAGCTTGGATGAAAGTCCATCGCTGGCACCCAACGGCGCTATGTTGATTTACGCCACACAAGACCAAGACAAGGGCATCCTCGCGGTGGTGTCGGTAGATGGACGTGTGAAATACCGCCTACCGTCATCGGCGGGTGATGTGCGCGAACCGGCATGGTCACCCTTCCTGCCAGATGTCGTGCCGCCGCAAAGTGGCTAATCCGTCGATAAATAGACGATCACTAGAAGAAAATGCGCATTTTCTATTCTGCGCCCAGCCCAGAGCGGTAAAATCTGGTTAGAATTGAATGCTTGGGAATTATTAGGTCCATTAGTTGAGGAGACAGGGATGCAAGTTCAAGAAAAAATAAAACACCTTTGGGTCGCTGTGTTGGCCGCTTTGGTGATTGCCGGTTGTTCAAGCACGGCGACAGAGCCCGTGGTCGAGCAGCAACCAGCAACCGAGGTTGCGGAAGTAGTAGAGGTAGTTGAAGTCATCGAAGAAACCGGTCCTGGTTTTGCCGCAGATAACACCACCCCTGTCGATGCCTCGGGTAATCCGATCTCGCGCACTTTTTACTTTGATTTCGATCAAGCCATCGTCAGCCCAGCTGATTTTGCCGCGCTAAGCACGCATGCAGAAATACTCCGCGCGAACCCAAGTCGTAGCGTCATTGTGGCAGGCCACTGTGATCAGCGCGGCACACGAGAGTACAACTTGGCGCTTGGCGAAAGTCGTGCAAAGTCCATTAGTGCGATCTTAGTGGCCAACGGCGTGAGCGCACGGCAGATAGAAGAGATCAGTTACGGCGAAGAAGAACTGGCGAACCCAGCGAATAACGCAAGAGCTTGGGCGCAGAATCGTCGCGCCGTGGTCTCCTATCGTTAGAACCAGCCCGGGGTGCCTACTTTGCGCCGTCCTATGAAATGCTCAACGCTGGGCCTCACCACTGCTCGCACAACCGCCTCGACGGCTGTGCTGGCAGCGGTTTTCGGCTGCGGAGCCGCGCTTGCTGCGGTGCCGGTTGAGGATTCGCTCTTCAGAGCCGCCGCTGAACTCGACACGCAGAGCTTCGCAACTCAAACACGCGACGCTCGGATCAGCGACAACAACGAAGATCAGGGCTTGTGGGCACCCGCAGCCCAAGACACCGCTACATCTTCGGCGTCGTCAATGACTGGCGATCAGCCACTCTTTTATCAAATGCAGGTTCTTCAGCAGGAAGTTCGCCAGTTAAGAGGCTTGGTGGAAGAGCAGGCCTATCTGATTCAGAAACTGCAGCAAGACCAGCGTCTGCAGTATGTGGACCTTGACCGCAGAGTCGCGGCGCTGGCCCCCAACCGACCGGCGCCAGGTCCAACGCCAGTGCCCGCAGAGGACCCTCTGCCTGAATCTGATCAGCAGGACCTGAAATCTGAGCCAGTGCTGCCGAACCTCTCTGCGCCTGAGCCTGTCGTGCAAAACGAGCCAGTGCCAACGACCGAACGTGAAGCCTATGCTCAAGCCATCGGGTGGATGCGCGCCAAGCGCTTCGAGGAGTCGACGGGTGCATTTGAACAGCTAATCGTTGATTACCCGAACGGTCAGTACACGCCTAATGCCTTTTATTGGCTAGGTGAACTGCACCTAGCCACCGGCAACATGGAGCCCGCTAGGCAGAATTTCGTTCAGGTGATACGCCTTTACCCAGACCACCAAAAAGTACCAGATGCGCTCTACAAACTCGGCGTGCTGTATTTTCAGCTGGGTGACGAGGGCGAATCCAAACGTTACTTGACGCAAGTTCAAACCGAATTCCCCCAGAGTTCGGCGGGCGCACTAGCGAAACGATATTTGGCAGAAATGGAGTAAGTGGCTCCGCTGTTAGAAATTGCCTGCACTCATGCCTGATCTGAGAATCACCGAGATCTTCCTGTCTCTGCAGGGAGAAGCGAATACCGTGGGTTTGCCGACTGTATTCGTGCGCCTGACGGGCTGCCCGCTACGCTGCCAATACTGTGATAGTGAATATGCATTTTCTGGCGGCACCCTGATGCCATTGGACGATATCGTGAGCCAAGTACACGACCTTGGTGTTCGTCATGTCACCGTCACCGGCGGTGAACCACTGGCGCAACCCAACGTCATAGAGCTCATGCAGCGCCTTGTCGACGCCTCGTATTCGGTGTCGGTAGAAACCAGCGGCGCGCTGAGTGTTGAGCGTGTCCCTGTCGAAGTGGTTAAGGTGTTAGACCTAAAGACCCCAGACTCTCAAGAATCTCACCGTAACCTGTGGTCAAACTTGGCTCATTTAAATCCGCAGGATCAAATCAAGTTCGTACTGTGCAGCCGTACAGACTATGACTGGGCGCGCATGCGATGCGATGAACATGGCTTGTACGAGCGCGTTGCCGATGTGCTGTTCTCGCCGAGCCATCATCAGCTACCCCCTCGTGATTTGGCGGATTGGATTGTCGCCGACCGCCTGCCGGTGCGCATGCAAATGCAAATGCATAAGCTGCTGTGGGGCGATGTACCGGGACGTTAGCAGCGTTCTTTGGCGAGCGCGCCAGAACACACTGAAGCAAATGTTGAGTAAGGCAAGACCATGAAAAAAGCCGTAATACTGGTGTCAGGGGGATTGGACTCGGCCACGGTGCTGGCCATGGCTGCGGCCGAGAGCTATGCCTGCTATGCGGTAAGTTTCGATTATGGTCAGCGCCACAGTGCAGAACTCGATGCGGCCAAGAGTGTTGCGGCAGCAGCTGGGGTTAAAGAGCACCGAATCGTCACAATCGATTTGAGCCAGTTTGGTGGGTCAGCGTTGACCGATGAAGCCATTGACGTGCCCGAGGCGAATGCCAGCGAAGAAGCGATTCCGATCACCTACGTACCGGCCCGTAACACCGTATTTTTGTCCTTAGCCTTGGCGTGGAGCGAGGTGCTCGGCGCCTGCGACATTTTTGTCGGTGTGAACGCCGTGGACTATTCGGGCTACCCGGACTGTCGGCCTGCCTTTATCAGTGCCTACGAGCACATGGCTAACCTCGCGACCCGAGCAGGCGTAGAAGAAAGTAAGCTCACCGTACACGCTCCGCTGATTGATCTGACGAAGGCAGAGATCGTTCAGCAAGGAACGGTGCTGGGCGTCGACTATTCGTTGACGGTTTCGTGCTATCAAGCCGATGAAACAGGGGCTGCCTGCGGGGTCTGTGACTCGTGCTTTCTGCGCCGCGAAGGCTTTGCCAATGCCGGCATTGCCGATCCAACGCGATACGCCTGAAGGTAAGGCATAAACCCTTGTTTCACCCTACTCGGGTGACTACAATGCGCCGCGCTTTCGAGTCTATGGGTCGTTAGCTCAGCTGGTAGAGCACCGGGCTTTTAACCCGTTGGTCCTGGGTTCGAACCCCAGACGACCCACCATTTCTGTGTCCAATCTGGGCAACCAACTGAAGCTACTTGTGGAAAAAGAG
>ERZ802824.95-NODE-95-length-42296-cov-17.264_pt1 | contig 42296 bp, 39 predicted proteins | sample MGYA00345650_ERZ802824 | MGnify/ENA primary metagenome ERZ802824 (study PRJEB30503, sample SAMEA104212361) | marine metagenome | biome: Westerlies Biome; feature: [SRF] surface water layer (ENVO:00010504) within the epipelagic zone...; material: water (ENVO:00002006)... | reverse complement strand
GTGGCAAGCCGGTAAAATAGTTCGTACTTTACGCCCAGAGAGTAACTAATTAGTTCCAATCATTGAGTTCAGAACACCAATCCGATATCGATATACTTCAACCCGAGACACCCTCAGCGAGTGTGACGATTCAGGATATCGAGGATGCGGCACATAAGCTTGACGGCATTGCTCATCGAACTCCATTGATTTATAACGAATTATTGTCCGAACAGTATCAAGCCAACATTTGGCTTAAACGAGAGGATCTTCAAGTTGTACGCTCCTATAAAATTAGAGGGGCATACAACATGATCCATTCTCTTCCGGAAGCAGAAATTCAACATGGTGTGGTTTGTGCTAGTGCTGGTAATCACGCGCAAGGAGTAGCTTTTGCCTGCCGAAAGAAAGGAATCAAAGGGACCATTTTTATGCCGGTCACTGCTCCTGATCAAAAAGTTAAGCAGGTAAACATGTTTGGCCGAGAGTTTGTTGAGGTGGTCTTAGATGGCGATACCTTTGACGATGCTTTTGCTCGTGCAACACAGTTTTGCGAAGAAACAAATGCTGCCTTTATACCCCCTTTTGATCATCCTAAAATCATCGCTGGTCAGGGTACCGTTGGAAAAGAACTCTGGGAAGATGCCGATTTTTCCATCGACTATATCATAGCTCCAGTTGGCGGTGGTGGTCTTTCTGCTGGAATTGGAAGTTACATTAAAGCATACTCCCCACATACCCAAATCATTGGTGTCGAACCTGAAGGTGCGCCAGCAATGCTAAAGTCGATTGAAGCGGGTAGAGTTGTCACCCTTGACGAAATCGATAAATTTGTGGATGGAGCTGCGGTAAAAAAAGTCGGACATTACACCTTCGAAATTTGTTCCAAAATTTTGGATCAAATCATAACCGTACCCGAGGGAAAAGTCTGCGGAACTATACTAAATTTGTACAACGAACAGGCCATAGTAGTTGAACCCGCAGGAGCGCTGTCCATTACGGCACTTGATAACTGCAAGGAACAGATCAAAGGGAAAAATGTTGTATGCGTGTTAAGTGGTAGCAACAATGACATTATGCGGACGGCTGAAATTAAGGAACGTTCGTTAATGTACGAAGGGCTTAAGCATTATTTTATTGTGGATTTCCCTCAAAGAGCCGGTGCGCTTCGCGAATTTCTGGGTGATGTACTAGGCCCAGATGACGATATTACCTATTTCGAATATTCGAAAAAGACCAACAAAGATTTAGGTCCTGCCCTCATTGGATTGGAGCTCAAAAATAAAGAGGATATTCAGCCACTAATTGATCGGATGAATGCGAAGCAACTCAGCTTCGAATACGTAAACGATCACCCACAATTATTTCGCTTTATTGCTTAATGCGTTTGTTGAGGGATAAATGGAAACTCTATTTTACCTGTTCGGTGCCTAGGGTTTAGCCTTGTATAACCGCACGGGCATAGTCGCGACGCATATCTGCTATGGCTGCTATAGAAATCTCTTTCGGGCAAACCGCTTCGCATTCACCGAAGTTGGAGCAATCTCCAAAGCCTTCCTCTTCCATCTGTTCTACCATAGCCACTACTCGGTTGTTTCGCTCTACATCGCCCTGCGGTAGATGAGATAGATGAGAAATCTTAGCACTAGTAAACAGCGATGCTGAAGCATTTGGACATGCTGCCACACAGGCTCCACAACCAATACATGCGGCGTAATCAAAGGCTAAATCAGCATCATTTTTCGGGATAGGTCTAGCATTAGCTTCTTGAGCAGAACCCGTTTTAACCGATACATAGCCACCTGCTTCGATAATACGATCAAAAGCCGAACGATCTACCACCAAATCTTTAATAACCGGGAAGGCAGAAGCACGAGGCGGTTCAATCGTGATATGATCTCCATCGGAGTAGTTTCTCATATGCAACTGACAACAAGCCGTTCCTTTTTTAGGTCCGTGTGCTTGGCCGTTAATCACCAGATTACACGATCCACAAATACCCTCGCGGCAATCGTAATCAAACTCAACCGGATCCTTTCCTTCTAGCTGTAATTCTTCGTTGAGCACGTCCAACATTTCTAAGAAGGACATATGTTCGTTTACGTTCGATAGAGTTCTGTCTTCAAAATATCCCTTTGCAGTGGGGCCACTTTGTCTCCAATATCGTAGATGAATGGTCATATTAGTACTCATAAAAATATCCTCTTATTTGTAACTACGTTGCTTTAGTTCAACAAATTCAAAATTTAATACTTCTTTGTGGAGTTCTTCTTCGAGTACTCCATTACGATCTTTAAACTCCCAGGCGGATACATAATTGAACTCTTCGTCGTTACGAATGGCTTCCCCTTCTTCGGTTTGGAATTCCTCTCGAAGGTGACAACCGCACGATTCATCTCGATCCAATGCATCCATGGCCATAAGCTCAGCTAATTCGAAGAAATCAGCCACACGTCCGGCAAATTCTAGGTATTTATTGTAATTATTTTTCTCACCTGGAACATATACGTTGGTCCAAAACTCATCGCGTAAACTACGAATATCGGCTATAGCTTCTTCCAAGCCTTCCTTAGTTCTGGAAATTCCAATCTTATCCCATACAATTCGACCTAGTGTTCGATGAAAATCGATGATGGTTCGCTTACCATTTATGTTTAAGAGACGATCAATGCTATCCTGTGCTTGCTTAGCAGCTGTTTCAAAAGCTTCATGATCCGTGCCATAACGCGTGCCTGGTTGTACATCTGCCAGGTAGTTACCGATAGTGCTTGGTAGTACAAAGTACCCATCGGATAGGCCTTGCATGAGGGCCGATGCGCCCAAACGATTTGCTCCATGGTCAGAGAAATTGGCTTCGCCTGCGGCAAATAGACCTGGAATATTGGTCATTAAATTATAATCCACCCAAAGACCACCCATCGTGTAATGGACGGCTGGAAAAATGCGCATGGGCTGTGAGTATGGATCTTCACCAGCAATGTTTGCATACATATCGAATAGGTTTCCGTACTTAGCAGCAATTACATCCTTACCGTCGCGGGCAATAGCATCTCGGAAATCTAAGTAAACGGCTAATCCAGTTTTACCTGCCCCGAGACCTTGGTCACAGACCACTTTTGCATTTCGAGAGGCTACATCTCTAGGTACTAAATTCCCAAAACTCGGATATTTTTCTTCTAGATAATAAAACCGCTCATCCTCGGGAATATCGTTAGGATGACGATCGTCACCTTTTTTACGAGATACCCAAACTCGCCCGTCATTGCGCAAACTTTCACTCATGAGGGTTAATTTGGATTGATAATCTCCTGAAACAGGAATACACGTTGGGTGTACCTGGACGAAGCTAGGATTGGCAAACAATGCACCTTTTTTGTGTGCTCGCCAAGCAGCCGTCACGTTTGAATTTTTAGCATTGGTAGACAAATAAAATACATTCCCATATCCACCTGTGGCTAGAATTACCGCATCAGCTTCGTGCCGACAAATTTCACCGGTTACTAAATCTCGGGTAATTATTCCACGTGCTTTACCATCAATAATGACGACCTCAAGCATTTCGTGACGGGTATAGTACTCAATCCCGCCTAATTCTACCTGACGCATCATTGCCTGATAGGCACCTAAAAGCAATTGCTGTCCTGTTTGACCCCGCGCATAGAATGTTCTACTCACCTGAGCACCGCCAAAAGAACGATTGGCTAACAAACCAGAATACTCACGGGCAAAAGGAACCCCCTGCGCTACGGCCTGGTCAATAATATTGTTGGATACCTCGGCTAACCGATAAACATTGGCTTCACGTGAGCGGTAATCGCCCCCTTTGATGGTATCATAAAATAGTCTCCAAACACTATCGCCGTCGTTGGGGTAATTCTTTGCGGCATTAATCCCGCCTTGAGCAGCAATAGAATGGGCTCGACGCGCCGAATCTTGAATACAAAAACTTTTGACTTTATAGCCCATCTCTGCCATACTAGCTGCAGCTGCACCACCCGCTAATCCTGTTCCAACAATAATAACCTCGTACTTACGACGATTGTTGGGAGCAACCAACTTCATTTCCTTTTTATGACGGCTCCATTTTTGCTCTAGTGGTCCCTCTGGAATTTTTGCATCTAATGAAATCATGATTAACTCTCCTTACTTAATACGCAATTAATGAACCCGTTCCACCTGTCACAAATATGTAAACAGGGATAAAAATAAAACCCAACATAAGCACAATGGCGAAAACGTAGGCTCCCAATTTGAATGCATGGGTGTTGTTTTTGCTGGTCACACCTAATGAGGTAAATGCACTCCAAGCTCCATGAAACAGGTGAAGCATAATTAGACTTAGTACAACAATGTATCCTAAGGCGATATACCAGGTTGTGAATGAATCAATAACCAACTGCCGTAAATCCCTCATCGGCTCACCCTCGGCGGACATGATTATTTCGGTCTCCCCAAACTTGAAGGACCAAATGTGAACTACCAAGAATACCAATATGGTAATACCTGATAATATCATACTTCTGGAAGCTAGATTTTGCCGGCTTGCTCCCCCTCTGCTCTTATATACTTCGTAGCCGGATGAGCGAGCTTTACGCTTACCCAACCAAATGGAGATGCCCAGGTACGAGTGGTACAATACAAAAAATAACAAACCTGCCTCGGCAATGTAGAGTAGTATTCCAAGGCTTTCTAATGTTCTGGTATACATATTGAATGCTTCAGCAGAGGCAAAAATGGCATAGTTACCAGCCAGATGAACAACCAAAAAAAGCATTAGTGCGATTCCGGTAATCCCCGTCATTAATTTTCTGCCCACCTGCGATTGTAACGCCTTTATAATCGTTGGCATGATGATAGATTTTATACTGCAGTTTATACTTCTGTTCCGAGCATTGCTTAGTTGCGCTTGCTCTTAGTTAATGAATTAATGGAATATAATAAATTGTATGGCTAAAGTTCTTTAGATTCCGTCCATATTTCCACAGAAAAAAGCTTTTTTTCATGTTCTTGCCGCAACAAAACAAGTACCCCTCACTTAAAATCAAATCATCGGTTTTTAGCTGCCACTTAATCCCCATTTCAGATCCCGATGAAGTCCCCAGCCACTTGAACCAATTAAGAAAAACATATTACTCAGCAGCCCATCATTGTTGGGCCTGGAGGCTACTGGAACCCACCGAAACTGAACTTCATTGGCAAGAACACCAAAGTGACGATGGCGAGCCCAGAGGGACCGCCGGGTTTCCTATTTTACAACGCCTTCATCATCACGAAATCGTGAATACCTTGGCGGTAGTTATACGTGAGTATGGAGGGACAAAATTAGGAAAATCAGGACTGATTTCAGCTTATTCGGATGCAACCAATTTGGCCATTGACCAAGCCGAGCTTATTCCGCAGCAAGCCTGTTACCTGTTGCAGATTAAAAATTCGTACGATCAAGAAAATCTGATAAAGCAGTGGATGCATCAATGGCAGTTACCACTGGTATCCTCAGAATTTGGAATGCAGGTGTGCCGGTCTTTTCAGCTTAGTTGGGATCTATATGAAGACATACATAAAGACCTGCACGCCGAGCTTCGAAGCTGGGAGCATCTTGCTGTAAGATGGGCGTGGAGTGAATTAGCGATACGACCAACGATGTAACACCGAGTTAACTGCTAAAACAAGCCTATCTCTCCTCTACAAGACAGGTGCTTAAAACCATATACCTTTTCTACCAAGTGGCCTCTAAAAATGTGGCCGGGTTAAAAATGGCTGGGTCTAGAGTTGCTGGCACCTGAATATTGAAGTATTCCTCGTAAAGCATTCGCTGTCCATTCATAGTAAATACAACCTCGGGAGCTACCCATCCCCCTTTAATAGGTTCGTACTTATTAAATTGGACTTCCTGCATGGTTCCAGCCCTACCAGGCTTCAAACTACGTACAAATAATAAACGCTCTTGTTCTATCCAAAATTGAGAAACGCTATCCGAGGGTGCATCCACTCCAACTACCCAAACCGCTTTACCTTGCCACTCGTCGGCGTACATTTTAGTCATATCATAGCCGACGGAGCTGAGCTGTTCCATACTTTTGGTAGGGGCTTGCTTGTATATGTCAAAGCCCAACACCAATAGATCATGCACTCTGGGCATTTCCTGGATGGCTTGACCATTAGCATAGCCGTATTGCACCCCATTTTTAAACAGTATCCCATTCCCAGAATTTTTTTCATCAAAATGTATGGCAAGAGCACCAGGTGCTTCCAAGGCTTCATACCACCATTGTACTCGCTCAACCTGTCCGTCCGCTGTATAAAAAGTCGTCTTTTGATCAAAAGTTAGGTGAGTATACCAATCCTTTTGGTATCGCTCAACCATCTGCTGAATAAGGGCCATGGGATTCTCGGGTTCCAGAGAGGAACGTGAGTATTGGGTTTCCGGTTCAACAGTTGTTGACAGTGAAAAGGACGATACGACGAACAAGAGAAGAAAATAAACAGACATACTTACGACCAATCGTTTTGTTGTAGTTTAGCTTAGAATGGGTCATTTGTTCCAAACATACCATATATTCAAGATTGTTAACACCGAAAATTTTTCAGTACTATTCAACCAATTCATTCAGAAGATAATTTATGAAAATCTATACCAAACAAGGCGATCAAGGACAAACTGCTCTATTCGGTGGTGACCGTGTCTCAAAACATAGTATTCGCATCGAAACCTATGGCACCGTAGACGAATTAAATTCGATTTTAGGTGTGGCCATAGCCAATGAACATCAACAGTTCACCGGTGAGGTCATTGATGAGGTCCAACATCAACTCTTTATTTTAGGCGCCGACTTAGCTACTCCATTCCATTCCGATGCCCGAATCGATCGAATCTCTGAGCAAGAAGTGCAGTACCTAGAACAAAAAATAGATTTCATGGAAGAAAGTCTTCCGCCTCTGAAAAATTTCATTTTACCTTCTGGAAGTATGACCGGTGCTACATTGCATCATGCCCGAACTGTATGCCGTCGTGCTGAACGATTAGCCGTGGTGTGCAGCAATCAAGAAAAAATTAACGACATGGTGCTTCAGTACTTAAACCGTCTAAGTGACTTTTTATTCGTACTTGCGCGCTATGAGAACCACCAAAGCGGATGTCTAGAAAATCCTTGGATTCCAAAAAAATAGGCTCAAAAAAGAAGCATAATACCTTACCAAAAGAACAGGCTTCAAAAGATTCAGCTGTACATTCTACCCGTTCTAACAAGCGAACTATTCTGTTCTACGGAATTACGGCGGCCATACCTCTAATCTTTTTTCTTTTATTAGAAATTGGACTCCGGTGGGGGAATTATATGGGTGACCTAGCTTTATTTTCAGATCCTGGAATCGGAAAAAATGAGTATTACCTACCCAATCCAAATTTTGCTGCCCGTTACTTTTTCTACACTAAAACCGTTCCCAGTCCTTCCATAGACGTATTTAAACAAGAAAAAACGCCCGACATATATCGCGTTTTTGCCATGGGTGGCTCTTCAGCAGCAGGATATCCCTATGGCTTCAATGGCACCTATTCTCGTGTGGTCAAAGACATACTGCAAGATCGCATGCCCAATAAACAGGTAGAAGTAGTAAACGTCGGCATTAGTGCTATCAGCTCATATACCCTATACGATCAAGTAGCTGAAATACTCCAACAAAAACCCGATGCAGTTCTCATTTATGCTGGGCATAATGAGTTTTATGGCGCTTTAGGGGTAGGCTCCAACGAAAATCTAGGAGGCTTTCCATGGTTTGTTCGCGGCTATCTAAAACTCCAGCAATACAAAACTTTTTTACTCCTTCGAAACACCATAGTAGGTGCAGGGAAATGGACGGCCTCCCTGTTTGGAGCCCAAGAAATTGACCCTAATGCCACCCTCATGGAGCGGATTATCAACTCCCGGTCAATTGCCCTTGATGGGCCAAAACATCAACTGGCCATGCATCAATTTGATAGCAACCTAAGTGCAATTTTAGACGCATTTACCCAACAAGGAATACCTGTATGGCTAGGCAGCTTAGCCAGTAACTACAAAGATCAAGCGCCCTTTGTTGATGTACCAGATGTCCTCGATGCTCAAGAACAACCCCTACCCTTAGCCACAACAATATTCCAAGAAGGCCAATCCCTTCTGGTTCGTGGTAACGCCGATGCTGCGCAAACCCGGTTTGCATACGCAAAGGATCTAGACGGATTAAAATTCAGAGCACCTGAGTCGATTAACCAAATCATTCGTGAAAAGGCTAGTGCTTACGAACATGTTCATTACGTCCCCGTCTATGAAACCTTCGTCGAGTATAGCCCAAATGGCATTATAGGTGATGAACTCATGCTAGAGCATCTCCACCCCAACGCCAAGGGGTATTTTCTGATGGGTGCAAGCTTTGCCCAAGCCATGCTAAAAAACAAAAGTCTAGCCGAGTGGGTACAACTCCCACTGAATGCTTCAGGAACTGAGCATCAAACGGGCAACACCCACATTGAACAGAACCTCATTAAACAGGAACTCGAAGCCTACGAAGAGGATATGTACCTGAGCGATTTCGACCACCGAGTAGCCTATCATCGTGTAAAAACCTTAAAACAGGGATTTCCTTTTGTTCTCTCAAACAATGCCCGCCCCTATCAACAAGGCTATAAACCCTTAGGACCGGCTGACTCCCTAGCTTTTTTAGCAGTGCATGCCTCCAAAAGTTGGGATGAATCCAAAGTAGAACTAGGGGGAATGTATGAGCGTACCAACCGACCAGAGAAAGCATTCCTAGAATACATGGGGCTTATTAGAAATCAACCCTGGAACGATTCTCCCTATGTATTCGCCGCGCGAGTTCGATTAAACCAAAATAATTTTGACGCTGCAGAACCTCTTCTAGAAAAGGCCTATTCCATACAACCTAAGGATGCCTATACTACCAAGATGCTAGGGGCCATTATGGTCCAAAAAGGCGATTTGCAGCGCGGTATTTCCTTACTTTTAGAATCTAGAGCTCTTTCTCCTAGTGATCCTCAAATGCTCTATAATTTATCTGGAGCCTACGGATTAAATAAGAATTACCAGCAAGCCATGGAGATTGCTGAGGAAGTGATCGCAATAAACCCTAATTTTCCGGGTATACAACAATGGAAGGCACAACTCCAACGGGCCTTGAATTAAAAAAATATATGGTATGGCATTAATGGTTTCCGTCTCGGGTATTCGAGGCATATTTGGTTCTGATTTAACCCCTGAAAATTTAAGTCGTTTTACCGCGGCCTACGGTAGCTGGTTACAAGGTGGCACGGTGGTCGTAGGTCGAGATTCTCGAATCTCTGGGAAAATATGTGAGGATATTGTGGTTGCCACGCTTCGAAGCGTGGGATGCAAGGTGATCCGAGTGGGTATTGTCCCCACCCCAACGGTTGCTATGGGGGTCCTCAAGCATAAAGCCCAAGGTGGAATTATCATTTCTGCTAGTCATAATCCAGGGGAATGGAACGCCCTCAAACTACTAAATAGCAAAAGTGAATTCTTAGATGCCGACCAAGGCAACGCCGTAATGGAACTGGCTGATAAGGGAGCGTTTTCCTATGTAGATGCCTTTCATTTAGGCGAAGAAATAGAGGATACTACCCTACTAGATTACCATATAGATACGATTTTAGCCCTTCCCTTCATCGATGCCGATCGCATTGCAAGCAAAAACTTTAGAGTTGCCGTAGATGCCGTCAATGGAGCTGGCTCCTACGCAATTCCAGCCCTATTAGAACGACTTGGGGCTAGGGTTTCAGCTATCCACTGTACACCAAATGGTCATTTTCCACACAACCCAGAACCCCTACCTGAGCACTTGGGAGAAATTTGTGAATTGGTAAAAAAAGAGCAGGCCGACTTAGGTGTAGTTACCGATCCTGATGCCGATCGCCTCGCGTTGGTTGACGATAAAGGTCGCTTGTTTGGAGAAGAATATACGCAAGCAACAGCATTCGATTTTATCCTATCAAAAAACCCAGGCCCTTCCGCAACCAACCTATCCTCCTCACGAATTTGTGACGAAGTTGCCGCCAAGTATGGCCAGAAGTGCCACCGATCGGCCGTTGGCGAAATAAATGTGGTCAAAAAAATGCAAGAAGTGGGTGCGGTTATTGGAGGAGAGGGTAACGGTGGGGTTATTTTACCTGACCTGCATTATGGCCGAGATGCCTTAGTTGGGGTTGCTATCACCCTTCAATTACTCGCCGAACGCGATCTCAGCGCCTCCGAATATCGGGACAGTTGGCCTACCTTTCACATGAGTAAAAATAAGATTCAACTAGATCAACTCGGAGCCCAAGCTTCCGAGGTGTTGTCCATGATTCAGGATCATTACGCCGATCTAAAGCCCGACACCACCGATGGGGTCAAAGTGAATTTTGAGGAAGGGTGGGTTCATCTTCGCCCTTCGAATACCGAACCTATTGTCCGGATTTACGCCGAGGGACCTAGTGTAGAGGCTGCCCATGCTTTTGCCAAACGAATTAAACATCAAATTGCCTCACGTTTTGGGGTTCTTTTGCTGGTTTTATGGGCATTTGTTGGCCTGTCATGCGCCCAAAAAAATGAACCCATCTCGAGTCAAGATTCTTATGAAAGCTCTCGTGCTCAAACAGCACAAAGCCTTAGCATGGATTCAGCGTCTATGGAGGCCACTCTGGATACCCTAGCCAGTAGGACTGAACAACAACAGGATTGGGTGTACACCGAGCAGGATGTGGCCATATTCCATGAAGTTATGATGCAATTTAGCCCAAACGAAAACGAGGGAGTTGCCGAGCTAATTCCAAAAATTGGTCGCTTTTTCGAGGGACAACCTTATGTCGCGCATGCGCTGGAGGTAACCGATCAAGAGCAGCTAATTATCAATTTACGGGAGCTCGATTGCACCACATATGCCGAACACCTACTGGCTTTATCCAGAACGCTAAAATCCGAGACGAAAAGCTTTGAACATTACGCAAAAGAGTTGGAAGCTATTCGATATAGAGACGGTAAAAGAGGAGCCTATACAAGTCGACTTCACTACTTTAGTGAGTGGATTTATGATAACGCCGCATCTGGTTTGGTAGAAACCCCAGCCGATCAATTTGGCGCTCCATACCCGAATCGTCTTGGGTTTATGTCCGAGCATCCCGATGCGTATAAACATTTGGCAAGCAATCCAAGCTATGTGGTGCAAATTCAACAAATCGAGCAGGAGCTATCCAGCAAACGCTATGCCTACATTCCTAAGGAGGATTATGCGGCCATGGAAGCACAGCTTAACGAGGGAGACATAGTAGGCTTCACCACCGATATTTCAGGGCTAGATGTCTCACATGTTGGGATTGTTGTTCAGGTTAAGGGGAAATTTCACCTCATGCATGCCTCTCAGACCAACCAGAAAGTAGAGGTTTCCAAAGAACCCTTATCCTATTTTTTACGCCCAGCATCCAAACACACCGGCATTATGGTCGCTAGGCCAACCGACGTATAATCAACCGAACTATCATGTCCACTCCCCTCTTATTGAATTGGAAAGAAGTAGAAAATCGCGCTGTAAATGGCAATCCAGAGCCCCCAAAGCGCATTGAAAAGTCCCAGGAACAGTGGAAAGCGGCCTTGGGTGATGACGTGTTTGCCATTACCCGGTTAAAGGGCACCGAGCGACCATGGTCGAGTGAACTATGCAGCAAATTTGAACCCGGCCTCTACGCTTGTGCTTGCTGTCAAACCCAATTATTTGATGCCAGCGAAAAATTCGAAAGCCATTCTGGTTGGCCCTCTTTTACCCAACCAGTTCAAGACAATGTGGTTGGCTACCTTGCCGATTCTTCCCACGGGATGATGCGCATCGAAATCGTGTGTAATTGCTGTGAAGCCCACCTAGGGCATGTTTTCCCTGATGGCCCCGCGCCCACTGGTCTTCGATTTTGTGTGAATGCGTTGAGTTTAGAAAAGGTATAAACCAAGGGCTAGCGCTTGTTTAGTAGTGTTTGTTGGCTAGTTTTTCCTTAGCCTCTACCAAGGAAATTTCAAATCCTTGGCCTCATAGGTTTTATTGCGAATCTGATAATTAGATTGGGATGGCGCCTTTTTTTGGAGTGGATCGTTACCAAAAAGTCTAAACAACAATGCAATTGGGCTAATAAAAAGCCAATATACTGCGCCTAATACCACCGGATTCACCACCAAGCTAAGCACAAAGGCAAGCCGGTACCAAAGCCATACAATCCGGTTTCCCACACTGGGAAGCGCAATGAACAACCCACCCAAACCAATGGCTGCATACTCTAACCACTGGAGTTCTAAAAACCAGGCTATGCCCCAGAAACCCACTACCATGACTAACTGAGTCTTAGGAGTCATGGGATCATTCTGTAGCTCGTTAAGGCTTTTTTGAATCACTGGTACCTGACCTTAGAATAATGTGTAGATAAATGGGGCAATAGAAGATCCTCCACCAACAACAATTAAGGCACCTAGAAGTACCAATACAACAATCACAGGAGCCAACCAGATTTTCTTGCGCTCCTTCATAAATCCCCATAAATCTTTTAATAATTCCATGCTGTGTGTCTTTAAATTAGCTTAATCTTTTTCAAACATTCGTTTTTTGACCCACTTGGGTTGCTCTGATTTAAGTAAAACATACTCATCCAAGACCAAAACATCCATTTCTGTATCCATAAAACACTCATAGGCATCGGCTGGGCTACATACAATGGGTTCTCCGCGAACATTGAAAGAGGTGTTTATAAGCATTCCAAGACCCGTTTTGTCTTTAAATGCCTGCAAAAGAGATGCATAATCAGGATTAAATTCAAGGTGTACCGTCTGCACACGAGCCGAGAAATCAATATGTGTGATAGCAGGAACATCCGAACGTTCGAATCCTAATTTTTCCCGCAAACTAAATGAATGGAACCCTTCGGGCAGTTCATACCTGTGCTCTTCGGAAACCGGGTAAACCAATAACATATACGGCGAGGGGTGTTCTAAACCAAAATATTCTTGAGCGTCTTCCCAAAGTACAGAGGGAGCAAAGGGACGAAACGATTCGCGATATTTTATTTTTAGGTTTAATTTCCTTTGCATTTCAGTACGCCGCGGATCAGCAACAATACTTCTTGCTCCAAGTGCTCGAGGTCCAAACTCCATTCGACCTTGAAACCAACCAACCACCGCACCTTGGTGTAGATGCTCAGCTACTACTTCGAAAAGATCTGGTCGTGGGTATTGGGTATATACCCCAGCATACGGTTTTAATGCCTTTCTAATGGCATCGGTGCTGAATGAAGGCCCAAGATAAGCTCCATGCATTTCGTCCATAGCTATTGTAGAAAAACTAGTTTGCTCCGATGTTCGAGTTTGTTCTGATGTTTGAGTTTTTAAGGATTCCCGCTTAGGTCTACGTTTTCCATCAAAACTTAGATAATAAGCGGCCAATGCGGCTCCCAGTGCTCCTCCAGCATCACCTGCAGCGGGTTGAATGTATAGGTCCGAAAACAGATTTTCTCGGCGCAGCTGACCATTAGCGACACAATTTAGAGCAACTCCACCCGCCATACATAAATAGTCCGAACCAGTAATTTCTTGGGCATGACGAGCCATTTTAATGACGACTTCTTCGGTTACTTCTTGTATTGCCAGTGCCAAATCAGCCTGCTCAGGACTTAAATCCCGTTCATCTTGCCGACGTGGAATCCCAAATAAAGCTTCCCACTTTTTATCAGGCACCATTCGAAGTCCCGTGGTGTAGCTAAAATATGATTCATTCAACCAAATAGAACCGTCCTCATATAGGTGAATTAAATGCTGGTAGATTTTTTGTTTAAATTCCGCTACCCGATTACTGCCATGAACCCCATAAGGTGCCAAACCCATTAATTTGTATTCCCCAGAATTAACTTTGAAGCCTAAAAAATAAGTGAAAGCCGAATACAAAAGTCCAAGTGAATGGGGAAAATTTAATTCTTTAATAAGCGTAATATTGGTCCCGGAACCTTTGCTAATCGATGCCGTTGCCCACTCACCTACTCCATCAATAGTCAATATCGCAGCCTCTTCAAAGGGCGATGGATAAAATGCACTCGCTGCATGAGAAAGATGATGCTCAGGAAATAGTAAGGGTATTTTTTTCACCCCTTCAAATCCCATTTCGGTTAACGATTGCCGTATCATTCGCTTGAGAAACATTTTTTCTTTTAACCATACCGGCATTGCTGCTATAAACGAGCGAATACCACGAGGTGCGTAGGAAAGGTAACTTTCTAAGAGTCTCTCTAGTTTTAAAAAGGGTTTATCGTAAAAGACAATAACATCAACCTGCTGCAATGAGTAACCAGATTCATCGAGCACATATTGTATGGCGTGGCTTGGAAAGCCTGAGTCTTGTTTCTTGCGGGTGAAACGCTCTTCTTGGGCGGCGGCAATAATCGTCCCATCCTCCAAAAATGCAGCAGCCGAATCGTGATAAAAGGCGGATATACCTAAAATATTCATGCACCTAAGATAGGATTTCAGTCTTAATAAAACATAGTATCCCTGCTTGTTTTTAACGGACAGCATTTTTAATCGACAACGGCATTTTGTACTTTTAAATAACCTTTTATTTCCTAGACTATGATTATTTCGATGACCGGGTTCGGGCGCGGAGAAGCCAGCGCACATGGGGTGACAGCCATGGTAGAACTCAAGACCTTAAATTCTCGCTACCTCGATGTAAGCGTACGATTACCGCAGCAATTCCAAGACAAGGAACTGCAGTTTAAAGAAGTGTTGGCTCAGCACATCTCCCGCGGAAAAATCAACGTTAGTATGTACTTAGATGACAAAGAATTTCAGCGCCAGGCACCTGTTGTGGACGCTCAAAAATTGGCTAACTATGTTCAGATTCTTCGTGAAATTCAAACAACCATTGGTTTAGAGGGGCCGTTAGAGCTCAATCAACTACTCAACTTTAACGATCTGATCACCCAGCCCGAACCGGTACAAGACCCCGAACATGACAAACTTTGTTGGTCCCTCATTCAGCAAGCTAATGCTATTGCCATTGAAAAGTTAATGGACATGAAGCGGCAAGAAGGAGCCCAATTAGAAGCAGATATAAGCAGTCGAATATCAGGTATTCAAGAAGCCATTATTCACATTCAACAGACAACCGATGGCCGTGCTGAAGACCTAAAAAAGAGATTACAAGAACGCATTTCAACCCTCTTAGATGATGAAAAAATAGATGCAGATCGGTTAGAAATGGAGGTAGCTTTAATGGCTGATAAAATGGATATCACCGAAGAAACGGTTCGCTTAGCTGCTCATTTAAAGTTCTTTATGGAGGCTATTCACTCTGAAGAGCATGCAGGTCGTCGATTAAACTTCTTGACCCAAGAAATAAATCGAGAGCTCAATACTATCGGATCTAAGGCCAACGACTCCGGCATAGCCCATGAGGTAGTGAAAGCCAAGGAAATGTTAGAACAAATCAGAGAACAAGTCCAAAATATCGAGTAATGCAGCCTCTCACAATATTGCTCGCAGCCCCCAGTGGGACTGGTAAATCTACCATGGCCAAGCGATTATTTGATGACTTTCCTCAACTAAAATTCAGTGTTTCTGCGACTACCAGAGCTCCCCGAAAAGGGGAATCTCATGGGGTTGACTACTACTTTTTGAGCATGGAGTCATTCCAGCAAAAAATAGATGATGGAGACTTTATTGAATGGGAAGAGTTTTATGGTGGAACTCGATACGGAACATTACGTTCAGAACTTGTAAAAAATACAGAAAAAGGATATTTTACTTTGCTCGATGTGGATGTAAAAGGTGCCGTACGCTTGAAGTCACTATTCGATGAATATTGTTTGGCTTTGTTCTTGCGACCTCCATCACTCGAAACCTTGGAAGAGCGACTTAGAAATCGCAATACCGATAGTGAAACTTCTCTAAAGCTCCGACTCGAACGAGCAGAAGAAGAACTTGGGTATGCAGGTCAATTTGATCATATAATAACAAACGATGATTTAGAACGGGCCTACAGCGAACTAAAAGAAACCGTTCAAACCTTCATGAATTCATATTAAATCTATGCCGATTAAAACACTCGATATCGAACACCTAAAAGAAGTAACCGGAAATAAGTACGAACTCATGGTTATTTTGGGTAAACGAGCCCGTCAGATCGCAGCTCAAGAAAAACTCGAATTAGACGAAAAGCTACAATACTTTGAAGGCTTTGAGGATGACGATGAATTTTCTTTTAACGAAGAACAAGAGCAAATTTCTAAGGCATTCGAAAAGCTACCACATGCTACTCGCCGAGCTATCAGCGAGATGGAAGACGACGCGATTTATTACCGCAGACCTGAAGTAGAGTAACATATGCTCTCCGGGAAACACATCCTTCTCGGGGTGACCGGAGGTATAGCGGCGTATAAAGCGGCGTACTTGGTACGTGCTCTGCAAAAAAAAGGTGCCCTTGTGCGGGTAATTATGACTCCCGCTGCTACCAGGTTTATAGGAGAAGAAACCTTTTCTGCTCTAACGGGTCACGAAGTGGGGGTACACACCTTTGTGCAAGACGATACCCACAAGACATCAACAATAGGTGATAGATCGTCTGATGATGGCATCACTGAACTGGTCCATAATCCTTGGACACGCCACATTCAGTGGGGCGAATGGGCAGACTTGTTTGTAGTAGCTCCATGCACAGCCAATACCATTGCAAAAATTACCCACGGCAATTCCGATAATTTACTCACCGCTGCTGTACTGGCTTCTCGGGCCCCCTTATTGATCTGCCCTACTATGGATGGGGAGATGATGAATGCCCCAGCTACTGCACACAATCTAGAACTCCTTAAAAGTCGCGGTTTTCATCTTCTAGAACCCGAGGAAGGATACTTGGCCAGCGGGCTCACCGGCAAGGGGCGATTACCTGAGCCCGATGATATTGTAGCGCACATTGAAACACTATTGGATGCAAAAAAAGGACCTCTTTACGGGAAGAAAGTGGTTGTCACGGCAGGTCCTACCCGTGAACATATTGACCCGGTCCGGTTTATATCCAACCCAAGTTCGGGCAAGATGGGGCTCGCAATGGCAAAAGCAGCCCACCGATTAGGAGGGCACGTCCATTTGGTGCATGGACCTATTTCATTGTCTATTCCAGAGGGTATTCACTGCTATAGTGTAGTATCCGCTCAGGATATGTTTGAACAAGTGAAAGCACTTCATCCAGCCGACCTTTTCATTAAAGCAGCAGCGGTATCAGATTTTAGACCCATCACTCAACACGATCACAAAGTCAAAAAAACACAAGGAGAGTCCCACATTTCCTTAGCGTCTACCCCAGACATTCTTCAATGGATTGGTAATCATAAACCACCGCACACCATAAGCATTGGCTTTGCAATGGAAACCACTGATTTACTAGAACAAGCCAGAGCCAAACGAACTAAGAAAAATGCCGACTGGATTGTAGCCAATTATATCGGGACTCAGCAACAAGGCTTCGCAAGTGACTACAACAAAGTGACCTTAGTTGGAGATGGTGTAGAGGAATCGTTCGAAGGACCTAAAGATGACTTGGCTATGAGTCTACTGCGTAGTATATTTTTGAGCTAATCTACCTCTTATGAATAAAAAAGTAGTCCTCGTTCTTCTCCTTACGTTTGCTTGTCTTAGCACTGCTTATTTACTCATTTCCACCCCCGCCACCACTCCTATGCGTATTACATCACAAGAGCACTTGGACGAATTAATCCAGCAAGGGCTTCAAGAACAAGGTATCGCAAACAACCATTACCGAGTCTACACGGCCGTTCAGGATTCCCTTTTTACCCGTAAAGTGTATCAAATTGACACCCCTCCAGGATTTTCAAAGACAACCCTGCACTATGAATTACACAGGCTGTTGGCAAATTATGGGGTTCAACTACCTGGAAAAGTCCTCTTCCCTGAACAAGATGTGCATCTTTATGTTACCGCAAATGGTACCGTACACCGCACCTTACGAGTCCGAACCAATCCTGATTTAATCCCTTCCCCAGATTCTACCCGTACCAATCAGCCTAGCTCAACAGATTTATGAAAGATCGAAGCGGTCTACTTAAACGATTAGAACTCAAAGAATATCCACAACCTGAAGTTTGGTCTCTTCGCCACCCAATACTTTTGTGCCACGGATTTGGAGCCATTGGGTCTTTAGTAAAACCCTCGCCATTGCACGATCCTTGCATGTGGATGCGAGAACATGGACTTTGGGCCTTTGCCCCCAACATAGTCCCCTATGCTCCGATTGAAGTCCGAGCTCGAAGTTGGGCACGCATCATCACCGAACTGAGCCAGCGGCATTCAATAGCAAAGTTCAACGTAATTGCCCACAGTATGGGTGGGTTAGATATGAGATACGCCCTTGCACATTTAGGCATAGAAAAAAAAATCGCTTCACTAACCACTATTGCCACTCCTCATAAAGGGACCTATCTGGCTGATTTTGTTCGAAGCACTCCAGAAGTGCTATCCGAACGCATTGGAGATATAGTGGACTGGTTTGCAGATAATGTGTACATCAAAGAGCGTAACGATGCTTTTGGTTCGGTAGAACAATTGACTCGCACCTATGTGCAAGAACACTTCAATCCAAGCACTTCCGAACCTACTAATATTCCACTTTTCTCCTATTCCGCAGCGGTGGGGAAAGGCACTAACGACCCTTTGAATCCCGTCTTCCTCTTCCAAAACAATCTAATCCATGAAAAAGAAGGTCCAAACGATTCCTTTGTCTCGGTTGAAAGTGCGAAATGGGGAGAGCATTTAGAAACCATTCGCCTATCCCATTTAAACCAGATTAATGTTCAGGTAGGAACCAAAGAAGCAAAAAAGAGATATCTAGAATTTTGGACGAGCTTAGTCCAGCACCTTAAAAGCCGCGGACTTTAACTCTTTTTTTTAAAGGAGTATGAAATAAAATGAAGCTGCTAGCAGGTTCATATAAATAATCCTTAGCTAAGGTTCAGGACTCTAAGCTCTTTTTCATTTCGTTGAGCAAGCCATAATCGGTTAAATCATACTGAATAGGTGTGACTGCTGCGTAGCCCTGATTAAGCAACTGTACATCTGCGTCCGGCGAGGTATCCAATAATTCAAATTTACCTGTTAACCAGTAATACGGTCGTTCTAACGGATCTTTGCGCCCTTCGTACTCCTCAACATACCGAGAATCAGCCATTTTCGACCACTTAAGCCCCTTAAATGGACCCGATGGGGCATTTATATTGAGGGTCACCCCTTTTGGCAAACCTTTTTTTAGTACGTGACTAATCATTAAACGAGCTGCTGCCATGCATCCACTTAGGTCTGCGTCACTGTTGTAATCTGTGCACGAAACGGCGATAGATGGATAGCCTAAGACAGTGCCCTCTGTTGCAGCGCTTACGGTACCAGAATACAACAAGTTAATACCCGCATTGCTCCCATGATTAATTCCACTCAGCACCAAATCAGGCTTTTCCTCCAAAAGTTGATCATGAGCCAATTTTACACAATCCGCAGGGGTCCCTGTTACTGAAAAGCCCTCAATATCATCCACCACTTTTATCCGATTCGCTCGTAATGGGTCATGAATGGTAACGGCATGTCCAACCGCACTTTGCTCTCTATCTGGAGCTACCACCACTACCCGCCCAAACTCTGCGGCCACTCGCGCGAGTGCTTGAATCCCTTTTGAAAAAAATCCATCGTCATTGGAGACTAATATATAAGGTGTATTTTTAGGCATATTGCTCATTTTCATTAGGGAAATCTTTGTTTTTGACATCTTCAACGTACTGTTGAACGGCCTGAGTCATCACCGATTCTACATCGGCATAACGTCGTAAAAAGCGAGGAGAAAAATTCTTATTCATCCCCAACATATCGTGCACCACCAATACCTGACCGTCACACTCTTGCCCGGCACCTATACCAATAGTGGGTATGTGTAGTTGCTTGGTTACCTGAGCCGCAAGGGTCGATGGAATTTTTTCTAGTACCAAAGCAAAAACACCGGCTTCTTGTAATTTCTGTGCATCCTCGAGCAATTGATCGGCCTCTGCCTGCTCTTTGGCTCGGACTTTATACGTGCCGAACTGATAAATAGATTGAGGAGTTAAACCCAGGTGTCCCATGACTGGAATTCCCGCATCTACAATTTTTTTAACGGTGTCTGTGATACTTCGGCCCCCTTCTAGTTTTACCGCATGCGCACCGGCCTCTTTCATGAGACGGCCCGCATTTGTGAGAGCCTCTTTAGGAGTAACTTGATAACTCATAAATGGCATATCAGCGATAACCAATGCTCTATCCACCCCTCGAACCACACATTGAGTATGATAGATCATGTGATCCAAAGTAATAGGAACAGTGGTTTCATTTCCTGCCATCACATTCGAAGCGGAATCCCCAACAAGTAGTACATCGATACCTGCGGCATCAATTATTCTAGCCATAGTAAAATCATAGGCAGTAAGCATAGAAATCTTCTCTCCCTTCTGTTTCATTTCAACCACCGTTTGGGTGGTTACTTTGACCGGATTGGGTATGGAGTGTCCGGGAGTGGTTTCGCCGCTATTACTTGTTTGAGTGCTCATAACAATAAGGGTAGGTTACAATAAGGGTAGATTATTCGCCTGTTTTCTCGACCAGGGCAGCTGAAGCCTCTAGCTCACAACAAATTTGCCCATCAACCGTAGCTTTACCTTTCATGGTAACAAAATTACGTCGCATATTGCCTAACTCGACCTCAAGAACCAATTGATCACCAGGAACTACTTGACGACGAAATTTACAGTTATTAATTCCAGTAAAGACCATTAAACTCTTGGCTGGGTCATCCACTTTTTCGGTCATCAATAAAATAGCTCCCGCTTGCGCCAAAGCCTCCACCTGTAAGACCCCAGGCATAATAGGTTGACCTGGAAAGTGACCGTTAAAAAACTCTTCATTAACCGTCACATTTTTGTAGGCTTTAATAGAATTTTCGGTTTTTTCAACCACACGATCTACCAAAAGGAAAGGATAGCGATGGGGGATAATTTTTTTTATGTCTTCAATAGTCATCTTACTCCTCAATTTTTAAACATAGTTATTAAGCAACAACTCCAAGATAAATGTACGATATTCCGCCGGTGAGCGAAATAGCTTTACGGGATGCAAACATGTTAGACTCATCCATTAAGCTCAAAAATTTATCACCTGCGGGAAAAGCCGCACTCGTTTTAGGCAAATAAGTATACGCATCCCGATTCCCACTAAGCCAGCCACCCACTGTCGGCATAATGTGCTGGGAATAAAGCTCATAAGGAAACTTCATTAACCCTTTAGGCTGACCAAACTCTAAGACAACCACCTTCCCTCCCGGTTTTACTACTCGAGCCATTTCTCGAAGGGCTTGTACAGGGTCATCTACGTTTCGTATTCCAAATGAAATACTTACCAGATCAAATCGATTATCTTCATAGGGTAAATCCATGGCATCGGCCACTTCAAAATCAATCTCCAAACCTTCCTTTTTAGCCTTATCGGGGGCAGGCTCAATCATTGGCGCACAAAAATCTGTTCCTAATACATACCCTTCTGGTCCGACCGCCTTCTTAAATGCAATAGCTAAATCACCCGTACCCGTAGCGCAATCCAGCACACTTTGCCCTCTAGCAACACCAGATTCAGCAATCGTCCGGTCCCTCCACACATGATGAATACCAAAAGAAAGCACCGTATTCACCCGATCATAATCGGAAGCAATATCGGCAAACATGGAACGTACTTTTTCACTCATAAGCTTTTACCTAAGGCCTATTACAGGCGGATTTGTTGATGAATAGACTAACAATATACGTAAAAACTAAGCATCAAGCCCGAAAAGTGCACTAAGCCAAGTGCTCGGTAATATGCAGTTGTATAGGCGTAAATCCCCGTCCATCCCATCCAATTTCATAAATAGCTCCATTGCTATGCTCGATTTCATCCATCTGCTCCAAACCGTAACCCAGCCAAACCGACAATAAAATTCGAATCAATCGTCCGTGTACAACCAGTACTACCTTCTCAGGCCTTCTTCCCTCGGACTCATAACCCCTCAAAACTACGTCATGTACATACTCATTGGCCCTCGAATACACCTGCTCAGGATGTTCTCCTTCATGTACCGGTATGCTAGTCTGTCCTGATCTCCACTGCTCTTGTAATTCACGAAGGTAGGGCAAATGATCCGCCACATAGGCTCCTTCCAATGACCCAAAATCCATTTCATCCAGATCAGGGCTCGAGGTGATTTGAAGATTTTGTGCATAAGCCAAAGGCCCAGCAGTCTGTGCCGTGCGCTTCAAACTACTGCAATACAATCGGTCAATGGTCATCGAGTCCCCCTCAAAATACCGAGCAACCGCCTCTGCCTGCTTTCTCCCTACTTCATTCAGTTCGGCGTCAATACCCCTACCCTGGAATCTTTGGCTGGCATTGTAATCGGTCTGACCATGTCTTATTAGGTAAAGAATGGTCCTGGTTGATGCTTCCTGCATAGGATAATAGAATGGATTTAGTTCTTTTTGCGGGTTTTATGATAGTTGGCCAAACGAATGAACTCGTCCTGCATAGCCTTTAGATTACCTGTTAACAAACCCTCTTTATACCCGTAGCGAATCAACACCATATTAAGTATCCGGTCTGATATCGCGGTAGTGTCTTTCTTGCTAAAACGAGTATGTAAAAAATGAAAAGCCATAGCAGCTAAACCTGTTTTAATGATCAAGAAGCTTCCTACTAAGGTGGTGATTTCCAGTGAGGATAGCCCTAATTGGCCCCAACCCACAGGAGCAACTGAATCATAGGCGAGACCCACTATAAAAACCCCATATAACAGGGCATCTTCACAAATCCACCGAATAGCTGGATGGGCCCAAGGATAAATCAAAGCCGAGAGCTGAGTTCTCCAGAATACGTAAAAGCTCAAGCCCAACACTAGGCTCAATAACTCTGGGAGGGGACTGTAAACAAGTAACATAAAAACCAAGACAGGAAACTGCTCTCTGCTTCGGAGCCAGTCGTCAGCCACTCGGACCAAATGTTCCAACGAATATCGCTTCAATAATCCAGGAACATAGCTTTCGAGGCCCTCTCTAGTCATCGTATACCAGTTGCCAAAGCTAGTTCGAAAACCGCCCGGCAATTCTACTAATTCCCATCTACCTTTCTTTCTTTGATCAGACATAATTCAAAAATAGCTAATATCATACTTAGGTGTTGGGACTTTACAGAGAATTATTCTAGTGCTTTTTGAAACAGTTAGGATTTGAGCCTGGGCAACATTGGATTGACCAAAGGACATGAGAGGTTCGAGCCTAGGACAAAAACGGTCTCAGGCTAGGCAAATTTTTACCGAAACTGGCACACACTAAGCCATGGCTAAGGTAAAGAGATACGTCTTTTTAAAGCCAAGGGATTTTAGGAATTGCCACAGGGCGAAACAAGTAGAGCCTGTGGTATAGACGTCGTCCATGATGAGAATAGGCCTGTTGATCCAATCATATACACTTGGACATGCAAGCCTGTAGACCCCTTTCATATTCAATCTTCTCTCAAATTTACTAACATGCACTTGATTAATCCTAGAAGCTCTTCGTGCTATGCTCCCCTCTCGGAGTATGGGCAAGGGCATCGCAGCTACCCATCCCTCAGCTATACTGTAACTTTGATTATATCCTCTAGAATCCCGTCTCTGCTGAGAAAGAGGGACTGGCACCAACAGTGGTCGCTCTAACATAAGTTCACCGTATTTTTTGGGGTGGGCTTGTTGAAACAATTCGGCTGCTGCCCTGCCTAAATCCACCCCAATATCATAGGCTCCGTTATGCTTTAAACGATGCATTAACCGCTGGATCAAATGTGCTTCATCATATCTCCAACAGGCAATCTGCCATTCAACACCTTCAGGATACATCCCCTTTTTAGGTTCCGGGTAAATCCGAGCTAACTCACTTAAAATACAATACCTGCAAATCTGTTTAGCGGCACCCAAAAGTCGAATTCCACAATTCTGGCAGTGTACTGGAAAAGCCCAGAGGTTTTTCTTCGTATCGGGTAGTTCTGCCCATTTTTTTGTTGTGAACATAGTCATGTCTAAGAGGTATAAAAATAGATTGGTAGATTATTTTTTGGTCGCTAATTCCCCTAAATTACAGGAGTTGCTAAATTGGGTCACTATATGATCCTATAATTGGGGATGTATGAGGTATACCAACTATATAGAGCAATCAGATAAGAAATCATTACATGCTATATTATGGCCTTAGGAAAAGACTTAGCCGAAATTAGAGAAGAATTAGGTGTTGATACTGATGAAATTCAGGGCTTGACCAAATTATCTTATGAAATCATCGCAGAAATTGAATCGGACGCTATTTTCAATTCGGAAATCTACAACGATGCATACATAAGGAACTTTGTACGGAGTTATGCCCGAGGATTAAAAATTAAGGAAGCCGTCATTTTACGAGCCTTAGATGCCATGGAGAAAGGAAGTTATGACCATGGTATATTTAAAGATGCTGGAGCTCCTAATCCAACAGATCCATTTGGTAGAGAGGAGAGAAAACGAAATTTAGAAGAAGAATCAGCCCCAAAAAAGGCTCCTATACGAACTGAACTTAATTATGATGCCAAAACGAAAGTAGACGCAACAAATAAAGCATTGGCAGATGCAGAAGCTAAAGAAATATTAGACCAAAGTAACTCCGATAATAAGCAGACGAAAGAAGCTAATAAGGTCGATTCTGAGGAAGTCGGTCATTCAGAACAGCCACCACGCACCAATTCAGAGTCAAAAACTACCAAAAAATCTGCTGTTGAGTCTACCAAAGAAGCTGCTCACACCACTGATGGTGAAGAAACCAATGCCACGGAAGAGCCTGAGACCAAAGTTGATTCCAATAATCATTCGGAAGACCTCTCTAGGGAGGCAAAAGAAACTCCCATACCCGAAAAAAAACCATCTGGTAAGCCACCTACTTCGTCCACTAAAACGGCAGATAAAGTGAATTGGGCCCAAATGGGTAAACGGTTCAATGCCCAGCAAGAATCCAAAAGTAATGTTGTGCTTATTACAATTCTAGCGGTAATTACCGTGAGTTTACTTGTGTTCGGTTTTTTATACAGAAGTACGATCTCCAGCTGGTTTGCTGGATTTTCTGAAGCCCCCTCAGAAAACACAACAGAGGTCACCGACCCTAATTCAGATAATGTAATCATCGCCGATTCTTTATCTGGAAATAACCTAAGCGGCAACTCTGCCCGTTCAAGTCAAGATTCCGAAATCACAGGGACTACTAATAGGGATGAGCAACAAAGTCCTAACTCGGAAGCCAATGAGTCTGAAACGTCTCAACGTGAGGCCGCGGTTGAATTAGCCCAAGCAGAAACGGCGCCTCTTGATTCGATTGCACTGCGAAATTTGGCTCAATTTCCTGACACATTACAAATTGTGATTTACGCTGCCTATGATAAGCTAAATCCAGTTAGGGTGGGGAGTGATTTGAGAGAATCCGTTTTTCCACTATGGATGGAACAAGGAGAGGCATACTATTTCGATTTCAATGAGGAAATCACGATTAGAGGACAGTTCAGTAGAATGCTTATCTTATTCAACAACACCGTTATTGAGGCGCCATTAGAACGATTTTCAGGAGTTCAAGAAAACACCGTTCGCCTAACTCGTGAGCGCTTAGCAGCTGCGGAATTTGAAGCAAAACCAGATTTAATTCTACCCGATGGTGTATCCGAACCCGACTCTATTGTATATACGATAGATTTTTAATCAATATCTGAACTCTATGAATCTGCTTGCTAAGATCACTTGGGTAACGAGCTCTACAAGAAATACACGAATTCATGGCTGAAAAACGCGTACTGGAACTGAGAAAATTACTTCAGCAGGCCAACGAAGCCTATTACGATCAGGCTACTCCTTTTATGAGTGATCAACACTTCGATGAATTACTCAGTGAACTATCTCGTCTTGAGAAGCAATATAATTTAGAAGATCCTCAATCTCCCACTGTTCGTGTTGGTGGCGCCGTATCATCCACCTTTGAAACAGTTGTACACCCCACTCCTCTATTAAGTTTAGACAACACCTACAACGAAGAAGAACTTAATGAATTTGACGCCCGCGTACGCAAAATTTTAGGCCATGATTCATTTAGCTATCTGGTGGAACTTAAGTTTGATGGGGCCTCGATCCGATTACGCTACGAAAGAGGTGCATTGGTACTTGGTGCCACTCGTGGTGACGGACAACGGGGAGATGATATCACCAAAAACATACGCACCATACAAGATATCCCCCTTTTTCTCGAGGGAAACCCACCGGCGGTAGTAGAAGTTAGAGGCGAAGCTTTCATGGAAAAAGAAGCCTTTGCGCGACTAAACAACTACCGTGAAGAAGCTGGTTTAAGCGTTTTTGCTAACCCTCGCAACTCAACCGCGGGCTCATTGAAAATGCAAGATCCTAAAGAAGTAGCTCGACGGCCGATTAGATTTTTTGCTTTCGATTTACTGTTTGAAGATGGCATCGATCGTAATCAAGATCAAAAATTAGCCCTTATTAAAACATATGGACTACCTGCTAATGAGTTCCCTACCCTTTGTGAATCCATAGAACAGGTCCACAAAACCATTGAGGTGCTGGATCAAATCCGACATGAGTTACCGTATGAAACGGACGGAGTTGTTATTAAAGTGAACGAAGAAGCTCTCCGTGAACAGCTTGGAAGCACCTCTAAATTCCCACGTTGGGCTATTGCATATAAATTTCAAGCCGAACAAGCTATCACACGAATTAACGACATTAGCTTGCAAGTAGGTCGACTGGGTACCATCACTCCTGTTGCCGAATTAGAACCCGTCTTATTAGCTGGAACCACCGTAAAAAGAGCCTCCCTTCACAACGAAGAAGAAATTCAGCGTAAGGACATTCGTATTGGAGATCAAGTAAAAGTCGAGAAAGCGGGTGAAATTATTCCACAAGTTGTTGAAGTAGTTCCCACCCAAACAGAGCGGGCTGCCCCTTACCACTTTCCTACAAACTGTCCTGCTTGTCAGGCTACCCTTATTAAGTACGATGGAGAAGTAGCGTGGAGATGTGTTAACCTCCACTGTGCACCACAAGTCCGCATCAAAATTGAACATTTTGCCTCTAGAGATGCCTTGGATATAGATGGCCTTGGGGAATCGATGATTGACCTACTTGTTAAAGAAGGACTTATTGCACATTATGCCGATTTGTATACCCTTACAAAAGAAGATATTCTCCCACTAGAACGTATGGCCGAAAAGAGTGCCACTAATCTAATTGAAAGTATAGAGCGAAGTAAATCACAGCCATTTGAGCGGGTGCTCTATGGATTAGGCATTCGTTTTGTTGGTAAAACTGTAGCAAAAGATTTAGCACGGGCATTCGGAAGCATGAACGCTTTACAGCAGGCAACTGAGGAAGATCTATTAGCCATTGACGCTATCGGCCCACGAATTGCCCAATCGGTAATAGAATTTTTTTCAGAGCCAAGATATCTAGATTTACTTAAGTCCTTAGAAGAACATGGACTTCAATTCAAAGGGGAAAGTATCAGCATCCGATCAAATTTATTCGAGGGTAAAACCTTTGTACTCACCGGTACCCTTCCCACTCTTTCCAGAAAACAGGCTAGTGAACTCATCGAAGAACATGGGGGTAAAACTTCCTCATCAGTCAGTAAAAAGACAGATTTTTTACTCGCCGGTGAGGCAGCTGGTTCAAAACGAACAAAAGCTGAAAGCCTAGGTGTTCCTATTTTGGACGAAGCCCAATTTCTATCACTCATTGAGGATGACATATTATCTTCTAACCCAAGTACACCTATCCAAGTAGAATAGGAGGAGTTTTAGCATGCAGATACATCCACTGGATACCGAGGAAATCGGACTAAAAACACTCGAAAAGCATCTTATTCGTACCCATACCCAAAAGCAGTTGCATGTGGGAGTCCCAAAGGAACATTCTGTTGATGAAGGCCGAGTGAGTATTAGCCCAGGAGGCGTGCGAATTCTGAGTGCCAATGGCCACAAAATTCGGGTAGAACAAGGCGCGGGTGCCGACGCCAAGTTCACCGATCAAGAATATAGTGAAGCGGGCGCTGAAATCGTTGAATCTACCGAGTCTACCTTTGATCAGGCAGACATCATCGTTAAAGTGGCCCCACTTACTCCGGAGGAAATGACTTGGGTGCAGGGAAATCAAACCATCATCTCAGCATTGCATTTGGGATCCCAGGAGGAAGCCTTTTTTACCAATATTCTTAAGAAATCGGCTACAGGTATTGCCTATGAATTTATAAAGGGGGCGGATAATGAATTCCCACTGGTCCGGATGATGCATGAAATTACCGGTTCAATGGCCGTACAAATCGCTGCCCACTATTTAGAAACCAGTGATACCAAAGAAGGTGGTCAAGGAATTATGTTGGGGGGGATATCAGGGGTACCACCCGCTACTGTAGCTATTTTAGGAGCAGGAATTACCGCCGAATACGCAGCAAGAACTGCTTTGGGTTACGGTGCACAAGTATTTGTAATGGATAATGATTTAGCAGCCCTTCGCCGACTCGAAAATGCCTTAGATCGACGAATTATTACCGCAGTGGCCAACGAACAATATCTTCGAAATGCGTTAAAATTTGCTGATGTACTCATTGGTTCCGCTTTTCAAGAGGGAGAAAAAAGTTCGGTTTGGATAAGCGAGGAAATGGTACGGACAATGAAAACAGGGAGTGTCATTGTCGATACTGTCATCGATCAAGGTGGTTGTATCGAAACGTCTCGGCCGACCACACACTCTAAACCCACCTACTCTCAGCATGGTGTGACCCACTACTGTGTGCCAAACATTCCATCTAAAGTGGCAAGGACCGGTACCTATGCGTTAAATAATGTACTGGTTCCATATGTACTGGCCATTGGTGAAAATGGGGGGATACAAGAGTGTTTATGGAGAAATACAGCCCTTCGAAACGGCACCTACACCTATCGTGGGCATCTTACCAAGCCCTCACTTGGTAAAGCCTTTGGATTGCCTGTACGAGAAATTGAACTACTCATCGCCTCACAAATTTGAGGACATGTACATGCATATACCGCTAAGTACCCTTCCCATTCATGCATCTCGACTCTTGGTATTAGTATCCTATGAAATCTGAATTCTCTACCTCTAACTTTGTCCGGATCAGCGTCATAAATTGGGCGCTTACCTTGCCATTGCTCATACTTTTTGCTTGGCCATATTATTATGCGGCCAGAGAATTAGGGCTTGATCTGAGTTTCCGATACATCGGTGCCTTCATGTTTGCTATGCCTTTTTTATTAACCATTATTCATGGTCATGTGACTATGGCACTAGGTTCAATACACCGATACCGCTATTATGAATGGCTTGCGACCAAACCCTACACCTTTGGACTTTTTTTTCATCCAGTGCTGGTTAAGACACGATTCCGGTTAATTTTTTTGCTAGTCAGCTTATTATTCCTTCCCTTTGGCTTTGCTTTAGAAGTGTAGAAATTCCTGTTAAAAAGACAGGGGCGATAAAAAGCATCCCAATCCCACGGCCATGACCACCAACTAAAGTGCCTCTCCAGAAACTATAGCATCCACCACACTAGGATCTAAAAGTGTTGACGTATCACCTAACTGATCAACTTCATTTGAGGCCACTTTACGTAATATTCGTCGCATAATCTTCCCAGAACGAGTTTTGGGTAAGCCTGGAACAATTTGAATTTTATCAGGCTTAGCAATAGGGCCTATAATTTTGGTAACTAAATCCAACAACTCTTTCTTGAAAGCAGCTTTATCACCCACCTCCCCATCACAAATCATGAAAGCGTACACACCCTGCCCTTTTATGTCGTGTGGGTAGCCGACGATGGCTGTTTCCACTACTTTGGGATGCTCATCAAGTGCATTTTCAATCTCGGCAGTTCCCAGACGATGCCCCGAAACATTGAGCACATCATCCACTCGTCCGGTAATCCTATAATATCCATCCTCATCCCGACGACACCCATCACCGGTGAAATAATATCCTTTATAAGCAGACAAATAGGTCTGTAAATAGCGCTCATGATCGCCATATACGGTTCGAGCAATTGATGGCCAAGGATATTTAATACATAGATTTCCCTCGACTCCATTTCCTTGGATTTCATGTCCATTTTCATCCATCAATACTGGAAAAATCCCAGGTAATGGAAGTGTAGCAAAGCCCGGTTTGGTTGGAGTTATACCCGCGAGTGGAGAAATTAAAATCCCCCCTGTTTCCGTCTGCCACCAAGTGTCCACAATATCGCAACGTTCTTTGCCTATATGCTTATGATACCAATTCCATGCCTCCTCATTAATGGGTTCACCCACACTACCTAATACTTTCAATGAACTCAGATCATATTTCGTCACATAATCCATATCAAAAGACATTAAGGCACGAATGGCGGTGGGAGCGGTATAAAAATGAGTAACCTTATATTTCTCTACCACTTCCCAGAAACGCCCAGCATCCGGATAGGTTGGTGTACCCTCAAAAATAATCCCAGTGGTACCTGTAAACAATGGCCCATAAATAATGTAACTGTGCCCGGTAATCCATCCCGCGTCAGCGGTACACCAATAGACATCATCCGCTCCTACCTGGAATACATTGCGAAACGAATACGAGGTGTAGACCATATATCCCCCACAGGTATGCACCACTCCCTTTGGTTTCCCAGTTGATCCCGAGGTATACAAAATAAAAAGGGGGTCTTCGGCATCCATCTCTACTGCCTCGTGATGACGTGATGCATTCCTAATAAGGTTATGCCACCAAAAATCACGTCCTTCTTCCCAGTGGATATCTCTATTGGTTCGCTGACAAACAATAACATTTTCTACGGAGGGGGATGTCTGCAACGCCTCATCCGAAATATCTTTTAATGGCACATGCTTATCTCCTCTTCGAAGTCCATCGTTGGTGATGAGCATTTTAGCCTGACAGTCATTGATCCGTTCGCTCAGTGATTGAGCAGAAAAACCCGCAAACACAATAGAATGTACTGCCCCAATCCTCGCACATGCAAGAGCTGCTATAATCAGCTCCGGAGTCATAGCCATATAGATGCAGACCCGATCACCTTTGGTTATACCCTTACTCTCAAGTACATTCGAAAATCTACATACATCTTCATGAAGTTGTTTGTAGGTAATGGTTCGACGAAATGAATCGGGATGATTTGGCTCAAAAATGAACGCCGTCTTATTACCAATGGTATTCAAATGCCTGTCTAATGCATTCTGCGTTATATTCAGTTTACCCCCGACAAACCACTTGATATTGCCTTCTTCAAAACTCCCTGTTTGCACCTGATCCCAACGCTTCCGCCAGTAAAAAGTGCCTGCCTCGTGATCCCAAAAACTGAGTCTATCTTGCTCACTTTGGTTAAAAGTTTCTTGATAATTGTCAAAGGATTTAATGTTCAACCACATAATGGAACGCTATTTGGATAGTTTGATGTATTTGTTGAATGCATTAGACCAATGTACATGCATACAAAAAGGCATAAAACGTTGGTCTAAAAACTGTGTGCTTGCAAAATCTACAAGACTCATATACTCTAAAAAATAACGAAGCTCTGCAAGCGCTTTTATAGATTTTTTCAAAAAGTTTTGATCCCATAAATTAGTACAAAAAAACGCACAAAAGCACCACCTTCACTCTTACATGTCACCCACTAAACAGCTTATTCAATCTCCTAGGAGTGGCACAGATCAAGTACGTGATTGGTTTACAAACAACCATTGGAAAATTTTTACATTTCAGCATGAGTGTTGGCAGGCCGTTCAAAACGGCAAGGAAGGTATCTTACATGCACCTACCGGATCGGGCAAGACCTTAGCCCTTTGGATGCCACACCTTATCCGGATGCTGGACGCACCTAAAACGAGTCAAAAAGGTCTGCAGATCATATGGGTTACCCCCCTTAGAGCACTTGCTAAGGATATGGAACGGCAGTTCAGGCAGAGTTTAGCCGCATTTGATCTTGATATTCAAGTAGGCAGGCGAACGGGTGATGTATCCGCTTCGATCCGAAAAAAACAGGAACAATCCATGCCTCAGGTACTCATTACGACCCCTGAAAGTTTGCATGTACTCATGGCCCAAAAAAACCACGAACGTTATTTTAAGCGACTCCATAGCGTGGTAGTTGACGAGTGGCATGAGCTAATGGGTAGTAAACGAGGCACACAAACCGAACTTTTTTTAGCCAGAGCTAGAGCACTTCAACCAGAAGTAAAAACATGGGGTATTTCTGCCACTTTGGGTAACATGGAAGAGGCATCTGAAGTATTAATGGGGTCTGAAGAGCGTTATAGGAATTCGGTAACCATTAAAGCCAGCATACAAAAAAATATACAGGTAGAATCTATACTTCCTACATCCATAGAGTTTTTCCCCTGGCATGGGCATCTGGGTTTACATTTAATCGATGAACTCATTCCTATTTTACAAAAAAGCCGATCAACCTTAGTTTTCACCAATACCCGGGGACAAGCCGAACGTTGGTTTCAAGAATTACTTGAGCGAGTACCTGAATGGGCTGGTCAAATTGCCTTGCATCACGGCTCACTAGACAGAAAGGTGCGTAACTGGGTGGAAGAAAGTTTGCACGATGAACGACTCAAAGTGGTCGTTTGTACCTCCAGCCTAGATTTGGGTGTTGATTTTAGCCCTGTTGAAACCGTTATTCAAGTGGGAAGTCCTAAAGGAGTTGCACGCTTTATTCAACGTGCTGGTCGTAGTGGACACCAACCTGGGGCAACCAGCAGCATCCACTTTTTACCCACACACGCACTGGAGCTTTTGGAAGCAGATGCCCTTCGCCAAGCGGTAAAGCAAGATAAAATTGAACCACGTCCTCCTATTTTATCCCCCACAGATGTCTTAGTTCAATACCTTATGACTCGGGCGGTTGGAAGTGGATTCATTGCGGAAGCCACACTAAGAGAACTTCGTAGCAGCTTTGCTTATCGCCACCTTAGTGAACAGGATTTTCACAAAGTTATTCAATTTTTATCTAGTGGTGGACCCGCGTTGCATGCCTATCCTGAGTTTGCAAAATTAGAATTAGATGACCAAGGTCGTTATATCGTAGGGAATCGTACCGTAGCACGAAGACATCGTATGAATATTGGGACCATTAGTTCTGATGCTAACATGCAGATTAAATACCTTAGTGGTGGTCGTATTGGAAGCATTGAAGAGTGGTTCATTGGTCAGTTAAAAGAGGGCGACCGATTCTGGTTTTCTGGTAGGCGTTTAGAACTTATTAGAGTAGAGCAAATGACCGCTTATGTCCGACGGGCTTCCTCGGGGAGTGCTAAAGTGCCGAGCTGGCTAGGTGGACGTATGTCTTTATCCTCCAATATGAGTGAAATGCTCAAGGAGAGTATGTTGCGAGCCATCGATCACTACCGCCAAGATGCTCCACAGATAAAGCATCAAAGCTCGGCAGAAATTGATTATTTAAAACCCATTCTAGCGGTGCAGCAGGCTTGGTCCATGTTACCAGGTCCAAACCAATTACTTATTGAAAAAAGCTTTTCACGTGAGGGGTGTCATCTATTTTTCTATCCATTTGAGGGAAGAAATGTGCATGAAGGACTCTCTACTCTGATAGCACATCGCATTGCCAAACTGGTCCCTATTACTTTCACTATCGCAATGAATGACTATGGGTTTGAACTACTATCCGATCAGGATATTCCTATCCAGCAAGCACTAGAAAAAGATTTGTTTAGCTCTGAGCATTTAATCAACGACATTAAAAGTAGTCTCAATAACTCTGAACTTGCAAAACGACGATTTCGCGAAATAGCCCAAATAGCTGGCTTAGTTTTTCAGGGATTCCCTGGCCAAGGCCGTACTACTCGACATCTTCAAATGTCATCGAGTCTTTTCTTTGATGTATTTCAATCCTATGAACCCGATCATCTACTTTTGCAACAGGCCATAGATGAAGTTCTCTTTTTCCAATTTGATGAAATCAGACTCAGGCAGGTACTCGATCGCATTCAAGCGGGTCACATTGAATATCGAGAAACCAAACGATTCACCCCTTATGCCTTTCCTATCATGGTTGACCGGTTGCGCGAGAAAATGAGCAGTGAAAAACTCATGGATCGGATTAAAAAAATGCAAGCTCAACTCATTAAACATGTCTGAAACTACGGTTCATTCTATCATCGTTCATTTCCAAGAAGAAGAACTTCTACTCTCAGCCCAGCGTGTACTTTATTATCCAACGGAAAAAACTCTGGTTATAAGTGATGTTCATTTGGGTAAGGCGGGGCATTTTAGGCGTTATGGCATCCCTATACCAACCGAAGTTAACCAGGATAATTTATCACGACTTAGCCAGGTTATTGCCCAATTTAACCCCGAAAGACTCCTCTTTCTGGGCGATTTGTTTCATAGTGAAACCAATAGTGAGTGGGATGATTTCGAGCATTGGCGCAGACAATTCTCTGCTTTATCCATGACCTTAATATTGGGTAATCACGAACTATACTCAGCACAGAAATACGAGGATCTAGGTCTGCAGGTCCTCCCTCATCTAGATGTGAAAAACATTCGTTTCCTTCACGATAAAGAGGCTCCCATCACCCACGATCATGGGACTCAATCATCCACCCATACCCCTGTTTACGAACCCGAAAATGAAATCCAACAAATTGACCCAATGAATTCAAGCCCGATTACAGGATGGATTAGTGGGCACCTGCATCCGGGCATAAAAATACAAGGTAAAGGCAGACAGAGAATTATTTTACCCTGCTTTGTTCAGTACACAGCCCAACTGGTTTTACCTGCATTTGGAACGTTTACCGGCCTGCATTTAATTACTAGTAGAACGCCCAAAATCATTGCAATTGCAGAAAATGAGCTCATACAAATTCGCCAAGCCACCTAACGACCTTCTACCATGTTTACATACAACCATATTCACCTAAGCCGAATTCTTACGCCACTTCTCTTCTGTTTTTTAATAGGGGTACCCACCTGGGTTATGGCACAAAATGGTCAGCAAGATCCACTTTGGTGGCAACAACAGTCGCTCCGAATCCAACAAAATGGAATGCTCATCTTAGGTTCTTGGGCTGGATTAAATCTACTTACAGGAGGCTTGGGCTATGCTAGAACGGATGGTTCTAGATCCTACTTTCACCAAATGAATGCCGCCTGGAACACAGTTAATGCAGGCATTGCCTACTTTGGGTATAAAGGAACCCTTACCAACACCAGTGTTACCTCTGCAGAAATACTGTATGACATGAACCGCTTTGACACCATTCTATTGGTTAATGCAGGCTTAGATGTCCTATACATAAGCGGGGGTGCTTGGTTAGCCTATCGCGGTTACAAAATGGGCAAAGAACGTTGGAAGGGCTACGGCCAAGCCATCATTTTGCAGGGTAGCTTTCTAATGGCTTTTGATCTTCTGCTTTATGCGTGTCATACAAAGCTGAGTAAACAATTATCATCTTTTCAAGGAGAATATTTGAGCTGGAATTGGTCCCTTCAACCCTCGCAAATGCATCATCCATGGATAGATCAAACGTATACTATGGCGACCGGTTGGTCTGAAACATTAGCACACTCTTTACCGGTCGTACACATTCAGTTACTTTTTTGAGTACCGGAGGTAGCAATCATGCAATGCCTGAATAATCCTAGTTTTTCTGGTCCTCGCACTGGCATAGCTTAACTGAAATTGTTGTTCAATATCACTGGTCGATGCATCCGGCTGGGCTAACAAAAACTCGATTAACCTTCTATTAAGATCATTCAACCCACGAATACAATCACTCAAAATACGCATTCGCTCTTTACTAAGCAGATGATGAAGGGCATGCTCGTGATCTGGAACTAATTGTTCGTCTAGCTCTACCGTTTGCATGCTACGTTGCTTTTCATCCTTAACCAAACGAATTTCTTTAAAGTTTTTTGTGTTAGCGTAATTATATCGTACAAGATTTAGCAGATTTAACATTAGAAACCCTCACTATTTACCTTTATTCCCCCATTTATACCTATTCACTATGAAGACTCAATTCCCTTACTTTGCTGGTAAATCAATTCTAAGTCTAGTGAGTATAGCACTGCTTTTTTGGTCTTGTTCTAGCCCTTCATCCACCACCTTAACTATAACGGTAGATTATCTGGGTGATGCAACCCTCCACCTAGAAGAAGTTCCACTCCATTACAAATACTCAGAGAAGACTACACTTGACGGAAAACAGAACGGCAATACCTTCACCTTTGAGGTGCCAACCCTATCAACCAGTAGTTCAACGGATGCTGGCTCAACCAACGCATCTACCCAATGGTATCATGTACGTATTCAGGATCAATTTTTCCCCCTTGCTATACCAACTCACTCGTCAGATCAGCCCGCAGCCATCAACATAGAAGTACAGCGTGCGGCTTTCCCAAAAGGCTTGACCATAACCAACCAAAATGAACAACCTTTACCGGCCTACGAAAACTTCCTGCGTTACCAAGAAGAGGTGGCCCCGCTAGACCAGGCTATCTCTCAGCAAGAAAGTAATTTTACCAAAGGGGACGTAGCATTCATGCTCGAACTAAGTCAGCAAAAAATGGAACTCGCGGAGCGACTGTTATCCAATGGTCTGTATCAGAGTTGGTGGCACCGGGTTCAAGGCGAACATCTGGTTCGTGAAATTCGAGCGATAGAGTTTCTGCAACGCTTTAAAGGACTAACAAACGCGGACAAACTCCGTGATTCATTATTGACCCAAGCCCAAAAAGATGGCCTATTCCAGTTCGATCACTTGGTGGCTCAACGAGCGGGTGTACGTGACTATACTCATTTTTATTCTCGCACATTTGCCGTATACGATTCGGTTATCCAGCAGTACGGTGAGCTTATGGAATACGACATAAAGCGCCTAGCCTATCCTGCCTTGAATCGCCGCAGGCTAGAAGTGATCGATTACATTCAGGATGATCAAGCACGCGCATATGCGCAATTATTTTTAGTAGCCGAGCGATTGGGTGAAGTAGCATTGGATATTGCTGAACCAAGCTATCAGAAGTATCTGAATTCATACAATGATCGTTATCCAGCCTACACCGATTTTTTAAAAGATTTTTATGAAGCTATCCGAGCAGTCTCTCCTGGTAACCCAGCTATACCCTTTCGACTATTCGATCGCGATGGTAAGGCCTATGAACTAAGTGATTTTGCAGGAAAATATGTGCTCTTAGACTTTTGGGCCGGATGGTGTCAGCCCTGTTTAGATGAATTTGATGATATGCGCCGGATATATGCGCGATTTGATCGTGAGGATTTTGAAATTCTAGCAATTTCTACCGAAGTGGATAGCACGACATGGATTCGAGATATCGAACGATTTCAAAATCCGTGGATCCAAGTGTACGGTGGTGATGGTTTCGAACAAGCTACCTTCAAAGGATACAGAGGTGGAGGAATTCCCTTTTATATTTTGTTGAATCCAGAAGGAGAAATTGAGCGTTACAATGATATACGTCCAACATTCAACCTGGAAGAAGTACTTGAAGATCGTATCGATTATAACTAGCAGATAACTGCGAAGCTCAATACATTACTTCAACATTAATGTATTTACCCTCAGAAAATGACACTAACCTAACTATCATATATAATTGCTATCGATAAATATCTACATTTTGCCAACGTGGCTCAGCACATTTACATAACCCAACTAACTCTTAGTATGCAAATACAAAAACTTAAAGAGGGATTAAAAGGCATAAAAATTTAAAGTCTGGTTCATTAGCATGTACACTCATCCCCATATAAACCGGTCACATAACACTAAATATGCATGTTAAAGGTCAAAAAAGCACGGTATCATGGTATTAAACTTCCTGAATTATCTATTGGGTTGGATTATAGCGATGCAGACGTCCAACACATCTTTGTTTCACATGCGCATACCGATCACATCCCTAGAAATAGAAAGTCCTTACAAGGACATACCAGCTTAGCCATTTACGCTACCCCACCAACGGCCGCACTCATGAGGCTTCGAGGTTTCAAAGAAGATATTGTAGAGCTGCCTTTCTTCGAAACTTTGACCACTGATCTCTTTGCTATGACCCTATACCCTGCTGGGCATATTCTTGGATCTGCAATGGCCTTTATTGAGTCAGGAGTTGGAAATATTTTATATACGGGTGACTGTAAAACACCCGCTTCCCCTGCAACCGAAGGATTCGAGTTACCCAAGGACCGGCAAGTTGACCAACTCATCATAGAGGCTACTTTTGGTTTGCCCATTTACCAGTGGAAATCCAACGAGGAACTACAATCTGACTTGATGAGTTTTGCACGCAAAGCCTTAGACGAGGGTTATACTCCTATTTTTCTAGGCTACAACCTAGGTAAGGCTCAAGAAATGATGCATATGCTTAGCGAACTACCCGAAACCAAGCAAATTCATGGCGCTGGGTATCCACTGTGCGCAGTATACGAAGAGTTTGGAATTGACCTAGGCGCATACGAGCGCTATAATCGTGCTAGCTCAGAAGGGTGCCTGTTGTTTACCCCAAATTCTGGTTTAGAATCGGGTTTTGCGAGTCATATTAAGAAGAAAAAAATTGCCTATTGTAGTGGCTGGGCATCGCATGAAGCCAGAAGAACCCAAACCCAGGCTCACGCCTTAATCCCCTTAAGTGATCATTTAGACTACTTTGAACTCATTAACCTGTGTGAATACCTTCAACCCAAGCGCACCTATATTACCCACACACCCGATCCAAAGGTAGTTTTGCATGATTTGCAGCAGAGAGGCCATGACGCAGTATACCTCGACATGATGTATGAGGAGCTCGAATAAATGCAAAACAAGCAGGAAGCAGCAGATAACTTTGAGCTATGGGCTAGGCTTGTTCAAGACATAGCCGAAACTAGAGGAAGCAATGCAAAAGTAGAGCTTTGCGCCAACTATTTTGCTCAATTAGCCCCTTCTGAGGTATCATTAGCCTGCCAGTTTATGGGAGAAGGCGCCTTTTCCAATATCTCTGGTAAACGCGCTTCTGTAGGAGCTCGAACCATAGGGGTAGCGGCTGCCGATTATTGTGGAATCGACTATGATATCGTATTTAAAGCATGCCGAACAGCCAGCGGTAGTAGTACTGAAACCATTCAGCGTCTCTTCGAAAACCTTCCAGAAGCTCGGCAAAAAAATACCCTACAGCATTGGAATCTAGCTCGTATTTCCGAACTGGCAGAAGAATTAACCCAAACTCGTGGGCGAAAAGATAAGCAGCGAATCCTAACGCGCGTTTGGGGTGGCTTATCGCCTTTGGCAACCAAGTATTTTCTCAGATTACTTTCCCAAGGTTCTTTAAGAATAGGCTTTGAAAGTAGAAGTGTGCTTCAGGCGCTAGCTAGAAGTTCTCAGGTAGATTACGAACAGCTACGCTACGCACATATGCTTACTGGAAGCTTGGCTAAGACAGCCGAATTGGCTTGTACGAATCGTTTAGATCAAGCCCAATTTAAATTGTTTAACCCCATCGCCTTTATGCTTGCGGCTCTCTTACATTCCAGATCGGTTGACCATTGGCAAGATTTCATAGCCGAAGAAAAGTTTGATGGGATGCGTTGTCAACTTCATGCTCATGGTACAAAGGTTGAACTATTTTCTCGTGATTTAAATGCTATAACGAATCAATTCCCAGAACTAGTAGAACTATTCGGGGGGAAAAATTTTCCCCCAACAGTTATAGACGGAGAAATCTGTGTATTCCGTGACCATACCATTCAACCATTTCAGGAGCTTCAAAAACGAATGGGGGTCAAAAAACCTTCAGAGGCATTATTAAGCGAATACCCTGTTATATTTATTGGCTACGATTTATTGTATCTAGACCATGAAGCAATCGTATCACGCCCATTAACTCAACGCCGAAGAAGTATTGAAAAACTTGCCAAAACCTATGAATTTCCCATAAGTAAACAGCACTCTATTGACTCAAAAGATCAGGTTGATCAGTTATTTGAACAAGCCCTAGCTCACGGCAACGAAGGACTTATGCTCAAAGAAAAAAATGCCCCTTATTCTTTCGGTGAACGCAAAAATCATTGGCTAAAAGTAAAACGACCCTCCGGCAGCATCGATACCGTAATCTTATACGCTCAAGCAGGTAGTGGAAAACGTGGAGGTAGTTATTCAGATTTCACCTTAGGTGTTTCCGTTAAAGAAGATCCGCGTTACGAGGAAGAATTCATACCTATTGGTAAAGCCTATGGTGGGTATACGGATCAAGAATGGAAGGACCTTAACAAAGCCATAAAGGGATGCATTATAGACCGTTTTGGTCCAACGGCACAATTACGACCTGAAATCGTTGTCGAACTCGAGTTTGAAGCCATTCAACCCAATTCGAGAACGAAAGCAAAATATACGCTTAGATTTCCACGGTTTAAAGCAATTCGATGGGATTTATCACCCAAGGATGTAGATAGCTTAGAACATGTAGAATTACTGTTCAAGGAACACCAATCTAAAGAGCGCAGTCCTCAAAAAAGTAGCCGATCGTTTCTTTATCCAAAATGAGCACTACTAAATTTCGTATAATAAAAAGACTGATTTCTCATATATAAATTATACTATACAAACATTTAAAATTAAATATATATAGTTTAATTTGAACTTATTTTTTTCATTTTATATATATCACTTCCAATATTAATATTTTGTTCAAAAGCTCAATTTTATAATCTTGTAGCATGAGTGAATGGACCCTAACTTCTACCCCCCCACATGACTGGTATTTATGCTTAGATGTGAGTTCATATTTCGATTTTGAACATGAACCAGAACAAATGTTCGAAACTGGTTTTTCCAGACCAGTACCTATTGGAGATCGAGATGCCATACTCACTATTCGGTTTAATGGGGACCCAGAGTCACCGGAATTCTATGTTAGCAGTAAAGAAACACTTAATTCTGAAGAAATAGATACCGCTAACAAACATCTCTCAAAGATACTCGGCTTGGAAATGGATCTCCGAAAATTGTACGATATAGCGGGGAATGATCCAGTTTTAGGGCCTAAACTAAGTGAATATTACGGGCTAAAAAGAATGACTCGAGCTACCTTATTCGAGGATATTCAGAATCGAATTGTCGAAATGCAGATGAATCACAAGCCCACTGCAAAGAAGATGATGTACAGGATTCGTGAACAATATGGAACACTGTTGGAATATGATGGAGGTACCATAGCGGCCTGGCCACGGCCTCATGAGCTCATGAAAGCGGACCCACAGAACATTCGAGCTTTAGGACCTACCTTACGAAAGGGACAATACCTCACCGGCTTGGCCCAGGATATTGTGGCAGGTACAACCGATATGAATTGGTTAACCACCTGTGACCCTGTGACTGCCTATAACACCTTGGTCAAAATTAAAGGTATTGGTCCCACAGCGGCTCAAGATTTAATTATGATGCGGGGACGACCGGATGCTGTATTTCCTAGTAATAGAAAAAAAGACCAAGAAAAAGGACTTCGAAGGTGGATAATTTGGAGCTATGGAGAAGATCCTGACACTACCACAGAAGACAGGTTTTTGGAACTCACAAAGCCTTGGAAAGGCTACGAATCTGCTGCCTTAGAATTTTTGTATTTAAACTACATTATGAACGAGAAGGAACAGCGTCAAAAGAAATCCTAACAGACATGGACTACATACATGAATAAAGCGATGACATCCCATACATATCACTTGTTACGATTCCCTATTTATATATTAGGCTTGCTGCTTTGCACCTCCAATGGCATACTGGCTCAAGATCCAGATCCCGTGTTACCAGCCCTCATTCCTGTTCCTAAAACTATGGTGCCTTCCGGTAATTCGTTTATCATTGAACAGGGCATTCCGATTTTACTACCAAAACAGCTAAAAGGAACTCCTATTCACAAAGCCCTCAATGAGCTCATGTATACCACAACCTGGCTGAATGGCGATTTTATCTTCTATGAAAGCTCTACCCCTTCCATGACTCAAACTACATCTATTGATTCGGCAATTCTGGTGCTACTACACAGCCCTGAAAATCTACTCAACGATCCCGATCAGAAACATCTTCAACACGAGGAAGGGTACCGAATTCACGTGTCCC